>Ga0316202_10002794_pt1 | contig 11071 bp, 11 predicted proteins | sample 3monrhotite_MG_FD_204934 | JGI IMG/M metagenome (GOLD analysis project Ga0316202, IMG submission 204934) | Microbial mat bacterial communities from mineral coupon in-situ incubated in ocean water Damariscotta River, Maine, United States -... | ecosystem: Environmental > Aquatic > Marine >...
GCTCAACACGGCCGGTCACAACTGTACCACGGCCGGAAATCGAGAACACGTCTTCCACAGGCATCAGGAACGGCTGGTCAACAGCACGTGCTGGCGTTGGGATATACTCGTCCACAGCCGCCATCAGTTCTTTGATCTTCTCTTCGCCGATTTCTGGCTTGTTGCCTTCCATCGCCGCCAGAGCGGAACCTGCAATGATCGGAATATCGTCGCCTGGGTACTCATAAGAGGACAGCAGCTCGCGGATTTCCATTTCCACCAGTTCCAACAGCTCTTCGTCGTCGACCTGGTCAACTTTGTTCATGAAGACAACCATGTACGGGATGCCAACCTGGCGGCCCAGCAGGATGTGCTCGCGCGTCTGTGGCATTGGGCCGTCAGCTGCGTTCACAACCAAGATTGCGCCGTCCATCTGCGCCGCACCGGTGATCATGTTCTTGACGTAGTCGGCGTGGCCGGGGCAGTCAACGTGCGCGTAGTGACGGTTCTCGGTCTCATATTCCACGTGCGCGGTAGAGATCGTGATCCCACGGGCTTTTTCTTCGGGCGCGCCATCAATCTGGTCATACGCTTTGAAGTCACCAAAATACTTGGTGATCGCCGCTGTCAGCGTCGTTTTACCGTGGTCAACGTGGCCGATTGTGCCAATGTTGACGTGCGGCTTATTACGTTCAAACTTTTCCTTTGCCATGCTGCAAGCACCCTTTTGTAATTGAAGGGCCCATCGGACCCGATCCTCATATGGCGGGCGATGTATTGGGTCTGGAGGCTAAAATCAAGCAGGACTTCGCGCGATCACACGGAACCGCAATTATTCTGCCGCAACTGCGCCTTCTGCGTCCCCGTTGAACCAGCCGTTTTCGGCATTCTGCTTGACCAGATAGCTTTCAATGGCTTTTGCGGCGTTCTGGGACAGGTTTTTAAGCTGCTCTTCAGCGCTTTTTGTATAGCCCGATCCGACAACCGGACCTTGATCAAAAGATTCGAACACAGTGATTTGATGCGGCTTTGGCGTCAGCTTGAGGTTTTTGGCATCATCCCAAACAGTCAGATTGATCACGAGAATCGATTTTGGCGCAAACAGAACCGGCACGCCGGGCTGGGCCAGCACATAGCCCTCGATGCTCATCCCGAAATGATAGTTGCGGGTGCCGTTGTAGCGGCCAAACCGTTCTTCGGTGGCATCTGTCAAAGCCTTGGTCAGCTCCTCCTTGCTGGCCTCACGGCTCAGCGGGCCTTTGACCGCTTTGGGTGCCACGGCGATATTATGCTGTAGTTTGAAATCCCCCAGCGGCACCGCAGCCTTGTTCAGATCAGCCGCACCATTACAGGCAACCAGCATGAAAAGGGACAGCACAACCAAAACAACACGCATCATAACAGAGCCCTTTCAAGGCGGAGGAGACCGCATTTCGATACCGCAAGCCCCCGCAAGGTGCAATCATTTGCCGCCTTGGCCAAAGAGCTGTTCAACCCTATCTAGAAGACAGGACCATTCGGAGGACCATCAGATGACCGCCGCCAGCCCCCTGCCCGTTCGCGTGCCGCTTGTTACGGAGCCCAAAAGCATACTTGAAAGCCTGCAAATGGCGCGGCGCAATGTGCTGAGCATCATACCGGCCATCGCCATGACGCAGCCTATGGTCTCTGGCAAAACCGGCAAGCGTTGGCATATGGTGATGGACCCCAGCGCGATCCGGCAGATATTGCTGGACCGGCTGGAGGATTATCCAAAATCGGTTGTCACCAAGAACCTGCTGAAGCCGGCCATTGGCGAATCGTTGTTCATTGCCGAAGGGGCGCATTGGCGCTGGCAAAGGCGGGCCGCTGCACCGGTGTTTTCGCACCGCAACGTTATGAACCTTTCACCGATCATGACCGCCGCGGCAGAGCGCGCCGCAGACCGGATTACCGCTGCAGGACCGCGGGCGGTGAATATGCTGGACGAAATGGTCACCACCACTTTTGACGTCATCGGCGATGTGACCTTTTCGGGCGGCGATACCTTTGACCGCGACAAAGTGCATGGCGCAATTGACGATTACATCGCCGAGGCGGGCAAGATCAGCCTGTTTGACATACTCGGTCTGCCCGACTGGATCCCGCGCCCCGGCAGGGTGATGTCGGGCAAGGCGCTCAAGGAAATGAAGTCCCTCGCCGACAATGCCATCGTCGAGCGGGCGCAACGCGGCAATGACGGGACGCCAGATTTGCTTGATCTGCTCTTGGAAGGGATCGACCCCGAGACAAAACGCCAAATGTCGACAAGCGAGCTGCGCGACAATTTGCTGACCTTTATCGTAGCGGGCCATGAGACCACTGCGCTGACACTGGCCTGGGCGATGTATCTGGTCGGCTTTGACAAGGCGGTTCAGGACCGTGCCCGCGCCGAGGCACAAAGCGTTCTGAATGGCCGCGCCTGCACTGGCGATGATGTGGAAAACCTGCCGTTTGTCCGCATGATCATTGACGAAGCCTTGCGGATGTACCCCGCCGCCGGGATCATTTCGCGCACTGCACAAAAGGCCGATACCCTCTGTGACCGCGAGATCAAGCCCGGCGATACAGTGATGATTCCTATATATGCGCTGGGGCGGCATCAGATGCTGTGGGACGATCCCGATAGTTTCCGCCCTGAGAGGTTTGCCGATCGCAAGGCGATTGACCGCTACGCCTATCTGCCCTTTGGCGACGGCCCGCGTATCTGCATCGGGGCGTCTTTCGCCCTGCAAGAAGCGGTGATAATTCTGGCAACCTTGCTGTCGCGGTTCGAATTCACACCTGTGGCTGGCAAAGATCCTGAACCGGTGATGATCCTGACACTGCGCCCCGAAGGCGGCGTTTGGATGACCGCAAAACCGCTGTGATCCGGCAGGCGTTCTTTTGAGGAAGACGGTGTTTACTTCTAAGAAAGCCCGCCGCTCCGGTCACTTGCAGATGTTTTGTAGCGCGGCCCAACTCTCATCGGGCATCGACGGAAAATAGGTGCCATCTGGATCAACCGCGGCCCGCGCTGCGCGAATCCGTTCCCCCATCGCGGGATGAGTGAGGAAATGCGCTGCCACGCCGCTGCGGTCGCCGTGCTCTCCCTGAAGGTTTTCAAACATCCGGCCCAAGGCGGCTGGGCTGATCGATGCATCCTCCAGCGCCTCGTGCGCAAAAATATCGGCGGCGGTTTCCGCCGCTTGCGAATACTGCGCCGCAATCAACCGTTCCGTCAGAAACAGCACAGCCGCGCCGCCCGCAAAATCCCCGAACAAAAGCCCCAGCACCCCAATGGACCCGGCAGAGCGCAGGGCATGACGCGTGGGATCGCGGCTGATCACATGGCCGATTTCATGGGCCACAACAGCGGCCACCTCATCGGGGCCATCTGCGGCCTCGATCAAACCGCGAAACAGCACCACATAACCGCCCGGCAGGGCAAAGGCATTGACCATTTCGTGATCAAGTACGGCAATCGTCACGTCCTGCCGAAACGCACGGTCGCCGCTGATTTTGGTCACCAGTTCATTCAGCGCCGCTGTGCCAGCCTCTGCTGTGCAGACGTCAATCGGGGTCAGCCCGGTTTCATCCAGCGCCTCTCGGATATGGCCAAAGGTCGCCTCGCCCAGCGCCTTTTCCCCCTCAATTGGGATGAACTTCGCCATGTTGTCCGCCAGCAATGGCACCAGCACAAAGATCTGCAAAGCCACGGCAGCTACGGCGGCAACGGCCCATTTGATCAGCCGCCCGCGCCCCTTGGGCGGGGCGCGGCGTTTGGCCTGCGGCAGGGCGGACAGCAAGAAAGGATTGGGCGACACCAGCCGCGCCAGCGGATCTCCTGTCCAGCGCAGAACATATTGCGCCCGGCCCGAAATGTCCGGCAAGGCGCGGACTTCGGTCAATGGCCATTCCACCACCTGACCATCGTCCAGCGTGATCTCAAGCAGGCTCTGCCCCTGTGTCAGCGCCAGTGTCACCTCACGCGGCTGCGGCACATCCCCATCGAAATAGCTTGCGCCGGTGGCATCCATGGCGCGGGGAGACAGGCCCCCGGTCATATCGCAGCCCCCAGATCTAGGGCTTCGGCAAAGCCCTCGGCCTCTGCAAAATCATCGCGGGCACGTTGGCTGATGTGATCAAACCCGTGATGATCCGGCAGGCGGGTGGTCAACGCCATATGCCGCATGATCGGGAAGGTAACGAAAGTGTTATAGAGCACTCCCCACAACAAAAACGCCGCCAAATACAGCACCCCCATCAGCACCACGGCCACCCAACGCGGCCAGTCGCCGACCGCCGACATGCTGCCCAATCCAAACCACGCCAGAAAGCTGTCAAAGCCAAGCACCGCAGCGCCCATGAGAATGACCAACAATACCGAGAAAGTGAGCACGAGATAGGAGATAAGAACCCCAAGAACATAGATCATTGCGATCCGTGCGCTGTTGAGACCGGAATGAAACGTGATCCCCGGCGCGGTCTTGTGGTTCGCCAAGATTCGCTTGGCCGTCCAGCGATAATGGACAGCGCCGTAGATCAGTCCAAGAATACAGAGCAGGCCCAACAACAGACGCTCTGGTGAGGCTACCACTGCCGCCGGACCCTCTTCGGTGAAGAACCCTTCAACACCGGCAACGAAACCATCAACAGAGCCCTCCATCTGTGGAAACAGCGGGGCAATCCAGATCAGCCAAATGACCAAAGCGCCAGTGGCTATCAACGACAGCACAAACGGCACCGCCGCACGATACAGCATCGTCCAATGCCCGCCCTGCGTCAGTCGAGCCGATCCAAAAAACGTCCTGTCGGTTCGATATTTCTCAAGCCAGAACGTCATGCGCGGCCACAGGATACCCAAGGTGCAAAGGGTGATCGCCCAATGCACCAAGGCCCGCCACGCATAGCCCCACGCGCCTTTTTCGAGGCCGAACCGCACCCCGCGCCAGCGGGTGCGCCCCAGAACGTACCGCCGCGCCCGATACCGGGCATAAAACCAAATCGGGATCACCCCGGCGAAACTCGCCAGATACCCCACCCAAGAAGAATTGAAGACCGAGAAACTGACAAACATCAGCAGCAGATTCACAATGCCGATGTAGAAAGTCAGGATCACCACTGCGATGAAGAAACCCAGAAGTTTCTCGATGGGATCACCCACATATTCCATCGGATGACCACCCGGCCGGATCGCGGACCAATACCAGCGGCGCAAGCGCGTCTTCATCCAGAACCGGTAAATGCCCAATGTGATGACCGTCAGAAACCCGGTCTTCAGCGCCAGCCAGAACAGCGCCCAACGGCTGCCGACGAACTCCACCTGCATCCAGCCCGGTGTCTTGGCGGCATTTGATGCGGGCGGCGCGGTGGGCGGTGTCCCCCAAGGGCCAGCGTTGGAGGATTGATCAGTCATATGGTGGGCCCGGATCAGGTGAACGTGTTGTCACGTGGGAAACCGCGCGGCGCCATGCGCCCGGCGCTGGCCCGTTTGCCGGACCATTCGGTCAGATCCGTTTCGGTGCGCGTACGCCCTGCCGGATCTAGCCAGCTGAGCCCCTGCGCACTGTCAAAGGTGGTGGCATCCGAAAGCCCGCCATCCTTGTACTTTTGCAAGCGCACGCCTTTGCCCCGGCCCATTTCGGGCAGCTCATCCACCCCGAAAACCAGCACTTTGCGATTCTCGCCCACGGTCGCGACCATATCGCCATCGACCTCATGGCAGATCAGCGCCGTGACATCACCGCGCACGTTCAGTACCTGTTTGCCGCTGCGGGTTTGCGCAACCACATCGTTTTCGGGGACAATAAATCCGTCCCCGGCACTTGAGGCCACCAGCAGCTTGCGATCCGGACGGTGGATAAACAGCCGGACGATCTGAACTTCATTGGGCAGATCGACCATCAGACGCAGGGGTTCCCCCATACCGCGTCCGCCCGGCAGGGCGCTGGCAGAAACGGTGTAAAACCGACCGTTCGAGCCGAACACCAACAAACGATCCGTGGTTTCCGCATGGAAAATGAAACGCGGCCCGTCACCATCCTTGAACTTCAATTCGCGGGCCAGATCGATATGCCCGGTCATGGCGCGAATCCAGCCCATCTCGGAGCAAACCACCGTGATCGGCTCCCGGTCGATCATCGCCTCGATTGGCACCTCTTCCACTTCGCCCGCCTCGGCAAAGGTGGTGCGGCGGGCGCCGCCAGCGTAGTCTTTGCCAAACTGCTTTTTCGTGGCACGCAGTTGTTCGGTGATCGATGTCCATTGAAGGTCTTCGCTTTCCAGCAAGTCCTCAAGGCCCGCGCGTTCTTCCATCAGCGCCGACTGCTCGCGCAGCAGCTCCAACTCTTCCAAACGTCGCAAAGACCGCAGACGCATGTTCAGGATCGCATCCGCCTGAACCTCGCTCAGTTCCCCTTCTCCGGGGGCGGGCGACACATAATCGGCCTCATCCATGGCGCGAACGTGGGTCTTGCCCCAATCCTCCCGCATCAGGGCCGCTTTGGGGTCGTCATCGTATCGGATGATGTCAATCACGCGGTCAAGGTTGAGAAAGGCCACGATAAAGCCTTCAAGCACCTCAAGACGGTGATCGATCTTTTCCATTCGGTGAACAGAGCGCCGCTGCAACACCTCGCGCCGGTGATCTACAAAGGCGCGCAGCACCTCTTTCATCGAACAGACCTTGGGGGTGACCCCATCAATCAGCACGTTCATATTGAGCGAGAACCGGACCTCCAGATCGGAATGCCGGTACATCATCCCCATCAGAACCTCTGGATCGACATTCTTGGAGCGCGGCTCAAGGATCATCCGGATGTCATCGGCAGATTCGTCGCGCACATCGGCAAGGATCGGAATCTTCTTGGTCTGGATCGCTTCGGCAATCTTTTCGATCAACTTTGATTTTTGAACCTGATAGGGGATCTCGGTGATCACAATCTGCCACTGCCCGCGGCCCAGATCCTCAACCTCGTAGCGGCAGCGCAGGCGGAACCCACCCTTGCCCGTGCGGTATGCGGTCGCGATGTTCTCTGGCGGCTCTACGATGATACCGCCTGTCGGGAAATCCGGCCCCGGCACATAGTTCAGCAGCGTGTCATCGCGGGCATCGGGCGTCTTGATCAGGTGGATGCAGGCGTCACACAGCTCGGAGATGTTATGCGGCGGAATATTGGTCGCCATGCCGACGGCGATCCCGCTTGACCCGTTGGCCAGCAGGTTTGGGAATTGTGCAGGCAGCACCACAGGTTCGGTCAGGGTGCCGTCATAATTTTCCCGAAAATCAACGGCGTTCTCGGTCAGCCCTTCCAACATCGCCTCGGCGACGGCGGTCATCCGGGCCTCAGTGTACCGGCTAGCGGCGGGGTTATCGCCGTCAATATTGCCAAAGTTCCCCTGCCCATCGACCAGCGGATAACGGACGTTAAAATCCTGCGCCAGACGTGCCATCGCATCGTAAATCGCGGCATCGCCATGGGGGTGATAGTTGCCCATCACATCGCCCGAAATCTTGGCCGACTTTCGGAACCCCCCGTTGGAGGCCAGCCGCAGCTCGCGCATCGCATAGAGAATTCGCCGATGCACCGGCTTGAGCCCGTCCCGCGCATCCGGCAGGGCCCGGTGCATGATCGTGCTCAACGCATAGGTCAAATACCGCTCACCCAGCGCGCGGCGCAGGGGTTCGGACAGATTATGCGGGTCCATGCTGGGGGGATCGGTCACGTCAGACATAGATGTTGTGTATCCAAGGGGCGCGGATGCAGCAAGCGGATGATGGGCCGCAAAGGTGAAACACACGTGCAAATTGCGACAGATTTACCACGGGGAGAGGTTGATATCATTTCCCCTCCCGGTGAATCGCTAAATTTGCTATTGAACTTTAGGGGGGAGTTTGACGTTAAGCTCCAAACATCTGCACTTTCGGGGTTCTTGTCATGTTTCGGTTTATCTTGGTTTCCTTCGGCTTTTTGGGCTGGTCATTTTATGAAATGAGCGGTGGGGCTGATTTTGATCCGATCAACACCCGCATGGCGCGTCTAGAAACAGTGAGTCCAACCCCGTTTGACAACCCGTCCAGCAGTGATGCGCAGGTTGTCCTGGCCTCCGCGCCTGCGGTGGCAACCGACACCAGCCCGCCGCTAAATGAAGCGGTGACGCGGGTCTCGCTGAACCTGACCACATTGCAAGAAGCATTGGACCAGTCGGGCAGCGCGGCCACAGTGGCGCCCGCCGCTGCCGCAACGGTCGATGCCGCAGCCGTGCCGACCAACGTGGCGGTCACAACGGCGTCCGCCGACACGCCCGCGATCATTCCCAGCCTGATCATCCAAGACGACACCACCAGCCCCGATGTCAGCTCTGCCGCGCTGGTGTCTGAGGTCGGCCTCGACATTCGCACCGTGTCAGGCAATCGCGTCAATGTACGCGGCGGGCCAAGCACGAATTTCTCGGTGGTCAGCAAACTGATCCGCGGCGACGCGGTTGAGATCCTCGAAGACAACGGCAACGGCTGGGTCAAAATGCGGTCTGTCCTGACCGGTGAAGAGGGTTGGATGGCTGATTTCCTGTTGTCTGAAAGCTGATCCAAGATTGCCATTCTGAATATCGCACGTCATGAAAGGCCTCCCCTCCGGAGGCCTTTTTTATGTCTGAACGCTCCATCCTCATCACCGGCTGTTCCAGCGGCATCGGCCATGCCGCCGCGCAAACCTTGCGTGCGCGGGGCTGGCGCGTGTTTACGGCCTGTCGCAGGCAAGAAGATTGTGATCGCCTTCGCCGTGAAGGATTTGACGCACCACGCCTCGACTATCAGGATGACGACAGCATCAGAACCGCGTTGACCGAGGTGCTTGAGGCGACCGGGGGTACTTTGGACGCACTATTCAACAATGGCGCTTATGCGATCCCCGGCGCGGTTGAAGATCTGCCAACGGACGCCCTGCGCGACATTTTCGAGACCAACGTGTTTGGCTGGCACAGCCTGACACGGGCGGTCCTGCCGGTGATGCGGGCGCAGGGGCATGGACGGATTGTGCAATGTTCCTCGGTTTTGGGCCTGATCACGATGCCGTGGCGTGGTGCATACAGCGCCAGTAAATTTGCGCTTGAAGGGCTGACGGATACATTGCGCATGGAAATGAGCGATACCGACATCGACGTGATCTTGATCGAGCCGGGGCCGATCACCTCTGCCTTCCGGGCCAATTCAATCCTACAATTTGAGCGTTGGATTGATTGGAAAAACGCCCCTCGCGCTGCGCAATACGAAACCCAGTTGCGTCCGCGGCTCTACAACTCAGTGAAAAAAACCACCTTTGAGCTTGGCCCCGAAGCGGTGGTGAACAAACTGATCCACGCGGTCGAAGCGCCCCGGCCCCGCCCGCGCTATTACGTCACAGTCCCGACCTATTTTTCCGGTTTCATGCGGCGTTTGCTGCCCACACGCCTGCTCGACAAGGTGATGGGTGGCTGAAAAAACTTGCGCACAGATTATGGCCCGCTACATCACCATAGAAACCGAAAGGAATGGCTATGCCCTCTGACCCGCTTTTTGTTATCGTGATCCTCGCCGTGCTTGCGGTCGTTGTTGTGCTGATGGTCGGGCTTGGCGGCTTTGCCGGAGGCGGCGCGTTTAACAAGCGCAACGGCAACAAGATCATGCGCCTGCGTATCATCGCCCAATTCATCGCGGTGCTGCTGATCCTTGGGTATATCTACTTTCGCAAGGACGCAGGCTGATGGTCGTACTGAACAAGATCTACACGCGCACGGGTGATTCCGGCGCCACCGCCCTTGGCAATGGTGCGCGGGTTGCGAAACACAGCGCAAGGGTTGAGGCATACGGGACCAGTGACGAGCTGAATTGTTTTGTTGGCGTGGCCCGGCTAGAGGCCAGCGGCGAAACCGACGATGCCTTGTCGCGCATCCAGAATGATCTTTTCGATTTGGGTGCCGACCTGTGCCGCCCCGATATGGAAGCTGACAAAGACGCCGAATACCCACCTCTGCGCATGACCGCAGAACAGGTCGACCGCCTTGAGGCAGAGATCGACATTATGAACGCCGAACTGGACCCGCTGCGCAGCTTTATTTTGCCCGGCGGCACCACATTGGCCGCGCAATTGCATGTCTGCCGCACCGTGGCCCGCCGCGCCGAACGGCTGGCAGTTTTGCTGTCCGAACAAGAAACCATCAACCCCGTTGCGGTGAAATACCTAAACCGGCTCAGCGATTGGTTCTTTGTCGCCGCACGCATGGCCAACAACGGCGGCAAGGACGACGTGCTTTGGGTGCCGGGCGCCAACCGCTGAGCCTTGGGCTATTCCTTGGCTGCCACTGGCAACCACAACTCATAGGCCATCGCATCAGGGCTGTTCCGCTCATCCGGACCATAGCGTTCAAACACCGCACCCTCGCGCAGTTTGTATTCTGACGACGGCAACCAGTCGCAGAACATCCAATCCATCTGTCCGGGCAGATCTGTCATTGGCCCAAAGACCCGGCGCAGGGCATAAAGCCCCTCGGACAGATGCATCTCGCAAAACCCCTCCGGCAGTTTGTCTGGTACGGATACCACCTCCAACCCGACGCCATAGCGAAAGCCGCCCTTTTCATCGTGAGAAAACGAAACGCCATACATCGTATCCGGCACCGCCCCCGCGATATCAGGGCTGGCGGCAAAGAACGCTTGCCACAACTTCGGTATCTCGCTGCGGGTGTCTGCCGTGAAACTCCTGGCCATGCCGACCAGTGTACGGGCCTCGCCTGTCGTCAGCTCCACCGGTTTTGCATCGGTTTTCATCATCCACTCCCTCAAAGGTCCAGTCGTCTTGAACGATACCAAATCCTGAAACATTTCGGAAAAGTTTTGCCTAGCTGAGGCGCTAACATAAAAAACGCGGCGTACTTAATGCCGCAATTGCCGATTTTGCCCTGTTTCGGTTGTAATCCTTTCGCTAAACCAGCCGAGAGGAAGTTCAAGGACTTGCCATTGGGTGAGTCGCAATCAAGGAGAAAACGCTCATGAAGGTACTCGTGCCGGTCAAGCGCGTGATTGACTACAACGTGAAAGTGCGCGTCAAAGCGGACG
>Ga0316202_10002795_pt1 | contig 11069 bp, 8 predicted proteins | sample 3monrhotite_MG_FD_204934 | JGI IMG/M metagenome (GOLD analysis project Ga0316202, IMG submission 204934) | Microbial mat bacterial communities from mineral coupon in-situ incubated in ocean water Damariscotta River, Maine, United States -... | ecosystem: Environmental > Aquatic > Marine >...
TTCATCAAACTACTCAAAGAAAAGCGCCAAGCGCTGATTAGCCATGTGGTGACCAAAGGGCTTGATCCGACGGTAAAGATGAAAGACTCGGGGGTTGAGTGGATTGGAGAAGTCCCGGAGCATTGGGTCGTTAAAAAAATTAAATTTAATGTAAAGAGTATTGGGCAAGGCTGGAGTCCTCAGTGTGAAAGCACTCCAGTGATAGATGAAAGTGCGTGGGCTGTCGTTAAAGTTGGTTGTGTAAATGGCGGTATTTTCAATGCGCGCCAAAATAAAAAACTTCCTGATGATTTAGAGCCAAGGGAAGAGTTTTCAATTAAGAAAGGTGATTTACTGGTTTCTCGGGCTAATGCAAAAGATTGGGTCGGTAGTGCGGCAGTTCCTCAGAAGGATTACCCCAATTTACTATTGTGCGACAAAATATATCGCTTAAAGCTAGACGCCAGCCAAGCAAGTCCAGATTTCATTTCATATTACCTTGGGTCAGGTTACGCTAGAAAACAAATCGAAATTGATGCTACAGGGACAAGTAGTTCAATGTTAAATATTGGGCAGAGAACAATTATGGACTTACCTATACCTCAACCAGAGCTTGAAGAGCAATTAGGTATAGTCGAGTATGTAAGAAAGCAAACCAATAAACTCGATAACTTTATAACAGAAGTTCAATTTTCAATTGATCTACTGCAAGAACACCGCACCGCTCTAATCAGCGCAGCGGTGACAGGTAAGATCGACGTACGAGATCAGGCATAGAAAAGGAATTCACAATGGCGATAAAACAAGGCGTGAGTGATTACATTGTTTACGTGGATGAGAGTGGTGATCATAGCCTCACCAGTATCAATCCAGAGTATCCGGTGTTTGTGTTGGCTTTTTGTATCTTCCATAAAAAGCATTACGCCGAAGCGGTGGTGCCTGCCTTAACGCAATTTAAGTTCAAACATTTTGGCCATGACATGCAGGTGTTGCATGAGCATGATATTCGTAAAGAGAAAAATGGTTTTAACTTTGCGAACCGACAGGCACGGCATGATTTTATGGGAGAACTGGGCGGTATTATCGATGGCCATAATTTTATCGTCATCAGCGTTGCGATTGATAAAACCAAACTGGCCAAACACTATCAAGAACCAGACAACCCCTACCATATTGCTCTGAAGTTCTGTTTAGAGCGCTTGTACTATTTCTTAAAAGAGAAACAGCAACACCATCTAACTACCTATGTAGTGGTCGAAAATCGGGGCAAAAAAGAAGACAGTGAGTTAGAGCTGGAGTTTCGTCGCATCCGCGATGGCAACAATCCGCATCAGTTGAACTACCCCTTTGAACTGGTGTTTGCCGATAAAAAGACCAATTCAATCGGTTTACAGTTGGCCGATCTGGTGGCACGACCCATTGGTTTACGGGTGATTAGGCCTAGCCAGGAAAATCAGGCGTTTGAGGTATTGGCGAAAAAGCTCTATAGCAAAAATGGAAGGGCAGGTGCGGGAACGGGTTACGAGGGGTATGGATTAAAGTGTTTTCCCTAGGTTATGAGTATTTCTCAGGGTTAACCCTAAAGGATAAGTGCCTTAACGAAATTTTTCAGACTGAAAAAATTTCTAAGGCACTAAAAAAGCGAAAGGCCCCGGTGATCTCACCAGAGCCCAGACGCCGATCGGGTACTCCCAATCCATTTATGCCCACAAGTATAGCGAGCCAATAAGTTAGGCGCAACGCGCCTAAATACAGAAATTCTAACTTAATGAAAAGTAAGCGATAAAATATGGCTGCACATCACGAAGTTCATCTGGAAAGCTATGTGGTTCAAAAGCTGGTCGAGAATGGCTGGGTAGAGGGGAGTAACAGCCAATATGACCCGGTGCGGGCGCTTTACCCCGAAGACGTGATTGCCTGGGTAAAAGCGGCCCAGCCAGAGGGGTGGGACAAGCTGGAGCGGCTTAACGGCGCGGCGGCTGAAAATACCTTGCTGGATCGGCTGGATAAGGCGTTATCTGCCAAAAGCGGTGGCACCATGAAAGTGTTGCGCCAGGGCTTTGAAGTGGCCGGTGCGGGTAATATCGCCATGAGTCAGGCGGCACCGGAGGATGAGCGCAATGCTAAAGAGGTAGCCAAGTATAAAAATAACATTCTGCGCGTAGTACGCCAGTTGAAATACTGCCCCACGCGGGAGTGGGCTATCGATCTGGGGCTTTTTATTAATGGTATTCCTGTGGCGACGGTGGAACTGAAAACCGATTTAACCCAGGCCATTGATGATGCCATCTGGCAGTATAAAAAAGACCGCCTGCCGGTAGACCCTAAAACCAAACGCAAAGAACCACTGCTCACCTTTAAACGCGGTGCGGTGGTGCACTTCGCCATGAGTGATAGCGAAATTGCCATGACCACCCATCTTAAGGGTGATAAATCCTTTTTTCTGCCCTTTAACAGAGGCAACAACGGCCATGCCGGAAACGCTACCCGCACAGATGGGGAATACCCGGTGGCTTATTTCTGGGAGGAGATCTGCCAGCGCGAAAACTGGTTGCGCATCTTTCACAGCTTTGTCTATGTGGAAACCAAAGACAAAGTGGATAAATACGGGATGCCCTGTAAATCTGAAACCTTGATCTTTCCTCGCTATCATCAATTTGAAGCGGTGAACAAAATGATCGCCGATGCCAAAGAGAATGGCGCGGGGCATCAATACCTGTGTGAACACTCCGCCGGGTCGGGTAAAACAAGTACCATCGCCTGGATGGCACACGACCTGATTAAGCTACGTTACCCCGACGGCAGGGCCTATTTTAATTCAGTGATTATTGTGACCGACCGTACCGTACTGGATTCCCAGTTGCAGGATGCAGTGAAACAACTGGATTACCAGTTTGGTGTGATCGAAACCATCGAGGCCAACCAGCGCGGTGGGGAATCAAAGAGTAAACGACTGGCCGACGCATTGAAAAATGGCGTGCCGATTATCGTCGTTACTATTCAGACCTTCCCCTATGCGATGGAAGCAATCATCACAGAACAATCATTGAAGGATCGTAACTTTGCGGTGATTATAGATGAGGCCCACACCTCACAAACTGGTTCCACCGCGCAGGGTTTACGGGCGGCGTTGTCGTTGGACAGCAAAGCCAAACTGGAAGAGATGACACTGGAAGAGATGTTGTTGGAGGTGCAAAAATCTCGCGTGCGCCCAGTCAATGTCAGTCATTTTGCTTTTACCGCGACCCCCAAGCACAGTACTCTAACTTTGTTTGGCCGCCCCAAAGACCCACACCAGCCACCTTCGGACGAGAACATGCCAGTGTCGTTTCACCGTTACACTCAGCGTCAGGCGATAGAAGAGGGGTTTATTCTCGATGTACTAAGAAACTATACCCCTTACCAGCAGGCAGTGCGCCTGGGGGATCAGGGCGTGAATGATAAACGGGTGGATAAGAAGTTTGCCCGCCGTGCGTTGGCCCGCTGGAAGTCTCTCCACCCGACAATTGTTGCTCAGAAGGTCGAATTTATTGTTGAGCACTTCATGCAGAACATCGCTGGGTTATTGAATGGTGAAGCCAAGGCGATGGTGGTGACCAGTGGCCGCCCTCAGGCGGTGAAATACAAACTCGCGTTTGATCAGTACATCCAGAAAAACAGTCTACAGGGCCTCAAGGCTCTAGTGGCCTTTTCCGGTAAGGTGGAAGGTAAGGCGCTAGGGGATGATGACGAAGCAGAACCGCTAGGCATCGATATTGAAAAAGAGTACACCGAATACAACCTCAACCCCGATGCCAGTGGTGATCTGCGCAATGAGTTTGAAAAGTCTGAATACCAGGTGATGATCGTTGCCAATAAGTTCCAGACTGGTTTCAATCAACCCAAGCTGGTCGCCATGTATCTGGATAAAAAAATTAGCGCAGTCGATGCGGTGCAAACCCTGTCGCGCCTGAATCGCACCTATCCTGGTAAAGACGAAACCTATGTGATCGATTTTGCGAATGAACCGCAAACCATTCTCGATGCCTTTAAAATGTATGACGATGGGGCCGAGCTGGAGAGCGTACAGGATATTCATGTGGTGTATGACATGAAAAATATTCTTGATGATGCGGGCATTTATGTTTTTGAAGACCTGGAGACGTTTAAAAAAGCGCGAGGCAGAGCAGTGCTGGGCAGTGATACCCCCGACAGCCTGCACAGGAAGCTCTATAGTGCTACGCAGCGCCCGACAGATGTATTTAACAGCAAGTTAAAGGCACTTGGTGATGCCATAGAAAAATGGGACTATGCCATCGACAGGGCGGTTAACGAAGACGACAAAAAGGCGCAGGACTATGCCGAAGCCCAGCGCAGCGAGTTTGCCATAGAGCGTGAAGCCTTATTGCGTTTTAAAACAGACTTAGCCCGTTTTGTGCGTACCTACAATTACATTGCTCAATTGATTGAACTGGGGGATGCCGAGCTGGAAAACTTTGCTGCTTTTTCAAAGCTTTTTTCTAAGCGCTTAAAGGGTGTTTCACCGGAACAGGTCGATTTAACCGGCCTGTTACTGGTTGGCTATAAAATACGTAATCAACCAGGCGTTGAAGAGGAACCAGAGAAATATACACTCAAGCCTATTGCCGCAAACGAAGCAGACCCAAGTGATCGAGAGAAAGAGTTTATTCGCGAGATTATTGCCCGGATGAATGATCTGTTTGGTGATGTGGCCGACGATATGGGGCAGCGCCATTTCACGACTCAGATTGTTGATATTGCCAAAAACAACGAACGTGTGGTCGAGCAGATTGAGAAAAATACCAAAGAACAAGCGTTGCAGGGGGATTTGCCGAGTGTGGTTAAAAAAGCGACGGTTGATGCGATGAAGTCTCATAATGAACTGGCAAGGTCTCTGTTGAAAGACCCGCAGCACATGGCTGCCTTTTTCAGTTTGGTTTATGATCTTATGAAAAAGAGCGAAGCTAGTGTAGTGCGTCAAACAGATTGAAGAAATGATATAATCCAAGGCCACAGTTATTTTAGAGGCAATCCGGTGGCAATCGCAGCAACAATCATCCTTAGCGCGAAAGAAAGCAGTTAGAACGAAATATCCGCAGTCGAAAAACATCGGTAAGACTTCAGGAGCGGTCTCGAATCATTTTGCTGGGCAGCGAAGGCGTAAGGAATGGGATGATTGCCGAAGAGCTGGGGATTGGCCAGAAACGCCACGGCACCAGCACGCTATTTTCTGCCCTGAATGTGCAAAGTGGCCAGGTGATCGGCGAATGCAAAAAACGCCACCGTCATCAAGAGTTTCTAAATTTCTTGAAAACAGTGGAAAAGCAAACACCTAAAGATAAATCGCTTCACTTAATTGTAGATAACTATGCAACGCATAAACATGAAAAGGTTAAGAATTGGCTGAAACGAAATAAGCGAGTCCAATTGCACTTTATTCCAACCAGTTCATCCTAGCTTAATCTTGTTGAAAGATTTTTTGGATTCATTACAGAAAAACAAATACGTCGAGGTGTATTTTCATCTGTTGCGGATCTTGAGCAGAAAATTGAATCGTTTCTTGAGAGCTATAACGATGATCCTAAGCCTTTTGTTTGGACCAGGACCGCCGAAGAAACTCTGGGAAAAGTTAACCGTGCGAGACAGCAACTTGCAGAACTTCAATTTATTTGATGGACTACACTAGCTCACCAATCCGGCCCGCCTTCGCGCGCTGAGGACTGGGTCACACGGGTGATGTCCGAGCCATCTTTAGCGACTATCGTATACAGTTCATGGGGACCTTCGCGGTCGGTCGGATAGACTAAACGATCACCCAAGGCTGACCAGGCCGGCCGGCTAAACACTTGGCCGATGACACCTACGGGGAAGGTCAGTTGTTTCTTGTGGGCACCATTGGGATCCATCAGCCAGATTTGCGTGCCACCTGTCCCGATATTGAGATAAGCAATCTGGCTCGGCACACTGGGCTCCTCGATGGGTGACCAAGCCGGGAAACGGGCTGGCCAATCACTGTCAGCCGTCAGGTTGATCGGGTTGCTGCCACCACTGGTATTGATGACGTAGATATCCTGCCCCATGCCACTCACGCTGCGCTCATAGGCAATCTTGTCGCTCTTGGGCGACCAAGTCGGCCACTGCGCATCGCCATCCTCACCAGTGAGACGCGAAACCATGTTATTCGCCATGTTCAGTACAAAAATACGCCAATTGCCCTCCCGAGTACTGGCGAAGGCCAACTTGTTACCGTCGGGCGACCAGGCAGGGCTCGCATCAGCGGCTGGATTATTGCTGAGATTTTGTTGATTACTGCCATCCCAGTTCATGAGATAAATTTCCGAGTTGTTACCGGTAGTCCGCTGAAACACGATCTTCTTTCTGTCTCGCGACCACACGGGAAAGGTGTCTTCCGCCTGTGCTGGTGGTGTTGTTAGCCGCTTGAGGTTGCTACCACTGGCATCAATGCTGTAGATACTGTTCGGGCCGGGCTCATCACTGTGAAAAACGATCGTACTCAATGAAGGCTCGTCATCACCATTGCTGGCAATGATGGAGGCAACGCCGAAGACAACAACAACGATCAAGGCGGTGCTGCGGATCATCTTATTCATCATAGGTGACAGCCCGTTCATAACATTCTCCTTTCCGGTGTAACAAATGAATAAGTAAAACTGCCAAGCCTGCAGCGGCAAATATTGCGACGACATCCCAAATATCATAGGTACCACGTATGAAATAGTGCGCAGTCTGATCAAAAACAGGCACCCGCTGCAACCAGTTAGGCAAGGCATGCACGAACGTCTGTTCTAATACCGGGTGCTGGCCCAACTCGAACAGTAATTCGATGCTCGCCCACAGCGAAGCTATGGCTATGACCACAGACGAACGGCGGTAGCCGACGATACCGACACTGATAAGCACAAACGAAAAGGTATGTATAAAAGTCGGTAATGCACCCCATCCCGAGCTGTTTGAATGCCCAGGGAAGATCTGGGTGAAGAAATCAGATAATAAGAAGATGTGGGGGGAGGTTCGCGCTAAGGCATAGAACAAACAGCCCATCGCGAGCCCAGCGGCGCCGACACCAACGAGATAATAGTCATACTGCACAGGGCATGTATTGCGGCGGGCGTCCATTCTAAAATTACTCCCTCACGCGATTGGTGCACCATTGATGATTCAAATCCTGGCCCAGCGTCCTGCCGCGACCATTGAGTCCATTTCACAAATCTATCATTAAGAGAGTATGCTACGAATGCCCATATCTCAAGGCACAGAGTCCTGCTAAGAAAAGCGGCCGCTTCTCAATCAGAATGGTCATTATAAATTGACAAGTGATGTTATCGCTTCAGGTTTATAAGGGCGTGATTTGCACATGGGATGTGATAGACATTGTGTATGCATTTTGAAAGTGACGCTGTGAGTCATGACAAAAGACCATGATAAATCATCAAAAGCAGCTAGCGCCGACGACATCGCACAAACCTTTAGCCAGGACATCTCCCGCATTCAACCTAGAAACCTCAGTTGGGCGCGAAAAAGACGCGTAAGATATTGGTGTGCATAGTGAAGCATAAAAATTCGTGGTCACCTTATTGGTGATAAGACATTTTTCTGCTTTGCTAGGTGCGCCAAGAGCTTGCGCGGACTTTCGTGATCCAACTGAGGTTTCTAGGTTCAAGTCTCGGTCAGGGACGGTGCCTCCACGGAAAAGGCTAAGCAAAACATCGCGCGGTTGCTGCGCGAGCGCCTCCCTCGGACTTGCTGTTAGTGGTTAAATAAAAAAAGGGCCTGAAAAACAGGCCCTTTTTCGTTTCAGTTTTAAACACTCTCTATTTACAGAGTCGTTTCGGGTGACTCAATGATTACGGTGTCGGCATCGAAATAACCATCGTTGGCAGCATGGCCATAGGCATCTAATTCAGCGTTGCTTGGTACAGCCATGATGTCGATCATATCGCTCAGTGAACTACCATCAGCTCCCAGCATGAGGAAGATGCTGCTATCGTCAGATATGCGAATCATCTTTTCACCTTCACTGGTGCTGATAGTGATAATGTTGTTGTCCACACTCAGCACATTGCCGTGCAATTTCTCCATGGTGTCGATCATCGCGGTATCAACGATAACCAGGGAAGATTTCAGCATGCCGCTGTCCATGGCGGAGTACACACCATCCACAGAGGCCGTGAGACCCATGGCGATGCTTTGGTAGTCTAGGCGTTGACCGCTGCGTGAAAACACCTTGGTGCCGACTTGCAGTTGCACACTAATCTCCGTGGCATCCTCCAAGGTCAGGGCAAAGGCATCTGCCTCAGTCTGCGGCTCAGTCGCAACAGTGCCGTCAACCACCGCGAAGGTGTCCATGTCTCCCATTTCAATAACTTCCGCATAAAGACGAATTTCATGATCGCTGTTGTCATTAAGATCATCTACATCTAAATCATCATCTTCGTAGCTGCGTACAAAGCCGACAGCCGTGAGCATGTCGTTATCTTGGGTACCGCTCATATCCGCAGGATTACCATCCTGGTCAAATACAGAAGCATCGTCTGCGACAACTTTAATGCAGGCACCCATACCGTCTATCTCGGTTGTGTTACCCATCTCAGCAGCTGGGGAACCCATCAAATCTATAGGCTGGTCACATAATTTGAAGTAGTTGTTCTCCATGTCTAGGTTATGCACATAACCAAAGTGACGCACCAGCTTGCCGCTGAACTGGTGATCAATGACGTCTACAAAAATGACTGGGCGGAACCGATACCCGCCATTACCCGTCGCCACAATGTGCAGGGATTTGTTGGCATCGATATCGAGCTGGATGTAAAGCGTTTGACCAGCAACCACACGGAAGTCACCGCGTGGGTTGAGATCCAGCTTGCCGTTGCCAGTCATCTTGGGATAGATGGTCTCGATGACATTGCCCTGATCGTCTTTTTTGATCAGCTCAATACCATTGGGTTGCTTTAGGTGCAGGCGGATTTTCTCATACTGGCCAGCCGGCACTTCGTTGGATATTGCGAACAACTCAGAGAAGTCGGTCAGACTGAGCAGGTTAATGGTTTTTTCGCCTTGGAAAATCACCACATGACCATTGTTATCGCTGTCATCATCGGGAATCAGTGAGACCCCAGTGATGGTGACGTTGACTTCAGCAAAGTCTGCGGTGGGGCCATCCGTAAGGACGATACCAACGCTGCCATTGCCAGCAGTGTTTGCAGTGCTGGCAGTGGAACCGGAGCCGCCGCAGGCCACTAAGACCATGCTGATCAGCGCGAGAGCGACTGTGCCTAGATATGATGTATATGCTTTGCCTGACATGTTACCTCCTCAATTTCTAAAACCAAATAATTCCCCATGCATAGTGTCACTATAGACTTGATAGTTTGGGGATACGTAAACGGCTATATCTTTTAAAAGGTTCCATGGCCCGGGATATTTTATCCGAAATTTCATTGCAGAATCAGATTCAAGTTCGCCTTCTACATGGCCTCGATCCGAACATATATTTTTTACTCGTTTGACACGGCCGACCCTAAGTGTCCGCTATCGGGCGGTAGCATCATATTTGTGGATGACCGCTTACGCTGCAACGCAGACAATACACTTAACAATTAAATTCATGCGCAAGTTCTTTACGTTGCTAACAATTCAAATTTATGACAAGTGAAACTATCAATCCGCCGTGGAGTGGGTCGGTGTGCTTCTGCCAGGTATTGATGCTTCTCGAGCTATTTTAAGTGTCGCTGCGGGTCTTGGCGGCCATGCAATACGCGGATAATTTCTACTGTATCCGTTGTGACTCTGTAAAACAGGGTATGGCTTTCAATAGGCAGGCTTCTGGCGCCGGGTAAGAGGTCTGAGCGCTCGATGCCCATTAGCGGTTGTTCCGTGATTGACCAGAATTGAGCTTTAATGTTTTCTAGATAGCTACCGGATTGGGTTTGCCCCCATTGTCGAAGTCCGTATTGGTAGATATCTTTAAGGTCTGCTTTGACTGCAGGCGCAATAATAAGTTGGTGTGTTGGCATTAGGCTCAGGTCTTAATGTCGTCAAATAAAGTATCCAGAGCAGTTTTTGATTCAATCGCAATGCCCTCACCACGGTCTAACTGATCGGTGCCAGCTTTCAGTTGTTCGCGTAAGCGAGCCAGCTTCACTTCATGAATCCAGTCTTCGTGGGTATCCATAAAACGTAATGCTTCGCGGATGACTTCGCTGGCATTGTTATATAGGCCACTTTCAACTTTGGCTTTAATACGAGACTCTAATTCGGTAGTCAGGGATACGTGCATGATGACCTCCAAGGGTAGACATTTATACAGATCATGCTAGGTTGAGATACAAAGATTGTCAATGTTTGTATCTGAGGCTGGAGGAAAGGTGAGCGAGGTTAAAAGTGATGAACAGCCGATGCTAAAGCGATGTGCTATTTACTCTCGCTCGTCTGTAGAAAAGGATAATCGCGATCCGTTTGATTCAGTTAGTGTCTAGTGTCCAATTTATTATGGCCTGTGCGGAATTTATCAGTCCACAGGTTGGCCAGGGCTGGCGGCTGGTGGATACCATTTATGAGGATAGAGGCTATTCCGGAAGTCACATGCGACGTGCAGGTTTTCGTTCGCTTCTCACCGATATCAAATTCTAAATATCTGCCGGTCTTGATTGGTCGTCATAAGCGTTTAAGGACGATACATGCCGGGAATGGGGTCATGAGGGTATCACTAGCTTTAACGTAGCTTGCTGGATCCCTGTATTGCATGTGCAGTATGGTTATCGTCAAGTTGAAAGCGTACACACTATTTGTGTTTTGTAATGTCTTAATTCAGTGGCGATCAGTTAGTGACCAAAAATGTGACCAATCTATGATTAACCATGCTGAATAGTGACTAAGGCTAGTCATTATAAGGGGTTGAAAATAAATAAAAAACCAACCAAATCAATTGGTTGGCTTTCTTGTGTGGTGGAGCTGGCGGGAGTCGAACCCGCGTCCGCAAATCCTCCGCCTTCGGATCTACATGCTTAGCCAAGTCTTTCAGTTTAATTGCACGCTACCCGACTGGCAGGGAAGACGTACAACGAGCTCAG
>Ga0316202_10002796_pt1 | contig 11069 bp, 13 predicted proteins | sample 3monrhotite_MG_FD_204934 | JGI IMG/M metagenome (GOLD analysis project Ga0316202, IMG submission 204934) | Microbial mat bacterial communities from mineral coupon in-situ incubated in ocean water Damariscotta River, Maine, United States -... | ecosystem: Environmental > Aquatic > Marine >...
TTTACTTCTTATTATCTTTTTGGAAAAGCCGCTGGTTTTCTTACGCCCTATTCTAAAATCTCTCCGACTGCAAAGCTATTACAAGAGAAAGTTAGTAATGAGTTTGCTCTAGGTACAACACCCGGACAAAAATTAATTCAAGAGGACTTTGCAGAAGCCCAAAGAGATATTACAGGTTCTTTCTTTAGAGAATATATACGAGCTGTATTACCACTATCGTCTAAGAAATTTGATGTCAACATAGAGCAAGTCAACGATCAGCTATCTTTGGCTATGCGAGGAATGGCTTCTGATGATGAGGCAATAAACAAATCTGCTCTGAGTATTAAAAATATTTACAGAGTTGCCGGTGAACAACTACATAGGGAAGGACTCATTGACAATGTTGTAGATAATTATATACCTCGACAATGGAAAAGATCTGCTATTGAAGCCGACAGGGATGGGTTTGGTCAGCTACTTATAAATGCTGGTGAAGCAGAGAACATGAAGGATGCAAGACGTATTGTCTCTGAAATGCTAAACAAAAATAATCAGCTTTCTTCTGGTTCCAGCGGTTTCTTTTTTAGTACGCACAGAACATTCAATAAAATAACAGATGATTCTAAGTTTGAAAAGTTTTTAAATACAGATGTACAGCAAACATTCTTTAACTATATGACTCAGGCTGGTATGGGACTCGCAAAGCGTAGGGTTTTTGGTATAAAGAATTTATCAGAGTTTGAAGATAAGTGGATTACGCCCATACGCCAAGAAGTAGTTGATGGTGGTGGTACTTGGGCTGACTCTGGAGCAGATGCAAGGCGCTTGGCTGATCTCTATAAAACAATTACGGGAGAAGGCGCTGAATCAGCAGGAGATGTTAATCAGTTTACTCAGCTTGTCCAGAGATTCGCTTTACTACCTCTTGCCACACTGTCAAGTTTTACAGAGATTATGTTGAACTTTGGTGTTGCAGGAGGCGCGACAATAGATGGCTTCAAGGCCGCTTGGAAGATGTCAGGTGCAAAGAACAAAGCCGATATTGATGACTTTTTAAATGCTCATAATACCGGCATGAAGACAATGACTGACGATGCACATAAGAAGTTGATTGATGATTTTGGTTTGACGCCTGAAGAAGCTTGGCACGAGATGCAAGAGTTTGGTCTTGTGATGGAGCAACAACTAGAGTCTATGGCTGATCGCTTGGCAGGAGATATGGTATCTAGTTCTGGTATGCAACAAGCCAGCAATAAGTTTTTCAGGGTTACGCTTCTAGATCAGTGGACAAAGTTTGTACAGAACGTGTCCTTTCAAACAGGCAAGCGACATATTTCTAATCTTGTTGATGATGTTGTAAAGCACGGCGATGCAAAGATAACTAGAAGAATGCAAAGTAAGCTTGATGATCTTGCAGAGTTTGGTGTGGATATTAAAGATGCTAAGGCATGGGTTGATGGTGGTAGAAATATTGAAGATCCTTTCTATCAGCAAATTATTAAGGGTGCGGCAAGGTACACAAACCAACTTATTCTTCAGCCTACGCGGATGTCTGGACTAAAGCCTAGAGCGCATACAACGCCCTTTGGCAGTCTTATATTTCAATTGATGGGATACCCTACTGCTTTTTCCAACAACATTTTAAAGCGTGGTGCTAAACGGTTGATTCGTGATAAAGACATTGCGGCTGAAAAACTTGTACCTACTGCACTGGCTATGACAGCGGTTGCAGGAGCCACCAACTATATGCGAACAAGGGGTGAAGGATTTAAAGATAAAGAACCTATGGAAGTAGGCTTTGACGCTTTAGTCCGTTGGGGTGGTAGCGGTATCTTGTTAGATCAAGTCTACAGAGCAAGAAAGAATACAGAATACATGGGCGCACTGGGAATACCTTTAGGCTTTATGGGGCCGACAGCCAGCGATCTAGCAAGCGCGTTTGCCTTTAGATCTCCAATCAGGACGCTAGGTACTAAAGTTCCGTTTTATGGACTTGGTAGGCCTATACTTGGTGAAGAGACTATGAAAGATTATAAAAGCGCGCTCGGAAAAATGGATAGAGATTTTGTAGATGCCATAAAACCTGAGAAGGAAACAAGAAACTTTAAAAAGGGCGGTGAAGTTTTAGATGTTCCTAATGCTCCAGAAGAGCCTGACCAGCGAATAGATAAAATGACGGGGTTGCCTTACGATGAGCAAGCTGGAGAGGCTTTTGTAGACGTTGAAGAGCGTAGTCTATTGGGGAGAGTTAAGTAATGAGCCTAGCTAGTATGATTGCAAAACAAGTTGTAAAGGCTACTGGTGATATGTTTAAAGATACTGACATACAAAAGGCTATCAGTGCTCAAGTAGATGAGGTTGTAACCACTAAAGGTTTAGAAAGCAAAGACGGTCAGGACTATTTGCTTAGAATGACAAAGGCTATGGTCACTGATGATCCTAACTTTAAGGCTGATGTAGACTTAGACCCTAACCTTGGGATGTACTTGGAGGTAGAAAACAAACTTTTCTCTGGTAATCCAGATATGCGTGATGCTTACCATGCCGCAAAGATTAACAATGCAAAACTAGGGGGTTCTAGTGGAGGGGGTTCTAGTGGAGGCGGTAAAAGTACCTACATACCTGCATATAAAAGCGAAATCGGTAGAGCAATGGGGAAAAAAGAACTGGTTTCAGATTTAGAGAAAATAGGTATAGAGTATGATTATGATTTATCTACTTTTGATATTCAAGATTTTGAGAGTATGAGTGCTTCTGGAAAACGTCTTATAAAAGCATTAGAAAAAGAAGATTTTTTTGGTTACGATAATTTAGATCAACTACTCTCTGATATATTTGAATCGGGCATAGAAAATTATGAGCCGTCTTCTTCACTGCGACAGGCATTTGGCAGATATTTAAATGAAATATCCATGTCTGATTTAGCAGAACCTGCAAAAATAAACAACGCTGGATTACAGGGGAAAACTAGAGATTTTTCTGACGCAACTCTACGTCCTTATGAGGCTGTAACCGCACCCGCCACGTATGATGAAATGTTTGATTCACTACACGCAGGCAAAAGGGAAAAGATAAACGAACCTATTGCTGATGGGAGTGAAGTTGCTATCAGATTAGATATCCCAGCATATCTAGAAAAAAATACATGGGTTCCAACAATTCATTTCGGTAACAAAACCTCGCATAGAGCTACAGTAGCTTTAAAAAATGCTGATTTTGCCCCCTCTAAAGGTAACGAAGAACAGGCATTTAGAATAAAAATAGGTTCAGAAGTTAAAAAGAAAATAGATAAGCTGGCAAAAGAAGGCAGGCTAAGAACAGGCTTTAGATCTGGTGATTTAGAAAAGGGCGATTTAATTGATGCCGATACTAAAGAAGGAAAAAAACAGATCGACAAAATAAAGGCCGCGTATAACAAAACAAATTTTTCTCGTATCAAAGGCAATTTAATAAACAGAACAGACGAAGAAAACTATCGACTAGCTCAAGAAGCTTTAAATGATCCTGAATGGACACAAATAGGCTATAACCCTGATAGACATTCTTACTATTTTGACAGGGTAACAGGTGATCCAATCATAGGGGGCGATGAGGCTATTCAGGTAGGCCATCTTGTTCTTGTTAAGAACGCTGTACGTAGCGATAGAAGAGACTTTAAATATGCTGAAGGTGGGGCAGTTACTAGAACAATTAAACGTGGTGATACACTTTCTAAAATCTCTAAAGAAACTGGTGTAAGTATTTCTGATCTTGTTAAGCTTAATAATATAGAAAACCCAGACTTTATTCGCGCTGGTGATACATTAGTTTTAGGGGCAGAAGCTCAACGTCAACCTGATAGGCGTGAAGTGAAAGAGCCAAAGCGCACTGGTATCAGAGCGGCGGCGGCTAGAAGTACAAAAGCCGCACCTACAGAAAGTCGAAGTCTTATGACAAGAAGCCGTCAACGACCTACTAGAGAGCGCACAGAAGCGCCTGCTAGTTTATTAACCTCCACCCCTATTAAAACTTTTGTGGCAGGTTTATTTTCTAGTCCTGTTTTAAAAGAAGATTTTTTAAGGGTTGATGAACACAATACTTTAAAAAGTCTTGCTAAAGGCGCTATAGATCGTGGTCGTACAGGGCTTTCTTATAAAGACTATAACAGGGACGCTGGCTCTAAGCTTGGATACAGTATGGAAACACCCACAGATATTGTAACTGATCCTTTTCAAGCTTTGAAATTTACTTTAGGTAAAGCAGAAATAGTTAGGGATGGTGATCGTGTTGTTGTTGCTGATGAATTTGATTTTAATAGCCCTGAAAATATTTCAGAAAAATCTTTAGTAGATAAAATTAAGTTCTTGGCAGATAGAACAGGTCAATATTTTGCGGATGATATTTCTGCATATGGTCTAGCGCACTCTGTTGGAGAAGTCTTTAATCCTCCTGCGAGTGGCCCGTCATTTAGAATTGGTTTAGGAAACGCAAAAGATTTAGGAATAACTCGTGAACAGTTTGATAATTTACCTACTCTAGCCGAATACAGTGATCGTTATGAGGGCCGAATAAAACAGCGTATGGCAAAGGGCGGCAAGATAGACAAAAAGAAGATGGCCTGCAACAAGCCTAAGCGCACAGCCAGCCATCCTAAAAAGTCTCATGTTGTCAAAGCCTGCAAAGACGGTAAAGAAAAAATAATCCGCTTTGGTGAGCAAGGCGCTAAGACTGCTGGTAAGCCAAAGGCTGGTGAGTCCAAGCGCATGAAAGCCAAGCGCAAGAGCTTCAAAGCCCGTCACAGAAAGAACATCAAGCGTGGCAATATGTCAGCGGCTTACTGGGCTGATAAGGTCAAGTGGTAACGATACACAAAGTTGTATGGCACGATGCCTCTGGAGGTGCTAACACAGGCTGGAGAGACATTAGCGAACTGAAACAAATCACAACCGCCATAGCAGTTTCATGCGGAATAATAATACACGAGGACGATGACATAATAATTATATGTCCTCATATGCTTTTAGAAGACGGTAAGCCTGTACAGGGTGATGCAGAACTAGCAATCCCAAAGGCTTGGATAATTTCAAATGAGAAGATGTTAGGCTTTCCACCGGGAGATTAAAATGACTGTAGATATAAAAAAACTAGAAAGAAAAATGACGCCGCAAGCAAAACCAGCAACGATTCCGGGAAAAGTTGTAGATGCGCTTGTTGGCGCGGTAGCACCGACGGGGATAGGTCTTCTTAATACTGCGGCCTCATGGAGTCCAAGCCATAGCTCAGTAGGAGAATGGGTTGAACAAAACATAACCGGTTCGGCAGTTTCATCATCCTCTTCTACAAGCCCTAGTACACCAAAATCACCTAGAACAAAAGCTCAACAGGAAGGAGATCGTCAATTTGCCCTAGATATTGCAAAAAATACGCGGGACACTTCAGCATTAGAAAAGCTTTCGTCAGCTAATCCTAACATTGCTCGCGGAGACTTTGATCGTACAGCTAGAGCTAAAGGCGGTGTAGTTTCTTATAAGTCTATATCAGATATGGAACATGGCTAATGCAAAGTATTTTTGATTTGGATCGTGACCCTTTTAAGAAGGGTGGCAAAGCAAAAAAGAAAAGTAAAGTTAACGAAGCAGGTAACTACACTAAGCCGACAATGCGTAAGAATCTTTTTAACAAGATTAAAGCGGGTAGCAAAGGTGGTAAGCCGGGGCAGTGGTCTGCACGTAAAGCACAGATGCTTGCTAAACAATACAAAGAAAATGGCGGCGGTTATACATGAAAAAATCTCAACAATCTTTAGCAGATTGGACAAAAGAAGATTGGGGTACTAAGTCTGGTAAGCCTTCAACACAGGGGCCAAAGGCTACGGGAGAACGCTATCTTCCTAAGAGTGCTAGGGATTCTTTATCCTCAGCAGAGTATAGTGCTACTTCCGCAAAGAAAAAAGAAGATACAAAAAAAGGCAAGCAATTTTCAAAACAACCTAAAAAGATTGCAAAGAAAACTGCTCGCCACAGGGCTAATACAGGCGGTCTAATTACATCTGCAATGGATGTCAGCAAACCCTGTTAATAGCATCTATCTCTGACTCTAATTTAACGTGTATATCCCCCGTAATTTCTTTAAAGGATCTAATAGCCGCACGAATTAATACTTGAGCTTCTTCTTCCTTGAAGGCTTTGGGTATATGTTCATCCGGTAATTCAGTTTGCTCAGTCATTATCAAGCCTTCTGAATCTACTAGTACACGGAAGCCTATTATTGTTGCATCTTTTAACGACATCAGAGTTCGCAAGCCCCGCCAACACAGGCTAGTGTTTGCGCTCCTTCAGTGAAGTCATCTGCTTCATTAAGATCCCAACCAAAGGCTGTCGGAAAATCTTTTACCATTTCAGCATATTCATCTTCTGTGATCTGCTCATATGGGGCTTGAGCATAAGTGTGGTTGTCATAAGGTAAGAAACTAATACCAGAGATTGTATCAAAGTTATTATATACCCAATTACCAATCTGAAGGAAGTCAGAGTCCCGATAGTACACAGTAATGCTGGGCTTATGTTCACACCAGTGTTCTTGATATGCGGCCCATAGCTCTAGCTGTTCCATTCCTGTCTGCTCTGAGGCGAACACAGCGCCTTCTGGAGCCTTCTTAGGAAAGGAGAATACCTTAGTACTAGGTGAGAAATTATCCATCTCACAAGGCACTCCAGCGTCTTCTAAGACAGCACACAGAGGGTCACGCATGTCTGCTCTAACACGACGAATATAGAAAGGGGCATAGCGTCCGTGTATGCCTGACGCAGAATCTACCATCTGGGAAACAGTTCCGCTAGGTTTAACGCAAGTTATAGCTGTACTCTGAGGAATACCTAAGCGTTCTGCCCAGATCTTATTAGTCTCTATAGCCTCATCACGCAGGGTTGTCAGAAGCTTATCAAGATTCTTGTTCTCTAAAGTTGTCAGAGGATTGTCAAGTATGCCGGTAAGACTAACGCCCAACAAAGATTCTTCTTCTGTATTAGTTTTCCAAATACCTCTCAGGTAGCGGAAGTTCGTGAGCGTGGCTTGGAGAGTACCCAAGATAGTCGCAATTCGTACTTTTCTCCGAAGAGTGTTAAGTGTATCTTGCGGTCTGATGACAACTTCTGAAAGGTTGCAGAATTGATTTGGTCTAAGGATGATTTCACTGCATGGGTTCGTTCCGAAATCTCGTTCACTATCTCGTCTACCGTTTCTTCCAGCTTGTTTTTTACTTGCCGCACGGCTGAATATTCCTCGTTCTCCGCTTTGTGATTCATGTAAGCTACTCCATTCTGCACTAAATAAATTAAAGGAAGGCTTGCTGGTATAGCAGGCGCTGTTATTTGCAAGGCCACGCTGTGGTTCTGTATTGTACCAAGCACCGTGCTTTGCTTGTCGGATATTATCATCCTGAAGATCTGAGAGGCTAATTAACGCACTACGCCTAACCCCCCCTACAACAACTATTTGAGCGATTTTACAGCAAAGATCGTGGCATTCAAGGGACGTAAGCTTTCGTCCAGCCGCCCCCGTAAATAATCTAACTGTAAATTTGAAGAGGTCGATAAGAGGTTCTGGGCCGCTTGCTCTACCTCCAAAAGTTTTGAGCGAGGAACCCGCAGGTCGAACTCTAGTTGTATCCCATTCTGGTATTTGACCTGAATACAACAACGATACCAATTCCCTAAACGATTTCGCCCATCCAATTTTTGAATCCGGTACGTGTATGACTGTATCTGTTGCATGGAAATCCTCTGCGATCTCTGGAAGTTTAGAAACGTATTGTTCTTCTACGCTATAACCAACACCTGTACCACACATAAGAACATACATCATTTCATCAAAGCAACGTGGGCTATCAATAGCAAGATAACTACAATTAAACCCTGCTACATTATCACGATCTAAAGCTTCACCAGCCGTCATCAAAGCCCTCATAGACGGCATGACTTCAAGATCGTGGATAGCTTTAAATATTTCTACACGCTCATCATCATTAAGTTTATCGCCCCAATATTTAATGTAGCGCGTTATTGTTTCTTTCCATGTTTCTCTACGCTCCTCACTTGGAAGGTATCGTGCGTAACGACTTTTGTGTATGTATTCTTGATAGGCGTCCAATGTTATTCCTCCATCTCGTCAATATTATTTAGGTCATTTACATTTAGTTTATATTTATTTCTTTTCTTTATTGGTTTATATTTACCGTCTACTTTTTCTTCGTGCTTTTTTCTTTTGTGACGACTAAATTTTTCTAGGCGCTCCTGCTTTCGATCATTCATCATCACCTATGATCTCCCTCTTTGAAACATCTATCCAGCTTTCTGGAATACTATCTTCAGAAAACCATCTAAAACCTTTAGAAGAAGCCCACTCAGAATGGTTACGTCTTGTACCATCCTTACGGCGCTTTGCTTGTGGCATCGGAGCATTGGGATCTGCAAATAAAAACACTAGCTCTATGTCTTCTGGTAAAGCTTTAGCAATCCACACATACTTATTATATTCTTGATGATCCCAGAAGCGGCCTTTAGCTTCAAGATATATCTTCTTGCCGTCTACTGTGCGGATGAAGTCTGGATGATAAGTATGCTCGACAATATATTCTGCCTTTTCAGAATGAATCTTCCAATCATTGAGGATGCCTGAGTGTAACTCATACTCCCAATTAGAATCGTATCCACGGACAGGTGCTTTATCGACAGGCCGTTTGACACGCGCCTTTCTATATCCTTTTTTTATTTTTGGTTTCAATGTAATGTTGGTATCCCTTCAAAATGTAAATGTAATATAGTATACAACTCAAACAAAAGATCATCATCTATTGTTTCTTCGTCTGCTAACTGCTTGGCGCAGAAAAAAATCAAAGCCTCTATTGTTAGCACTTTCATTTTAAGTCATTCATGCAATAACTGTCTAGCTTTTTCTGTGGGTTTTGTCTTAGCTTTCTTTTTAATTTACGCTTAACCCAACGTGGCGAAAATACAGAATTTAAAATGGTCTGTTTGCTCCAGTAATAGGCATTCTCAGGAACATATTCTTTGTAGTTTTTGCGTACAATCTGGGAGGCTTGCTCTTCCGATATAACACTACTGAGCCATTCAAGAAAGATGTCAATTGTTTTTTGATTTATTTTTTTAGAAAGGCGTCGATTCATTAAACACCTCCTCAACTCTTGGCGCAACCTCTACGTGGGTCAGGTACGTCGGCCCATTAGAATATTTAAAAACTCTAAGCCCTTTACCGTTGTTAGCATCTTTGTAGCATTCAAACTTATAAGCACAGTAATTACAGTTGCGATGTATTTTCATATTACCTTTCTTGCCTTCTGGCACAGACTCATAGCATCGTGGTGGAGGCGTAGCCAACTTCAAGGCTTTCTTTACAGTTTGTATTTGTTGGTTAATAGCAGGCTTGTCAAGCTCTTCTGGGCGATAAAGACATAGCTCCCCGCTCTCTTTGTTAATAACAAGGAAGCCTCCCTCAGAAGACTTCTCAGCCTCCTCATAGCCTGCAAGCTGTGACATATATCCGAAAGGATCGTCTTCGGCTAGGCGACCCTCACGGAATTTATTAAATGCAAACTTAGATGCAGTCTTTACATCAACCACTTCACCATCAATCTTACAATCAATGTGGCCTTTAATACCTTTGACTGTAATTTCTTTTTGCTCATCAGTGACATTGTGTCCTGCGGCACGAACAAGCATCAAAAGAATTTCTTCTAGGATGTGACCGTAAAGAAACTTTATCTGTAAAGATGGGTGAGGTGTTGTGCTTTCTGTGGGTATATTCTGCTCATACCAAAGCTGTCTGGCAGGCCGACCAACATTAGACATACGCAGAGAGAACTCTGAGTTTCTTTCTGATGGTCTAGCCCAAGCCAGAAGGGAATCTTTGATACGTGATGCGGTCATGTCCAGATCTTCATCTGATAAATTAAATGCTTTACCTTCAAATAATTTACCAAGCTGTCCATATATATCGTCAACTAATGTGTCAAGTTTCACTCTCATCGCCTTCTTTTTTAAAAAATTCAGTTAATATTTTTTCAGCATCTTCAGGATTTATATGGAACCATTCGCCTCTGCGGTCATTTATTTTTTCTTCTAGTATATTATGTGCTTTCTTTTCAGACCCTCGCCTATCATCAGTTTCAAAAAATTTAAAAAGCTTATAGTCTCTAAATGGTGATCCTGTCTGGAATTGATTGACACGATCTTCAGCATCAACAGCCATCCCTACTTTACACCAGCCGGGATAAGCAGGGTTAGTCATTAAATATATATGACCACTCTTTACTTCGGCAAAAAGATTATTTACAGTTAATTTAATTTGCTCTAGGCCAGAAGGAACAAGCCCCATTACTGTAAAGGCCGCGTCCATACCAAACCTTTTATAAATTGAATTAAATGGATGGCTAGGATTACCTAGTCTGTACCTCTTACCATCCAGAGTAACCCTAGATTTATTTTCTAAATATCTTTTATAGGGGTATTTAGTGTGTTTCACTCCAGTTATCTCCTATCTTGTATTCACCATCAAGAGGACAAAATAATTCTAGTCCGACACCTGCTTGCCTTATTGCATCAACCCCCAGTTGTCCTGTTGAATCAGCCACAGATTCTTTTACTTCTAACTGCCATTCGTCGTGGACGTTACAGACAAAGTGTGCATCCAATGTATTGAGCCTGATTAGCTGATTAAGGTTTACCATCGCTTGCTTCATGACGATAGCACCGGCACTCTGAAGCAATGTGTTCAGTGCGGCATGTTCAGAACGAACATACAACTTACGCCCATCTAGTCCTTTGAGGAAACCTTTTGAAGCCGCTCGTCCAACCCTGTCTTTAAGATGTTTAAATGCAGGGAGATTATCGAAGAAACGCTTTCTAAGTTTCGTACCATCACGCTTATTTCCTCCGACCACACTACCAAGTTTCTCATCTCCTGCTCCGTACAAGAGTGCATAGATAAATGTTTTCGCCTGATTTCTTGATTCAAGTCCTGCAAGCTTTTGGTTAGCTGAGTGTATGTCTCCGTGGAGTATTTCATTTTTGAAGTCCTCATCCTTCATATAG
>Ga0316202_10002797_pt1 | contig 11069 bp, 13 predicted proteins | sample 3monrhotite_MG_FD_204934 | JGI IMG/M metagenome (GOLD analysis project Ga0316202, IMG submission 204934) | Microbial mat bacterial communities from mineral coupon in-situ incubated in ocean water Damariscotta River, Maine, United States -... | ecosystem: Environmental > Aquatic > Marine >...
TCAATAGAAAAGGGCAATGTAAAATTGGGCATTGAAGCACCAAATGATGTATCAATTCTACGCCAAGAGCTGACAGAAGCTGTAAGCGAAATTAATAAAAAAGCCTCTAAGAATGTAGATAAAAGTGTATTGGACGCCTTCTTTCAAACATTTAGTAAATAAATTAATCATATGAAATCATACGCAAAAGTAAATATTTTCCTCAAAATAACAGGAACAAGAGACAATTACCATGAAATTGCCTCAAGGTTTGTCTTAGTAAATAAAATATTTGATTCTATAGATTTTATAGAATCAAGCAGTAGCATATTTACAATAGATGGAAATTTTGAGTGTAGCACTAAACAAAACACAATCTATAAAGCATATAAAGAACTCTCAAATGAGTTTCCAAGTGTTGAAGAATTTTTTATGTCACACAAAGTCAAAGTTGAAAAAAACATTCCAACTTCAGCAGGTCTAGGTGGTGGAAGTTCTAATGCTGCTACTTTTCTATTAATGACTAATGAAGAGTTAAACTTAGGTCTTAGTAAAAATGAGCTAGCAGATATTGGACTAAAAGTTGGTGCTGACGTTCCTTTTTTCATATATGGCTACAATAGTGCAAATGTACGAGGGATTGGAGAGATAGTTGAAGCTTATGATGAGAATATCTTAGATTTAGAACTTATAACAACTGATATTAAATGTGACACTGCAAAAGTATTTAAAACATTCAGAAATGACTTTTTCTGTGTAACTCCATTAGATGAAATCGAGCAGTTATTTGAGATAGATAGTGAAGACTTACTTCAAAAACTAAAGCCTGTAGAGGCGAATGATCTCTATGAGAGTGCTATCTTTTTATGCCCTACCCTTAAAGATTTGGCTAAGGAAGAGCTCTTTTTATCTGGCAGTGGTAGTACATTTTTTAAAATGATAAATATATGAATCCTGTTGCAAATAACAAAAAAGCATTTCACGATTATGAGATAAGCGATAGATTTGAAGCTGGAATCTCTTTAATAGGAAGTGAAGTTAAAGCTATCAGAGCTGGACGTGTTAATTTAAAAGATAGTTTCGTAAGACTTATAAAGGGTGAAGCATTTTTAATGAATGCACATATCTCCTATTTAAATACTGCTAATCCTCACTTTCGTCCAGAAGAGCGTAGGGTTAGAAAACTTTTACTACACAGACAAGAGTTACGAAAATTAGAGAGTAAAACATCAAAAGATGGTATGACACTTGTCGCTACAAAGTTATACTTTAATCGTAAAAATCTTGTAAAAGTTCAAATTGCCCTTGCAAAAGGAAAAACTCTACATGACAAGAGAGAAACGCTAAAGAGAAAAGATCAACAACGTGAAATTGCTCAGGCAGTGAAAGATTATAGATAAACTATAAATCTTTATGTGTTTCGTAAATGTGTAAGACTTCCTCTTTTGAGCTCATAAATAAATCTATTAGATGTGGATCAAAATGAGCTCCTCGTTCACGCTCTAGCAGTGCGAATGAATCTTCTAGACTCCAAGGCTCTTTATATGGCCTTCTGCTTGTCAATGCATCAAATACATCTGTTATTGCAGTTATTCGTCCAAAAAGAGTTATCTGTTCGCCTTTTAGTCCTCTAGGATAACCACTACCATCATACTTTTCATGATGTTCTCTTGCAATTATCGCAGCAGCACTCAATGTTTCATCACTCTCATCTTCTAATAACTTATATCCCATCATTGCATGAGTTTTCATAATCTCAAACTCTTCATAATCGAGTTTACCTGGTTTTTTAAGAATACTATCTGCAATTCCTAACTTACCAGCATCATGCATTGGTGCTACTTGTTCTAAGAGACTTACCTCTTCTTCATCTAGTCCATATTTACGAGCAACTAACGCACTATATAAACCAACACGTCTTGTATGTTTTGAAGTGTCATCATCTTTAAACTCTGCTGCAGTTGATAGCTTCTGAATTAACTTATTTTGAGTATCTTTTATTTTTGCATAAAGTAGTGAATTTTCAATTGCAGCACCAGCAAAATTTGAAATTAGCATTAAAAGTTCTACATCTAAGCGAGTAAAAAGTCCATCAATCTTATTTAAGGCTTGAAAAACTCCAACAACTTCATCTTGCGCATTAACCAAAGGAACAGCAATAATTGTTTTTGTTTGATAACCAGTAGCAGCGTCTATCTCTCTATGAAAGCGAAAGTCATTATATGCATCTACAACAACTTGTATCTCTTTAGAAAGAGCAGCATAGCCTACGATACCACGTGTTGAAGGAATTCTAATCTCTTGTGTACCGTGAGCCACTTGCGTCCAAAGCTCATCATTATTTTCATCATACAAAAATATAGAGCATCTATCTGCTTGCAGTAAATCTTTTGCATAATCAGCCATAATGTTTAAAAGCTTAACTAAATCATGCTCTTGTGAAACTAGTTCACCAAACTCTAATAAAATACGTAGTTGCTCTTGAGTTTTCATTACATAACTTATACTGTATTATAGCGCTGTATAATTTTTTTAATTCTATTTTTTAATTTTCTAAGAGCATCTGTTGGATTATCTGCATCTGAGATAAGGCTATCATAACTATCAAACTGAATTTTAGCTATCCATCCAATTTTATTTTGATATTTTAACCCAACAAAGCGTACTTCACCAAAGTGTGATTCAGCAAGAGTATAAATTCGTATAATTCTCTCTTCGTTTGTTTTGTCTGATTTTTTATTTTTTTTCATTGAAGCATTCATCCTTTTTGATGCAGTATTTTAGCATACAAAAAGATGAATATTGATTGAAGTTTTATCTAGAGTAGAAAATATTCTACTATTACTTACGACGAAGCTCTTTAATACGTGCTGCTTTACCAGTAAGACCACGTAGGTAAAATAGTTTAGAACGACGTACACGACCACGACGTAATACTTTAATGTCAGTAATACTTTCACTATATAAAGGGAAGATTCTCTCTACACCAATATTATTAGCACCCATTTTACGTACCATGAATGTAGAAGATGTTCCCTCACCATGACGAGCAATACAAAGACCCTCAAAGTTCTGAACTCTTGACTTTTCACCCTCTTTAATAGTTACAGCGATACGAAGTGTATCTCCTGCACGAAATTCGGGAATCTCTTTACCTGTAATTTGAGTCTGTTCAAAACTCTCAATATACTTATTTTTCATAATTTTCTCCTGCTTATAAATCGTTCATAAAGATCTGGTCTAAAAAATTGTGTCTTACACAAAGCCATCTCATTTTTCAAGTCCGTGATTTTACTGTGATTTCCCTTTAAATATTCTGATGGAGAGCATAAATTCTCATAATTTTGTGGTTTTGCAAAATTTGGAGCTTCTAAAAGCTGTTCTTCAAAACTTTCACCACTCAATGATTCTATATTTCCTAGCACACCATCAACCTGTCTACTTATAGCATCTGTCATAACTAAAGATGCAAGTTCACCCCCAGTTAGTACAAAATCACCAATACTAAAAACTTCATCTGCATATTTTTCAATGACTCTTTCATCAATTCCCTCATAACGCCCACTTACAAATGCAATATGTTTTTTACTTTTTGCTAATCTGATAGCATCATTTTGCTCAAAGGCTTTTGCTACAGGAGTTGTAAAAATTATATGTACATCTTCACTACTCTCTTTTAGCTCTTTTAATGCATCAAAAAGAGGTTGAGGGGTCATAACCATACCAGCACCACCACCAACTGCAGCGTCATCTGTTTTATTGTGTCTATTGGTTGAGAAGTCACGAGGATTTATATAATCAATAGAGATTAAACTGTTCTCAATCGCTCTATTGAGAATAGAATCACTAAAGTAACCATCTATAAGATTTTTAAAAAGAGTAACATATGTAAAATGCATTAACTAGCTTCTAAAATATCCCTAGCACCAGTTACCTCTATACGCTTATTTTCAATATCTACACTTGAAATAAAACGATCTATATATGGAAGTAAAAAAGTTTTAGTAGAGCCTTCATTGACTAGTACTTCATCTGTATCAATATATAGATAATCACTAACAGCTAATCTATCAATATCACGGATTAACCCAAGACATATATTATCTTCATATACTTTACAGCCGATAACATCAAACCAAAAATACTCATCTTCACCAAGATTACAAATCTCTCTAGTATCTTCTTTGGTTGAGTATAGCTTAACGTTTGTAAAAGCTCTTGTATCTTCTCTGTTATCAATACCCTTGAGTTTAATACGCATCAATTTTAAATCGACATAATCAATAGTTATCTCTCCACGACTACTCTGAAACTTAGCACCCTCGCTAAATTGTTCATCAAAATCTGTAAAAAGATGGAGTTTCATCTCGCCAAAAAGCCCAGATGCACGACCAAGTGTCGCGATATGTAGCTTAGATTGACTCGACATTAATTCTATAGCTAGTATTATCTTTGGCTTTACAACCAGAAATTACTGTTTTTATTGCACCAATCATCTTACCCTCTTTACCAATTAGCTTTCCAACATCAGCTCTATTAGAGAGGATAACAAGTTCATTTGTATCATCAACAATGCGTGACTGTACTTTTATATCATCAGGGTAAGATACAATCATCCTAGCATAGTGTTCTACAAATTCTTCAACCACAATTATTTACCTGAAATACGCTTTACAGTGTCACTCATTTTAGCACCAACGCTAACCCAGTATGTAAGGCGTTCGTCATTAAGCTTAACTGTTTTTGGTTCAGTCATTGGATTATAATAACCTAATTCCTCAATCCAACCACCATCACGACGCTTACGACTATCTGTTACTACTACTCTATAAAATGGTTTCTTTTTACGTCCCATTCTTGTCATTCTTATTACTGTTGCCATTGTATTCCTTTTTTAAGTTTGTAATTATACACTAATTAGCGCGGTATTTGCGCACCTTTCATTCCAGACAGCATATTCTGCATATCTTGCATTCCCTTTTTACCTGAAAACTTTTTCATCATTTTAGAAGCATTTTTAAACTGCTTTAGCACTTTATTTACATCTATTTGACTAAGTCCAGAACCTTTTGCTAAACGCGCTTTACGGCTACTATTAAGCAAATCAGGGTCTTCTCTCTCTTTTGGTGTCATTGAATTAATGAGTGCTTTAATACGATTCATCTCATCAGAATTCTCTAAATCCATATTTTTTAGAGCTGAGCTCATTCCACCCATACCAGGAATCATTCCCATTATAGATTTCATGCTTCCCATCTTCTGTATTGTCTTCATCTGTTCTAAGAAATCATTAAAGTTAAATTTACCTTTTTTGATTTTTTGTGTAACCCGCTTAGCCTGTTTTTCATCCATAACCATAGCTGTTTTCTCTGCTAATGATTGGACATCACCAAGTCCCATTAGACGATTAACTACACGATCTGGAATAAACTGTTCTAAATCTTCAGGCTTTTCACCAATACCAATAAATCTAAGTGGAACTTTTACCTGAGAAGCGATACCAAGAGCAACACCACCCTTGCTATCTCCATCATATTTACTTAAAATTACACCATCTATCTGCAGACGCTCATGAAATGTTTGAGCTGAACGTACTGAATCTTGACCAGTTAATGAATCTGCTACATAAAAAAGCTCATCTGGATTAACAACTTTTTTAATACTCTCTAACTCATTCATCAGTTCATCATCAATAGCTAAACGTCCAGCAGTATCTATGATTAGTACATCATAAATACCCTCTTTTGCTTTTTGACGAGCATATTTAGCAACATCTACTGGATTTTTATAATCATCATGATAAAAAACATCTACTTCTATCTGTTTTCCAAGCTGTTTTAACTGCTCAACCGCCGCCATACGCTGTAAATCCGCAGCTGCAACTAAAACTTTTTTGTTTTTCATTTTAAGATAATTTGCTAGTTTTGCAGTAGTTGTAGTTTTACCTGAACCTTGCAGACCCATCATCATAATAATTGTTGGTGGCTTATCAGAATAGACAAAACCTTGACGTCCGCCAACATCTAAAAGCTCATTCAGATGAAGTTTTAGTGCTTCAAGAAATTGATCTTTTCCAATTATTTCACTCTTTTTTACAGTTAGTTCAACATTTTGTAAAAGATCTTTTACAACTTTATGGTGAACATCAGCTTTTAACAAAGATTTTTTAAGTTCAGTTAAAGCTCTTTTTAGGGCATGTACATCATCATGAAAGCGAATCTTACCGACAGCAGAGGTAAAGGAATCAGTTAAAACGTCAAACATGCATAGCTCCTAAAAGTTTTTGGAGCGGATTGTACAATTTTCATACTTTGAATCAAATAAAATTTTTAAAAGTACACATAGCCTACCAAAATTGCGCTTCAGATTTAAATTTTTGTATTTACTCTCTTTTTAACCATACCATTGCATCATCTATATTTTCAAAATATTTTACTTCACCTGATATAAACCAAGAACCAACTTTTGCTACAACTTCCTGCCACTTTCTATTTCCATGAAGAGCAATTTTCTCAAATTCACTACCATGCTTTAATCCAAGTTTAAAATCATCCCATGCAGCTCTTAATTCCCAACCATCTAACTCAGTTATATCCATAAGAGCATCTATTTTGGGTTCTTTTATTCCTTTTAATGCTGAATCAATCATCGGAGTTATAACTTCATAATCTTCATGAGTTAGCTTTCCAACTGCCTTAAGTGTTAAATAAAATTTGTTATTTATTCTATCTATACCCACTGTTAGGCCATGTTTATCCATACTCATTCTTTACTCCTAATTTTACTTTTTTCATATTCAACTACTAGATATATAACTGTACTAGAGGCTAAAATAATTGCCCATTCGCTAAGCCCTAATGGCGCACTTTTAAAAATAAGATTCATTATTGGCAGATATGTATATGCAATCTGTAGTAGCGTCATACCTATTACACCATAAACAAGCCACCTATTACTAAAGACTCCAATTTTAAACATTGTCTCATTCGTAGAGCGACACGTAAAGAGATAAAACATCTCACCAAAAACAAATATATTTACAGCTACTGTTCTAGCAACAACTTCACTAGCACCAACTGTTTGAACATACCAAAATGCTCCAAATGCTCCAATCAATAAAAGAACACCAACTAGAACTATTCTATACATTAAGGCTTTAGTAAGTATTGGTGCGTCAGGCTCATGAGGAACTCTACTCATTAAATTTGGCTCTTTAGGCTCAAATGCCAACATTAAACCAAGTAGCACTGCTGTTGTCATGTTTATCCATAAAATCTGAACAGGTAAAATCGGAAGAGAAACACCCACAACAACAGCGAACATAATTACTAACCCCTCACCAACATTTGTAGGAAGTGTCCATGTAATAAATTTTACAATGTTATCAAAAACACCACGTCCCTCTTCTATTGCATCTTTTATGGTAGAGAAATTATCATCAGTTAAAATCATATCAGCTGATTCTTTGGCTACTTCAGTTCCAGATACACCCATTGCAGTACCAATATTTGCTTGTTTAAGTGCTGGTGCATCATTAACACCATCACCAGTCATTGCTACTACATTTGATGTTGATTGCAAAGCTTTAACAAGGCGAAGTTTTTGTTCAGGTGCGACTCGAGCAAAAACGTTTACACGATCAACTATTTTAGATAATGCTTCATCGCCTAAATGTTCTAACTCTCTACCATCTAAACTTTTTATCTCATCATCTATTTTTATGCCTATTTGATCTGCTATAGCAAGTGCTGTTACACTATGATCACCTGTAATCATCTTTACATTCACTCCAGCACTATGACAACTTTGAATAGATTCAATTACCTGGTCACGAGGAGGATCTATCATAGCTTGTAATCCTAAGAATGTAAGCCCATCTTTAATATGATGATGTCCTATGCTATCATTTTCCTCCACATCTTTATGCTTTCTTGCGAACGCTAAAACTCTCATACCCTTAAGTGCCATATCATGTGCTACTTTAGATACTAAATCTACATCTATATCTTTTGCAGAAGAATCACTACCCAAATAGCAATCACATCGCTCTAAAATCTTCTCAACTGAACCTTTTATATATACAGGAGAAAACTCTTCATCACTACTTGTGTAATGTGACGCCATATATTGATGTTCTGATTCAAAAACTAAAGTATCTATATGAATTAATTCCTCTTTTAAATCATCTTTTTTAACTCCAGCTTTTTGAGCAGATACAATTAGTGCGCCCTCAGTAGGATCGCCATTAATTTTATATTTATCATCTTCTTTGACAAGCATTGAAGCGTTACACATTACTCCAGCGACTAGACACTCTCTAAGTGAATCATCAATTTCTACATCTTCACCATTTTGTGTTATTTTGCCTTCAGGCAAGTATCCAATGCCTGATATATCATAAAGATTACCAACCGTATATATCTGCTTTACCGTCATCTCATTTTGAGTCAATGTTCCAGTTTTATCTGAACATATAACTGTAGTACTTCCAAGTGTCTCAACTGCGGGAAGTTTTCTAATAATAGAATTCTTTGCAGCCATGCGTGATACACCAATAGCTAAAATAATTGTCATTGCAGCTGGTAAGCCCTCAGGTATTGCACCCACTGCAAGAGCAACTGAAGCCATAAACATATCTAACATTGCCTCGCCTCTAAGGGTTCCTATTATAAATGTAAGTCCTGCCATTGCTAAAATAATATAAAGAAGTATTTTAGAGAAGCTAGATATTTTTTTCGTAAGTGGTGTTTGCAAAATATCAGCATTAGCTATCATCTTATTGATATTTCCGATTTCAGTACTATCACCTACTGCTACAACTACACCTACTGCGCTACCATATGTAACTAGTGTAGATGAGTAAAGCATATTTTTTCTATCAGCTAAAAGAGTCTCTTCTGCTAAATTTTCATCACTTTTTTGTATGGCAACTGATTCACCAGTAAGAGATGACTCATCAATCTGTAGCTCTTTTAATCTAAGTATTCGTATATCTGCTGGAACCTTATCACCAGAATACAAAATTACAATATCACCAACGACTAGCTCTTTTGCATCTATTATTATCTTTTGATCATCTCTAATTACTGTTGCATTTACTTTACTCATTTTAGCTAGAGAATCTATAGCTCTGATAGCTTTTTCTTCTTGAATAAAGCCAATGACAGCATTAACTAAAAGGACGCCAAATATTACAGATGAATCAACCCATTCATCCAATAATGCGGTAATTATAGAAGCTGCTAATAATATGTATACGAGAGGTTGGTGAAACTGAAGTAAAAAAAGTTTTATTAGGGATGTTCCCTTTTTTTGAGTAAGAAAATTATATCCATACTTTACATGTCTATCTTCTAACTCATCTGAAGATACGCCTATACTTTTATCTACGTTTAAATCTTTTAGTACTTCATCGGTATCTAAAGAGTGCCAAACTCTATTTTTATTTAAAGTTTCCATAGCTAAATCTCCTAACGTGTACTTTTATTATAGTATAAAAATACACATTTAAAAATTTAATTTTATAAGTTTAGTTTTTTCTTTGCATAAGCTTGCATATCTTCAACATTATCAAATTCATCTACAATTTCAACACCCAAAAGAGTCTCAATCGCGTCTTCCAAAGTTACAATACCTACAGTCTGAGAAAAACCATCCTTGACTAAAAAGATATGCTCTTTTCTTCTAATGAACAGTTCCAATACTTTTGAGACATGAATATTCTCATTTACAGAATATATCTCATTGGTTATATCTTTGACAATGCTTGCACTACTTGAATTTATCTTTTCTATCATAAGTCTTCTAAGTAAAACGATACCAATAATATTGTCTATACTACCCTCATATACAGGAATCCTTGAAAAGTTATCATAATCATCAATTTTAAAAAAATCATCAATTGACAAATTAGATGAGAGTGCGAAAATAACACTTCGTGGAGTTAAAATATCCTTAATTTTATATGACTTCAAATCAAGTATATTATCGATTATATCTCCCTCTCTCTCATTTATTAAACCATCTTTCTCACCTTGATTAGCCACAGCTTTAATCTCATCAACTGAAATTTTATGTGTACTTCCCTCTTTTATAAATGACGTAACTAAAGATGAAATTTTTAAAAATGGGTATGTGATAATTATTAGTGCTCTTATTGTATAAGCTGCAAAGACAGCTAACCGTTGCCAATATATAGCTCCGATTGTTTTAGGAATTATTTCTGAAAAATATAGAATAATCAGTGTAAGTACAGCTGAAATAACAAACATATACTCATTTCCAAAAACAATTACAGCTTGCGCTCCAACACCAGCTGCACCAAGAGTATGAGCAAAAGTATTAAGTGTCAAAATTGCAGATAATGATTTATCTATCTCATCACTATTTTTTTTTAAAAGTTCAGCACCACTTGCTCTTTTTCCAACTTGGGCTTGAATATAAAATTTGTTTGTAGACAACACAACAGCTTCCAATATAGAACATAAAAAAGAGATACCTACCGCTAAAAATAGATAAAAGAACAGAAGAGTCATTTTGAGTTGTTCGCTATCACAATTGTATTATTATCCATCTTTTACCATATCTTTCAAAATTTTTAAATACAGTATTCTACCTTAAATACTTTTTTCTTAGTTTATAAGGTGTATTATTATGTTTAATCTAAATACACGAAAGAAAACAGATGAAAAAACTTAATATTATGTCAACTGTAATACTTCTTATTACATCATTTACAGAAGCCTCTACTAACAATATTCATGAAACAGATAATAATGACTTTACAATAGAGTATTATACAAAAGATTATAGATTTGTAACATATAGCACTATAAGGCAAAATAGATGGGAAAATAGTGAAATAAAATGGTGGTACAATCCAACCAATCAGCCATTTGAAAAAAGTGAAGTTCTACAAGCACTAACAGAAGCAATCTCTTCATGGGAAGCAACAAAAAGAGTAGATTTCATATATATGGGTGAGACAACTCAACCATTAAGCAATGCATCTGATGATAAATTTGTAATTGGATGGTTAGATGAAGACACTTTTACACAAAGATTTGGCTCATATGCTGGGTACACTTACA
>Ga0316202_10002798_pt1 | contig 11064 bp, 23 predicted proteins | sample 3monrhotite_MG_FD_204934 | JGI IMG/M metagenome (GOLD analysis project Ga0316202, IMG submission 204934) | Microbial mat bacterial communities from mineral coupon in-situ incubated in ocean water Damariscotta River, Maine, United States -... | ecosystem: Environmental > Aquatic > Marine >...
ACTTATTCATCCATAACTGAACAGCTTCTACTCTAGCTGTTGCGTTATCTCCTAATTCTTTTGATACAGATTCAAGATCAACTTGTTGCCCACCTATTGCATTCGTATATTTTTCAATGCCCTCAGCAAATTCTGTTTGGCTTAATCCATTTTCCCATGAATAGTTAGACCACCAGTTAAGTAACTCATTATCTACAGCCTCAGATTCATCTATAGATTCTGGTAATACATACTCACCTACTGACGCAGGTCGTTCTGCAAAAGCTTCTGTTTCCATTTCTTCCATAAGCTTAGTGCGTAACTCTTCTTCACCTTTACCTAGCTTGCCCTCTAGTTCGCCATATGCTTTTGCCATATCAGCAGGGTCACTAAACTTTTCAGGTAACCATTCAGGTCTAGCAACTTCTGTAGGTGCAGTTTCTACTGCAGGTGTTTCTGCTGTTGCTTCAGCAGGTGCTTCACTTTGTGTTTGTAGTAATGTTTCTTCCATGATTTATCCTCTCTGCATGTTGAACACGTTTGGCAATTAATGCCACTAAGTATCTTTGTCCCTCAAGATGCCTTAACTCTTCAGCAGATATGTTTGCTCCAGTTATTGCTTCTATGGTTATGGACTTCAGATATTGTAAAGTAGCCAGACCACTGGGGGAGTTAAAGGTACTAGCTAAATCTTGGGAAATTTTTTCGTCTTGTTCTTTTGAACGAGGGTATCCATCAACCCCCAAGTGCTTGGATGTTTGGGTTTGCATTCGGGTCTATTCCTGTTTGTTGTTGCATCTGTTGTGCCATCTGTACCATCTGCTGACGCTCACCTACATCACGAATCAAATGGTCTGGCACACCAAATTTCTTGGCTAGATAGATAGCAGTTTCCTCTGAGGAGACAAGGAGATTAACTACCTCTGGACCGAAACGGCCTGCAACCATTTCGAGAAACCTATCTAGGGAAACAATGTCTTGATTAGATTGTGCCTGTGCCAGTGGGGAAACACTTTTTATCTTTACTTCTCTACCATTAACAGTTGGGATTTCTATCCTGCCTTGCTTTGATAAAAGATAAACCACACGTTGAAGAACAGGCTGAACCATCTCTGCTTGTAGTCTGCCAAATGCAGAACCAATCTTCCTAGATAAATCAGCCATACGTTCTGCTACCTCAGTAGCTGATGCAGGTGTTTTGTTCGGATCACCAAGCATGTCATTATACAATGCTCGTTTAATATTGTTACGCATATCATTAAGAACTAGATTAGCAACATCAAAGTTACCTGCTGCTCTTATTGGTTGCAGTCCTTGAGAGTTAGGTGCTTTAGGTATTACAGTTCCCGGCACTAAGTTAATTGTATCTACGTTAATAACACCATCATCATCCATCTGATAGATACCTGATATAGCCATCTGTGCATTCTCAAGAACTAATTCTATTGTAAGATTAGCAGACTTGATAGCACTTAACGCATTGACTGCAGGACCTCTTCCATAAATTTCACCAGAGGCTTTACTCCAACGGAATGCAATAAAAGGATTAGAACCTACGCCTGAGTATTCTTCCTGTAGTATTAGTTGTTTATCACCACACTCGATAACCATATAACTATATCGTTCTTCGTTTGGTTTATCATATAGCTTACAGGATACTTCTAGTATTTTACATTTACTATCAGGATACTTCTGTATCTTTTCTAATGTCTTAGTTGAAAATGTACCACGTGGATATGCCACAGGTAAGTCTTCAAACTTTAATTCTCTTTCTCTATATACATGATCTATCCTACCATCAGGCCCAACATCTAATACAACATGTGGTAATGGAATAGAATGAAAACGTATAGGATTCAAAGCATCACCCTCAGTAACAGCAAGCACTGCCGTACCTAAAGCAAGGTCTATAAAACATTCATGTATCTCTTGAGCAAAGTTTGATGTCTGTAGTATTTCAAATATATACTCAGTTACTTTATCTAACTTGTTATTAATCTCATCAGCTTCTTCTTCGGGCACTTCACTGCCTGCAACAAAGTCTGCCCATCTAGCAAAGTTAGGAACTAATCCTGACTGTAGTCTTGATGCAAACTCTTGCACACCAACGACTGCTGTCTCATCAAAGATTCGATCATCACGTCTTTGACCGGGCGTATAGTTCTTAAACCCTTGTCTTTGTGGGAGGCAGTACTCAAAAATTTCATCATAGAGTTCTTCAAACTCACGTCTGATTGTTTTGGCCTTTTCGTATTTAGCCATATAGCTTTGAGCTAAATCAATCATTAGGTATCGTACCTATTATAAAAACCAACACCACCACCTGAGCCAGTTAGTAATGATCGTCTACCAGTACCCTTACGTTTTCTTGAGACAGTTTCTTCTAATGCTTCCTGCTTCATTTCTGAAGTCTTTACTTGCTCTTTAGCTTTCTCAGACTCACGTTCCTTTGCTAACTCAGGATCAGGTGCAGGTGTTTTTGGTGACCTTGAAAGACACATATATAACTCCTTTTCTTTTAGCCATAACTATAACATAAATATAACGCAACGCACAAACGTTACATTCTTGACCACAGTCCTTGTCGTCTTTGTTGTTTAGGTTGTCTGGTAAATACATCAAAGTCTGTGCGTGCATTGAATGCACTGACAGTTTTGAACTGACCCATCACTTGTCTGCCCTCACCTGAGCCTAACATTAAATATTGTAATGCGTCATGTATATGTGAGAATCTATCTTTTGCAGGTTTGTCTTCATAGCGTTCACCTGATACTTGCATACGTCTATAGTGATAGCCACCCTCAAACCCTTTGATTAATTCTTTGCATCTATAATCTATTAGTACACCTGACTGCCCATCAACCATACGTTGCAATGGCCCTGATACAGATTCAAGTCTAAGAGACACGTCATTACTATGAGTTGGTCTGGCTTTTAAACCTGCACCTCTAAGTATTTGGAATGGAGTACTCTCATCAGTCTGTGCTCTGAAGTCACCTGCAGGATCACCAAATATATTAACTTCACAGTTAGCGTAACGCATTGCTATCTCTTGTCTTAGTAACTCAGCGAATCTAACTATACCCATATCAAAAGCTACAATCTCTTGAAGCAAAAGCCAACGCCCCCTTACCTTTTGTCCAAAGACTGCAGCAGGGGTCAAGCCAAAATCTAATCCAATAAATAAAGGCATACCATCTGCGACGGGTATCTCTTCGTTTGCAACATGGACATCTGTTCTAAACATATTATACACAGGCTTACCATCTTGGATATGACCTAGTCTGTTCATTACATAGACATCTATCCAACTCTTTGTCTTACCTTGTATCAAGTTAGAATAATAACTTGTCATCATATGCTTTTTGTTTTCAGCTACAGGATTAGGATTATACTTTACTATCAATCCCTCTTCATCTTTATCTTCTAACATAGCTGAGGGTTGAGTATAGAACTTCCAGTTATCAGGTTTAACAAGCATCCTAGATTCTTCAGAACTAATATGATCAGGTATAGGAACTTCGCCTGCCATGATTGGCCACCAATGATCTTCTTCGGGTGCGTTCGTATCTGCAATAACCCCAGTCCAAGTCGGACCTCCGTCTCTCATGGATGGGTATCTACCAACACGCATAGTACATGCATCAATAATTGACTTAGGTATTTCCCTAGCCTCGTTAATCCATATGCCAGTTAGTTCGAGCGAGAGGAGTTTCTTAACGTCTTCAGGTCTGTCGAGTGCAAGGAATATAACCTCCAACTCCAGATCACTCTTGGATATTTTGTGCGTATACGGAACTGACCAAGAGAACCTACCCCAATCGTCTTCCGGAAACCAGTCCAACCAAGTCTTAATCGTGGTAGTACGAAGCTGAGGATTGGTATTTCTGATAATCGCCCACCTACTTTTGCGTTTGCCATCTGGTGATTTCTCCTGCATTAAGGCTCGTCTGAATACTTCTACACAACAAGCCACTGATTTACCTGAGCCAACTGGCCCTCTTAATCCTCTGAAGAAAGTTTCATCTTTTAAAAAAGACTTAGCAACTTCCCCATCAGGTTTGTATTTAAAGTTGGTCAACTCTCATATCCTTGCCGACTTTGGTTAGTCTTTCAATAACATCAGGTGCTATTGCTGCAATCATTTTGTCTGCTTCATAATCAGTACAGAACTGTTCGGGATAATGTTTAAAGTGTACTTGCTTAACAACTATACGAAGTATGTCTCTGTCTTCTTTGTTAAGCTTATGAAGTCTCATTTAACAACTCGTGTTATATCATTAACCTGTTTCTTCTGCAAACAACGGCAGTACTTATTATAAAAATAATTACTTATCTTATTAAAAAATCTAAAAGTTTCAAAGTAAATGTTAATCATTGTCCATCCTATTGGTAAGAGCGAAAGCTTCTCGTTTTGCTTGCAATCTTTTTGGGCTGTTTAGATACTTGTTTATTTCTTCTAACTGCTCTGCGTTTAGCAGCCGTAGTGGATTTGTATTCAGAGTCAGATAAAACTTTAATTGCTTTCTCAGGTAGATAACGTTCGCCTGTTGCTTTACTCCCTTGTGTACTAGGTTTACCACTTTTGGTTCGCCATTTTTGTTTAGTCCAAGCACGAAGAGACCTCTGTGTTTTCTTTAACGCCATTTGTTATTAATCCATTTAACTGTTGCATAAACACCTAAACCTAAAAAAATATAACTGATTCCATCAAACCAAGACATCTCATGTAAGACTGTGACTAGGTCTGCTGTTATCCAGTCCATTAGGAAGTATAACCCCCACCCTTAGATTTATATTGTTTGGCAAGCATCTGTGCTTTTCGTGCAGACCATTGCCCGGGTCTACCACCCTTGCCACCTGCCTTGATCCTACGAAAGATAGCTTTCCTCATAGTAGGTTTAGTATAATTACCTGCAGCATTAACAGCCATTACTTTTTCTTTTTCTTCATAATCTTTTTCTGTAAAGCAGCAGGCAATGTCTTTTGCTTACCAGTCATCTTCTTTGCAGGTGGTCTGCCTTTAGTAGAACCATACGTACCCTTACCCATTGGCATAATAATTCTCCTTTATGTTTTGTTTTCTTTTTTAGATGCTTCTTTTCTTTTAATCTCTTCATTATACATTTTGCTTTTAGCACGTGCTATTAGACCTCTGATATATTTTTTTCTTTCACGAGTTTCTCCATCAAGTTTAAAATCATCAACTTGCATTACCATCTTGTTAATATCTTCAGCTTCTTTTTTGTCTGCACGTTTGTTCGCTAAGTAAGCATTTATTGATCTGAGAGGAGTATTTAATAAACTTAATTTTTTAGTTTTCTTTTTTCTCTCGGCTATCGCATCTTTCATTGCTACCATGATTAAGCCTTTCCTTTATTTCGTTTAGATATTGCCCTAGCCTTTGACTTAGCATCACTAGAACTCGATGCACCCCATGCTCTCAGGGATAATAACTTCCTTGTAGGTTTACCTTTGGAATCTCTATCAGGACCTTTGTTGCCTGCCATCCTCGCTAAGAAAGATGCACGCCTTGGATTGTCTCCACTCTTAACAGGTGCTTTCAATGTGCCTTTCTTATAAGACGCACGACCCTTTGCGTTTAATCCACCCTTGGGATTCTTGCCTGCTTTTCTTGTCCATGCCGGTGTTGCCATAGTTTAGTTATCACTTATGTTGTTTGATGGCTCAATGCACAAACGAACCTTTTGAGCAAATAATGTTTGTTGTAGTCCCCTGCCATGGTGGGGTGTCGCAGTTTTTACCCCCCTACCCCTCACCTAGGTCTATGGAAACACGAATCTCCCCTGCGTGGAGATGCATCTGCTTATCGGGAGCCTTAAAGCCTGCCCTGTCAAGAATGTCTTTACTAGCTTCTAGCTGTACGTACTCAGACTTGGCTCCCTTAGCCAATGCTAGTACCCTTTGACTAGCTATCGTAGCACTCAATCCTATAGTCTCTGTTATCCTAGACATCATATACTGTTGCACATGGGGAAGTCTCAAAGTCTTGCTAGCCGTCACTCTCCCACTTTCACCCTGTGCGTATCCTGCCTGTAGGCTAGCTTCTTTGATACTACAACCATTTGCTACGAGTGTATCCACTAGCAATGTCTGTTTCTTAGTCAATTTACGTTCTTGTAGCATCGAGAAACCCCCCTGTAATCCCCCCTTTTAACCACGCTACAAGAACTATTGTCAATGCACAAATGCTCATCTTATTCTCACTCATGCACAACTCATTCACAACACTCTCTTTGCTTGCACTTAGCATTTGCTCTTGTGACGAGTCCATTGATAAATCAATGCCTTACTAAAGTTGTTTACGTTCTTCCCGTCACCTTTGTTTAGCACCAGTGCAATCAACTCCATTTTATGTCTATCACAACTTTATGTACTTACAAGGGTAAACGTTGCGAGTTCCTCGCCCTTGTAAGTATAAGTCGACACTTCTCAAGTGAAAGTGGAGTCGACTTACCTAAGTAGGCAGAAAGCCGTGATCGTCATAATGTCATAAAGATTGCCATGGTGGCAGTCTAAAACAAAGGAGACTTAAGATGAAGAACTTAGTAAAAAACTTTAGTAAAGAATTCGATGCGAATTATGAAGACTCTACAAGACCAAATGCAAAGTACGCAAAGAGATACTCACTACTCTCAATACTAGATCAACTACAATGGGTAATCTCAACAAAACATAAAGACGCTAGTAACTACCATGCACAAGCAGAAGAGATGCTTTCTACTTCAGCAGGTGACACTTGGGAAGAAATCAAAAGTGGCAAGGTTCAGCTTGTTATGGGTAAAGTCGGTGAGACCATTGGTGCTCCACACTTCGACGAGTACGGCTTTACCAACAAGCTTGACCAACAAGCCACTTGTATTGCAGAAGCTGAGATGCATCAGCAGGTCATGAACTTCTTCAAAGATGTACTTAAAACATCTTGCCAAGAAGATTATGTACCAAAAGCATTACGTAAAGCAAACGCAATGCAATCTAAATCCAACAACAACAAAGCAATAAATAACTTTCAAGCATCCTTAAACAAGGTTGCTTAAGTTATAGGGAGCTTCGGCTCCCTTTTTTTATATCAACAATGGAGAATGACTATGGATAACTTTTTCTTAATATATACTATATACATACTGTTTGTGTTGCTTGGTTTTGCAACATTAGTATTCTCACTATTAGCATTTACATAAAGAAAGGAGCAAAATGTTTTTTGCTTTTGGTATATCATGGTGGTTTATCCATGCTCTATACACAACGCTAAAAGCAAATATTATGCTGTTGAAATTAATCAAACTCTATAAAATAAACAATCAAACCATTTAATATAGGAGATAACAATGGATGGAATAACAACACACTTAGCACCTTATGATTTCCCAGTGGAGGTCGTGCCTCTCGTAGCAGTACGTGAGATTCAAGATGGATGGAAAGCAATCGAACATCCAGTACCCAAGAAGATGCAACAAGCTATCGTTCGTACCGACACAGGTGCAGTACTTGGTACACATGGTGGTGCATACCAAATGATACGTCATGGTGAGGTCGTCGACAAGATGGAACAAGCTGCACGTAATAGTGACAGACTGTCTCGTGACTACACACATACACAACAAGTCTATGAGAATGGTGCCAAGTTACGTGGCACTATAGCCTTCAATGACTTAGTTATTGAGCCTCAAGTTGGTGACTATATCAAGTTCCACGTAGACTATACCAACTCATACGATGGTGCTTGGTCTATCATGATCAAGGCCGAGGGTTACAGACTATGGTGTAGCAATGGATGTGCTAGTCCAAAAGCATTATCATTCGATCGTAACAAGCATACATCAGGCTTCAGCTTGATAGGTACGCAAGGTAAGATTGATCGTGCTATCACCGGGTTCTTTGATAGCGAGGGTATCTGGCAGAAGTATGCTACTCAACCTGTTAGTATGGTAGAGGCTGAGACATTCCTCAAGGCTACCATATGTAAGCGTAGTTCCAACACTACTATGGTCAAGGTCAATGAAACTAAATTAGAAAAGCTAATGGGTTTGTATCGTAATGAGACATCCAAGCTAGGTCAGAACAAATGGGCATTGTATAATGCTATGACTTACTGGTCATCACATACACAAGATGCAGCACATCCACACAGAGCAGAAATACTACGTCACAGTGAAGTATCCAAAGCTATACAGACTAGTAGGTGGGATGGCATTGGTGTCATAGATGTAAAGGAGTTAGCATAATGGAACAGAAAGATGAAGATACTATTGCATTACATTGGTCTACAGAAGATGTAATGCAACAATGTAATTGGTTAACAAAAGATCAAGCACGAGATGTTTTGCATACATGCTTACATAAACATGATGCAAGCATTGGTCTTAACTGGGATGTTATAGAATGCGTAGCAGAAAATAACTACCCAGAACCAACATAATTCCCTCGAGGAATACCTTACACATCAAGGAGTACCACTGGTTAGATCGGGTCTGAGGTATGTAAACGTGAATCAACACTTGATAGATCAATAGGAGTTGCTTCCTGTCAGCAAGAGTCTTGATGTGTAAGGACTAATCACAACACAACAAAGGAGAACACAATGGTAGATTCATACCAAGAATATCTATGCTCACTCATTGGCATGTCATGTGACAAAGAGTGTGATGCAATCAACATAGCAAACGCAGTGTGTGAAATTGCAACGTCATTACACAAACCAAGCTTTGTAGAGCAGACGAAAAAGGAATGGCATACGTGGCAAGAGCAACCTATGCTAGAACATTATGGTGTAACAGATAAGATAAAGGAGTGTAGCTATGAGTAGATACAAAGATCAATGCATCGAAGTCGAAGAGAAGTTTGGTGCATACCTAACCAACGACGGCATGACAAATCAACAAGCACTCAATGCTATCAGCAAAGAGTACGGCACGTCACATGCATTTGCGTGTGCTACATTATTAAAAGAATGGAATGCCGACGATAAATAATACTTGATCATGTAGCATATATGCAGTACTAATTTTATATGGTGTTGTGCAAGTATATAAATCAGCTACAAGATATAGCTTCTAAGAATGATGTACGTCTTAAAGATATGTTCATTGTTGCAGGTGTACCTACTAGTACATACTATCGTGCAATAAATGGGATGGACTTAAGATTTGATACAGCAGAAAGAATACTCAAAGCGTTCAGACATGTTCAACTACAGAGCGACTCCAGTTCCAATCAATCCTAACTGGAAAGAATTGGTGTCGTCTTTAGTAAATAAGCGTAACCAAATGCAACTGTCACAAGAAGCATTAGCTTATAAAATTGGATGTGCTGATAGCCTGATAGGTAAGTGGGAAAGATACGAACGCTTGCCATCAGGCTTTATGCTTTTAGATTGGATCGAAGCACTTGATTGTAAGCTAAAAGTTCAATGATCAAATGCGATGTGTGTAGTACACACACGAAATACTTTACGAAAGTAAAGGGCAGTCGAACTTTCTTTGTCTGCTTTAGTTGTAAGGAGAAATCAAATTGGCAAGCACGTCTAGCAGAAAAGGAACATATCACGAGAACTTCTTTGTCAAGCTCTTCAAAGCGTGGAAGATCAAAGCAAAGCGTCAGCCTCTTAGTGGAGCGTTGGGAGGCGAATATAAAGGCGACCTCGTCGTCGAACTCAACGGACAAGAAATAATAGTCGAAGTAAAGTATCGTAAGAATAGCAGCTTCCCATCCCCATTCACAACAATGATCAACCGGGATGCTGTTATATATAAGAGAGGTGGTAATGCAGAGCCAAGATGGGTAATGTTTTTATCAGAAGAAACAGTCAAGAAACTATGGAGAAAGAAATGACTTTACAAAAATCAGTGCTACAAGAATACGATAGAGAACTAGAACTAGTGCAACGACATGTGCTAGATTTGTTTTGGGAGTATGATCGTATGTCATCAAGTGGACAAAGTTCACTTAATAAATTAGCCAAGTTAGTAGAAGTACCTACTGAGATGGAGATACAAAAGGATTGGAAGCAATACATGGCAGACACGGCATAGATATGTCGTTCCGTAATATCCAAGGTATCTTGGATGCTGATGTTGGTGATGCAGTAGCCAAGCTTGTGCTACTAGTAATCAATCATCATGCCAATCAAGATACCATGATTGCTTTCCCTTCAATCAAAACGATTGCTATTAAATGTAACCTCAGTGAGCGTACTGTTATACGTAAGCTTGAGTACCTAGTAGATAAAAATTATTTAATACGCAAACGTCAGGGTAAGAATCAAGTCAACATATATAGAGTACGGAAGTGTCAGCCTGTCACTATGGAAGTGACAGAGTGTCACGTGGAGGGTGTCAGTGTGTCACACGAACCTATAACTAACCAACCATCTAACAAAGTAGGCAAGACAAATGGAGTTACAGTTAAGCAAGAACAAAAAAGCACAGGCTTTACAAAGCCTAACAACTACAAGTCCAAGGGAAGTAGAAGCAAGAGTTCTTTCTTCTTTGGAATCAATTCTAAATTACAAGGAAGAACTTAATCCAGACTTCAGTGTGCGTGGATACAAGCTTGTCAGCAAACCAAAGGCTGATGAATTAGAGAAAGCTTTGAATGTTATGGCCTTTGCCATGACACCCATGCCACAAGAACACATGGAGCAGGAGTTACTCAAGTGTATGATGGTCATGGTCAAGCCATCACAAGAAACCAAGGAAGATATTGCCATGCGTATACGTCTGATTGCACGTGGCTTGTCTGATTATCCTGCTGATATATTTTTGTATGCAGTCAAAAGCGTTTCGCATACAAAAACATTCTTCCCTAGTCTTTCTGAGTTCAGAGACGCAGGAGAATGGAGGTATCAAAAGCGAGTAAAGCTACTCGATATGATACAAAACGCAACAAAACGATAAGAAACTACTAGTATTTACTGCAATTATGCAGTACAATATATTCAAAAAGGAGAACACAATGAATGTAGTAAACTTAAAACCACCTGTCCGTGATCCAAAATGGAGAATGGGATTCATTGGTGGGTCAGATGCAGTCAAGATTATGAGTGGTGACTGGCATCCACTATGG
>Ga0316202_10002799_pt1 | contig 11064 bp, 8 predicted proteins | sample 3monrhotite_MG_FD_204934 | JGI IMG/M metagenome (GOLD analysis project Ga0316202, IMG submission 204934) | Microbial mat bacterial communities from mineral coupon in-situ incubated in ocean water Damariscotta River, Maine, United States -... | ecosystem: Environmental > Aquatic > Marine >...
AAGTTTTCATGTCGGAAGTCCCCTGAAATTGGATTCGTGGCCAGCGTGCTAGCCGGCACAAACTGGTCAATGCTTCGTTCCATCGACGAAATCCGCTCGCTAGTCGATCAGCGACAGACGATTCAGTCGAGGCACACGCGATCGCCGCGCCTTGCTATGTTGAAACCGCGCCGTTCGACCTCGGCGGATTCGTTAGAAGCCGGGTCGCGGATCGGGTTGGTGTGGTTGTAATGGATGAAGTGTACTTTAGCGCGCTGACCTTCGGGCAAATCTTGCAGCAAATCCATCGTCCCGGTCACTCGCGGATGCGGAATTACTGTCATGTCGCGCCCAGGCAGTTCATTATTGTCATAAAATGTGGCGTCGACAAAAGCATAGTCGATCCGCCCGACCAGCGCCTCAAGCGTATCGCCGCTTTGCTCCTCCCATTCCTCCCAACTATCCAGGTCTGGCACGAACAGCGCTGATTTACCGCTCGTCTTCAGCACGAAACCGACAGTCTCCGAATACTCGTCACGGTGGGGAACGATCATCGGCACGACACCCAAGCTGTCGCCGAGAGGAGTAATCTTCTGGTCGGCCAGCTCGACAATTTCGATGTTGTTAAACTCGACCAATTGGCGCCATGGGCCATTGTTGCGCAGAAATGCGGCCATGCGCGGCATAGCGTAAACGCGCTGTTGCTTTGCCGATGCGGCTTCAAATCCGAAATGTGTAAGGCCAAGATAATGCCCGATATGCGCGTGGGTCAGGAACACACCGTCGAGCCCCAGCCCGCCTTGCGTTGCCGGTTCAGGAGCCGCAATCCGATCGAGCGCGTGGATCTGCTCGGTCACCGCCGGCGTAGCTTCAAACAGGAAACGCTGGCGGGCATCACGATCGATCACGCCGATGGACGTCGGCAATAGTTTTGGTCCCTCATCATCAGCATTGCCCAGCTGCGGTGCACCCGCATCCTGTCCAGCGCCAAGCACCACCAATTCCAACGAACATTGCGCCGGAGTAACTGCCGATGTCGCTGCAAGTGCGGCTGCCGAAAGGAAGCCAAACACGATTACTCGACCTCCCGTCCGCGAACCATCACCCAGTCCACGTCCTCCAGCACCGTAACATCGCTCAGCGGGTTACCATCAACGGCGATAATGTCCGCTGAAAAGCCGGGAGCGAGGCGGCCGATTTCGTTCTCCAATCCGATCACTTCAGCAGCGACAGTGGTCGCGGAGGCAAGTGCCTCTCGATCACTCATTCCGCCGAGCCGCATCTGCTCAAACTCGCCTGCGTTCATCCCATGCGGGAACACGCCCGCATCGGTTCCGAAAGCGATCTTTACGCCATATTCGCGGGCGCGCTGGACGATGCTTTCAGCAAAAGGACCAACTGCGCGTACCTTGTCTTCAACCACGGGAGTGTAGAATCCCTTGCCAAGGTTTCCCTTGATGCCCTGAAACGCCATCAACGTCGGCACCAGGATTGTGCCGTTCTCGCGCATCACGCGGCCAGCCTGTTCGTCAATATATGTCCCGTGCTCGATGGTCTGTACGCCGGCCCGCGCCGCGGCTTCGATCCCGCGAGCGCCATGCGCGTGCGCCGCAACCTTAAGGCCGAGCGATGTCGCAGTGTCGACTATCGCCTTCATTTCTGCGTCGCTGAAATGCGCTTCCAGCCCCCGGCCTTGCTGGCTGAGAACACCGCCGGTGGCAGTAATCTTGATCAAGTCAGCGCCATATTTCGAGGCAGTGCGAACCTTTGCAGCGCATTCGACCGGTCCGGTACAGGCAAAGCTGGTGCCCAGCGCATCATTCACCTCGCGGCGAAATCCGTTTTTGTCGCCATGGCCGCCGACAATCGCAATCGTCCGAGCGGATGTGACAATGCGCGGTCCCGGGAGCACACCCGTCGCTGTTGCGCGGCGCAGCGACTGCGTCACCTGATCGGTCCGCGAACCAAGGTCGCGCACGGTGGTAAAGCCCGCCAATGCCGTGATCCGCGCATTCTTCGCCGCTACCAAAGTGTACCATTCGGGCGGATTGGTCGCAGCACGCCAGAACTCGCCGCTGGGATCACCCGATAGATGCGTGTGCAGATCGATCAGGCCGGGCAACAATGTCTTGTCCTGCAGATCGACTTGGCGATCCGATCCATCGATCAAGACAATGCCTTTCTCGATGCTGACGATCTTGCCGTCGGTAACGACAATCGTCGCAGGGCCGGTAGGCTCGCTTCCCGCGTCGATTATTACCGAGCCCGCATGAATGACGGTGGTTTCCGCTAGAGCGGGCGTAGCAATCATTACCAGCAGGGCGGCAAAACAGTTTGTCAGGCGCATAATTCTCTCCGTGTCCAACGCTGTGATGCCGACCCGCGAGCCTATGCGCAACCCGCCGGGAACGATCTTCACCACGATATAGTTGCATTAGAAACCGCCTTCGATAAAACGCGGTCACGACGTTCGTCACGAGAGGATATCACTGAATATGACCCGCAAGCTTCTGCTCGCCGCCACTTTGCTTTGCTCGGTATCGATTGCTGCCACCGCAAGCGCCCGCCCAATGACGCCCGAGGATGTCGCCAAACTCGAAGGCGTTGGCGCGATTGCGGTTTCGCCCGATGGCTCCCGTGTTGCCTACACCACATCAAGCATGCCCGATGTGACAGATGGTGAAGACAATGGGTCTTCCAAAGAACAGCTTAACGTCGCCACAGGTCCGGACAATGCCCGCGTTTTCCTGCCGGCCGATGTTAGCCCGTCTGGCGTAACCTTCTCGCCCGACGGCAAAATGATTAGCTTCAATTGGAAGCATGAGGATGATGATGGCCGCGCGGTCTGGGGCATCCCGATCGACGGCGGCGCCCAGCGCAAGCTTGCCGAAGTCGAAGATTCGAGCGTCCGCTCTCACGCGTGGAGCCCTGATGGTTCGACGCTCTATATGCTGGTTAGCGCTGAAAAAGACGAGCAGCGGGCCAAGCAAAAAAAGGGCGGCTTCAACGCCATTGTCTATGAGGAAGAGGCACGTCTCAACCGAATGTTCTCAGCCAAAGTCGGCATGGAAGTCGATGCTGATCCAACTGAAATAGAAGTACCGGGCTATGTCAGCAGCTTCAAGATCGCGCCCGACGGCACCAAAGCCATCGTAAACACCGCGCCGACACCCAATGTCGATGACAGCTACACACTCAAACGGGTTAATGTGATTGACCTTGCTAGCGGAGAAGTAACCGCTGTCGTGCGGACACCCGGCAAAATCGGCGATGTCGAGATTTCGCCAGACAGCAGCAAACTGTCGCTGATCGCAGGCGTTGATATAAACGACCCGGCCACGACCACGCTGCATCTCGTGGATATCGCAACGGGTGACTATTCCGCCGTCAATGGCGGCGCGGCGGAAGCTGCAGTCGATGCAGAGTTCCTCTCCACCGGGCAACTCGCCACGGTCATTCACAAGGGCGCGACGAGCTTTCTGCGTCTGTATGACGCAAATGGCACCCGGCTGTTTGAGACCGAGGCGGACGGGCTGGCTGTGACCGGAATCGAAGCTGGCGGTTCGCGCGTGGTGTTCCGTGCCAGCAGTGCGCAGCATCCAAGCGAATTGTTTGAAGTCGATCAGACAGGCACCATCACCCGCTGGACCAATCACAATGATTGGCTCTCTGACATCAGCTTCGGCAAGCAGAGTGTTATCACTTACACCGCGCGTGACGGACAAGAGATCGAAGGCATTCTAATCGAACCGGTTGGCGGTGCACCCGAAGGCGGCGCTCCGCTGATCATGAATGTGCATGGCGGCCCCGAGGCGCATGAGCGCAATGGCTGGCTAACCGCCTATAGCAAGCCTGGCCAGGTTGCGGCCGGTCAGGGCTATGCCGTGTTCCTGCCAAATTATCGCGGCTCAACCGCCTATGGAGTTGCCTTTTCCAAGCAGCATCAGAACGATTATGCCGGCAAAGAATTCAACGATATTGTCGATGCAAAACGTCACCTTGTCGCGCAAGGTATCGCTGACCCTGATCGCACGGGTATCACTGGCGGCTCTTATGGCGGTTACGCGTCCGCTTGGGGCGCGACTGCGCTTTCGGACGAATATGCCGCCAGCGTGATGTTTGTGGGCATTTCCAACCAAATCAGCAAATTCGGTACGACCGATATTCCGGTCGAGATGTTCAACGTGCACAGCCGCAAATGGCCCTGGCAGGATTGGCAAGGCATGCTTGAAGTCAGCCCGATTTATCATGTCGGAAAGGCTGAGACGCCGATCCTGATCATGCACGGTGCGGAAGATCCGCGCGTGGCTCCGTCGCAAAGCTACGAATTGTATCGCAATATCAAGGTACGCAAACCCGAAACGCCGGTACGCCTTGTCCTTTATCCCGGCGAAGGTCACGGCAATCGCAAGGCCGCGGCGCGCTATGACTATAATCTGCGGATGATGGAGTGGTTCGACACCTATCTCAAAACAGGGGACCGCAAAGCTGAAATGCCGGGCCCACGCCCACAATTGGCCGAAGGAGCCAAAGGCGCCGGTTCGGCCGACGACGAATAGATTGCTCCGATCAATCGAGAAAAGGGCCCACGCTTCTAACCGAAACGTGGGCCTTTTTCATTTGTGCAATCTGCGAGATCAAATCGTCCGCCGCACGCAAAACACCCTAAAAGACAAATCCGACACCAGCCGCTCCGAAAAACTGGTCATCATCACCGCGAAGCGAAGTGTAAGGCGTATCCGCTGCATCACCCAGCATTTTGGTGTAGCCGCCCGCTACTCCGAGCAGAAATCCGCCGTTTTCCAGATTACCGTCCAAATCAACACCCAAAGCTGCGCTGATACCCGCTTTATGCCAGCCGCTATCAGCTTGGAATTGCGGCAAGCCGCTGGCCAGCGATTGCTGCGGCGATACTGAATAATAGTAGTCCGTATAGTCGCCATCGACATATTGCGCCCCCGCCGACAGACCCAGGACCATGCCGCGCGAAAGCGGTGTTCGGTAAGAAACCCCCGGATCAATCACGAGGCCGCTATGCGCCCCTGCAACGTCCCAACGCAGGTCTAGACCAACTGATATGCGGTCATATTTGGTCAGAATACGGCTCATGCCGATGCCGAATGTCGGGCCGATCTCGAACGCAGAATCAAGTTCGCCAGCCGCCGCGACAACCGGGTCCTTAATCTGCGAGGAACGGTTTGTCCGAATCCGTGCGACAGTGCCAAGCGAGATATCAAACCTCCCCGCGTCTATTTCGACCCATTCAAACGCCAGACCGCCCGAACGCGGGCTTATTCCGATGCCCTTAAGCTCGCCTGCAACCACGGGTATCGGGTTGATGTTGTAATCATCGGACCCATCATACGACCCGCTGACACCAATCCCGAAACCTACAGCAAACCAATCGCCATCAAATACAGATTCGTCCACCTCAATAAAGGGCTCAAGAGAAGCAGGCTCGGCCTGCGCCAGCACCGAGGCAGGACAGGCAGCGATCGCCGCCGCACAGATCCAAGCAATCCTGCTGTGCATGCTCATACCAATTCCCAATGCGGCACAATCCACCCGCTAAACGGATGATCGGGACGCGTCATCATATGCACGGAAGCGTGCGACCTGCCCCGGCCTATAGCAGTTTGACAACATCAATTGGTTAAGTGTCAAATTTTCGCGCATGGACGTGCAAAGCGTTTGCCCCCCAAGGTGTGCCGCCCTAGTGCAATCGGCTATGAGTTCCAGCCAGTCAAAAATGCGAACTGAGATCGCGATTGTCGGTGGCGGACTGGCGGGCGGATTGATCGCGCTCGCTTTGTCACAGCGTCATCCCGATATGAAAGTCACGCTTATCGAGGCGGGCAAAATGCTGGGCGGCAACCATCGCTGGAGCTGGTTCGACAGCGACCTTGAAAAGGAAGGGCGCGCTTTGCTTGAGGCGTTCCGCAAGTCGCAATGGGATGGATATGAAGTCCGCTTTCCGAAATACCGAAGGCGTTTGAACTCGCGCTACAATTCGCTCGCATCCCCCGATTTCGACGCTGCATTGCGGCGCAAGCTCGGTTCCGAAAGCATTATCACCAATCGCTCCGTTTCAGCGCTCGACGCGAATGGCGTGACGCTGGAGGACGGAACACGAATTTCAGCCCGCGCCGTGATCGACTGCCGCGGCCCCGAAGCCAGCGACAAGCTCAATGGCGGTTGGCAGGTGTTTATGGGACGTTTGACGCGAACGGCTGAACCGCATGGGATCGAAAAACCAATAATCATGGATGCGTCGGTCGAACAATTGGCACCCGACGGTGATGGCGGCGCCTATCGCTTCGTCTATGTCTTGCCGCTCGGCGCAAACGACCTGTTTGTTGAAGATACCTATTACGCAGACAAGCCAATTATTGACCGCAATGCATTGTCGAGCCGGATCGATCGTTATTGCCGCAAACACGGCTGGACAGGCGAAATTGTCGGCGGGGAAACGGGTGTTCTTCCGGTGATCACTGGCGGCAGTTTCACTGCTTACCAAGATGACAACCGTATCGAGGGTGTCGGCATTGCCGGCGCGCGCGGCGGTTTTGTCCATCCGCTCACCAGCTACACCCTACCCTTCGCGGTCAAAAATGCCCTGATTATTGCCGAAGAGGCCGAGCTTTCGGGAGAGCAATTGACCGCTCTTCTCGAAACGCGCGCGCGCAGACATTGGGCGCGAACGAAGTATTATCGGCGGCTGGGCCAGATGCTGTTTGGAGCCGCCAAACCCGACAAACGCTATCGAATCTTCCAGCGATTCTACCGGCTCCGCGCGGGATTGATTGAACGGTTCTATGCCGGGACTTCTCGATGGACCGATAAGGCGCGCATTCTGACCGGAAGGCCTCCGGTATCGGTATTTCGAGCCATTGGCGCATTGGCCGGAACGGGCAAGCCGCTGGTAACTGATAAGGAGAAAATCGGGTGACCACCAAAACCGAAACCGTTACACCCAATGTCGCAGCAGCAGGAGCAATGACGACAACAGCCGCAGCAACCGGCAAGAGCGCTTGCGTGATCGGATCCGGCTTTGGCGGCATAGCGCTTGCAATCAGGCTGCAATCGGCCGGCATTCGCACCACAGTGATTGAAGCGCGCGACAAGCCGGGCGGCCGGGCTTATTTCTGGGAGAAGGAAGGCTTCACCTTCGATGGCGGCCCCACCGTTGTCACCGACCCGCCGTGTCTGGAAGAACTATGGAATCTAACCGGGCACGATATGAAGGACGACGTCGAACTGATGCGCGTCCACCCGTTCTACCGTCTCAACTGGCCCGACGGGCACAATTTCGATTATTCCAATGTCGAAGAAGAGTTGAACGCAGAGATCGCCAAGCTCGATCCGGATGATATTGCCGGATATCAGCGATTCCTCGAATATTCCGCGGGCGTTTACGAGGAAGGCTACGTCAAGCTCGGCACGGTCCCGTTCCTCGATTTCAAATCAATGCTCAAGGCCGCACCGGCGCTGGCGCAAAAGCAGGCCTGGCGCAGCGTCTATTCGATAGTTTCCAGCTTCATCAAGAATGAAAAAATCCGTCAGGCGCTCAGTTTTCACACGCTGTTGGTGGGCGGCAATCCTTTCAAGACCAGCTCAATCTACACGCTGATCCACAAACTTGAGAAGGATGGCGGTGTGTGGTGGACTCGCGGCGGAACCAATCGCCTCATTGCCGGTATGGTGCGCCATTTCGAACGGCTCGGCGGGACCATGCGCGTCGGCGATCCGGTGGTGAAGGTGCATACGCTGGGCAACAAAGCAACCGAGGTGGAAACCGAAAGCGGTTTTCGCGAAATGTTCAATGCGGTCGCCAGCAATGGTGACATCATGCACTCCTATCGCGACTTGCTGGGCGATAGCCCGCGCGGCAAAAGTTACGCCAAATCGCTCAAGAAAAAGACCTTCAGCCCCGGCCTGTTCGTGGTTCATTTCGGACTGGAGGGCACCTGGCCCGGCATTCCGCATCACATGATCCTGTTTGGACCGCGCTATAAGGAATTGCTCGAAGACATTTACGACAATGGCGTCTTGCCGCAGGATTTCAGCATCTATTTGCACCATCCGACTGTGACCGATCCGAGCATGGCCCCCAAGGGTATGAGCACATTCTACGCGCTGATACCCGTTGCGCATATGGGCAAGCTGGCGGTGGATTGGGACGAGGTTGGGCCGAAGCTGGAAAAGCGCGTGCTCGACGAAGTTGGCCGCCGCCTGATCCCCGATATTCACGATCGGATCGTGACTAAGTTTAGCTACGCTCCGAAGGATTTCGCCCATGATCTCAACGCGCATCTCGGAAGCGCGTTCAGCCTCGAACCTGTGCTGACCCAGAGCGCCTTTTTTAGAGGCCATAATCGCGACGATGTGATCGACAATTTCTACCTGGTAGGCGCTGGCACACATCCGGGTGCCGGTATACCCGGGGTGGTCGGAAGTGCTAAGGCAACCGCCGGACTGATGATCGAGGATTTGTTAAAATGAGTCGCGAAATGAAGCGCTTGGCTGTCTATTGTGGTTCCGCCACGCCCGATGATCCGGCCTATATCGACCTTGCCGACAGCGTCGGCGCAGCTCTGGCGAAGCGCGATATCGGTGTGGTTTATGGCGGCGGGCGGCTTGGTCTGATGGGCGCAGTAGCATCTGGTGCGTTGGAAGCGGGAGGCGAAGTCATTGGCGTCATCCCCGAAGCGCTCGCGAACAGCGAAATTGCCAACCATGATTGCACCGAGCTGCACACGGTCTCCGGCATGCATGAGCGCAAGAAGCTGTTCACCGATTTGTCCGACGGGTTCATTACGATCCCTGGCGGCGTCGGAACGATGGACGAGCTATGGGAAGCGATCAGCTGGGCGCAGCTCGGCTATCATAAGAACCCGGTTGGCCTGCTCAATGCATTCGGCTTCTACGATCATCTGATCGCGCACAATGCGCATATGGCTGAGGTCGGCTTTGTCCGCCCGGCGCATCAGGGCATTCTCGTGGCGGACGATGACATCGACGGCCTGCTCGGCAAAATGGCCGCCTACCAGCCGCATACGCCAATCTTTGCAATGAAAACGGACGACCTCTGAGCGAAGCCGGACCCAAGAAGCGTATGCTCGCCCCCTCGCGGATTATACGCAGCACCGAAACGCGTGCCGGCGGCGGGCGGCATCGCGAGGTTTTGGTCCGCCGGGCCTATGAAGCGATCCGCGACGGCTCCAAGAGTTTCGCCGCCGCCTCACGCCTGTTCGACCGAAGGACGCGCGAACGTGTTTGGATGCTCTATGCCTGGTGTCGCCGGTGCGACGATATTGCCGATGCGCAAGACATGGGCGGCGAGCTTGGCGACCAGTCGGATGCAGCAGCACGGCTGAAATCCATCCGTGTGCTTACCAACCGCGCATTCGAGGGCTTGCCGACCGCGGACATCGCATTCGACGCTTTGGGGCAAGTCGCGTCCGAAACGGGCATCACGCGGATAATGGCCGAAGACGTCATCAGCGGATTTGCACTCGATGCCGATGACTGGCGTCCGCGGAGCGAGCAGGATTTGCTGCGCTATTGCTACCACGTCGCGGGCGCGGTCGGGGTGATGATGGCGCAAGTGATGGGCGTGCCGCGCGAAGACGAGGAAACGCTCGACCGGGCAGCCGATCTTGGCCTCGCCTTCCAGCTCGCCAACATCGCCCGTGACATCGAAGAGGATGACGCTGCCGGACGATGCTATCTACCTGTCGAATGGTTGGTCGAACAGGATATCGAGCCGGGCCAGCACACCAAGCCGCATCACCGCGAGGAGCTGGTCGAGATGGTCGAGCGGCTGGTCACTCTGGCGCGCCAATATCGCCAGTCGGCTCTCGCCGGGACGCGCGCATTGAAATTCCGCCAGCGCTGGGCGATCCACTCCGCAGCACGTATCTATGGCGAGATCGGCGAAGAAGTCGGGCGGCGCGGGAAAGCTGCATGGGACCACCGTGTGCACATCGGCGCTGCCGAAAAACTCCGCCATATCTGCGGTGCATTTTGGGAGGCCGTGCGCAAGTCGCACGCCATGCCCGCCGAGCGTCCATCCATCGGCCGCCGCGAGCTGCTGATCGAGATCCGCATGCTGGGCGAGATCGCGCCCGATCCGAAGACTCCGCTGTTGGACGAAGGCATCAAGGAATAGCGCGTTGCAAGCTTGCGGAAAAAGCGCGCGCGCCGTAACCGCTGTTGCATGATTTCGAAGCTTCTCATTGCCAATCGCGGCGAGATCGCCTGCCGCATCATTCGCACCGCGCGCGATATGGGTGTGGCGACCGTTGCGGTCTATTCGGACGCTGATGCCAAGGCATTGCACACCCGCTCTGCCGACGAGGCAGTGCATATCGGCCCCAGCCCCGCAGCGGAAAGCTATCTGATCGGCGAGAAGATTATTGCTGCTGCCAAGCAGACCGGCGCTGAGGCAATCCACCCAGGTTACGGTTTTCTGTCGGAGAATGCCGATTTCGCTCAAGCCGTGCAGGACGCCGGACTGATCTGGGTGGGGCCCAATCCGGACTCCATCCGCGCGATGGGCCTGAAAGATTCCGCCAAAGAGCTGATGGACAAGGCCGGCGTTCCGGTAACGCCCGGCTATTTGGGCGATGACCAATCGGTCGAACGGCTCAAGAAAGAGGCCGATGCGATAGGCTATCCGGTACTGATCAAGGCAGTTGCAGGCGGCGGCGGCAAGGGAATGCGCAAGGTCGATGCTGCGCAGCATTTTGAAGCCGATCTGGAGTCTTGCAGGCGCGAGGCCAAAGCCAGTTTTGGCAATGATCACGTGTTGCTGGAAAAATGGATCACCTCTCCGCGCCACATCGAAGTGCAGGTGTTCGGCGACAGCCACGGCAATGTCGTGCATCTGTTTGAGCGCGATTGTTCGCTGCAAAGGCGCCATCAAAAAGTCATCGAAGAAGCCCCCGCACCGGGCATGGATGCTGCAACACGCGAAGAAATATGCTGCGCAGCAATTCGTGCAGCAAAAGCGGTCGATTATGTCGGCGCGGGCACCATCGAATTCATCGCCGATGCCAGCGAAGGCCTGCGCGCCGACCGTAT
>Ga0316202_10002800_pt1 | contig 11061 bp, 8 predicted proteins | sample 3monrhotite_MG_FD_204934 | JGI IMG/M metagenome (GOLD analysis project Ga0316202, IMG submission 204934) | Microbial mat bacterial communities from mineral coupon in-situ incubated in ocean water Damariscotta River, Maine, United States -... | ecosystem: Environmental > Aquatic > Marine >...
TACGTCGCCTCAGCCAAGCAGAACTCCCGTAGGGCGCATCCGAACCACGCACGCAAGCTGGCGCAGCGTGCATGGGCTGCACGCACTGTGAGGCGGGTCCTGCCCACGCCTTGCGTGGGCGGGTGGTGGGACCCACCCACGCTCCGCGTGGGTGGGTGGTGGTGGTCGTCGTCGTCAGAAGCGCACGTCGCGGTCGCGAACCGCCGCGACGCGCTGCAGGTAGTCCTCGCGCGGAATCTCCACGCAGCCGAACTGCGCCAGGTGCTCGGTCATGAACTGCACGTCCAGCAACGCGAACCCCTGGGCCCGGAGATGGCGCACCAGGCTCACCAGGGCCACCTTCGACGCGTCCCGCACCCGGTGGAACATCGACTCCGCCGCGAAGCCGGCGCCAAACGCCACCCCGTAGATCCCCCCCACCAGGGCCTCCCCCTGCCACACCTCCAGGGAATGGGCATGGCCCTCGCCGTGGAGCGCCCCGTAGCAGGCCTGCATCGCCGCGTGGATCCACGTGCCGTCCGGCCGGCGCTCGTCGCAGGCCGCCACAACCGCCCCAAACGCCTCATTGCGGGAGAGCCGGAAGCCCGCCGAGGCGATGGTCCGCTCCAGCCGGCGCGGCACATGGACAGCCTCCAGGGGCAGGATCGCCCGCGGGTCCGGCGACCACCACAGGACCGGATCGTCGACGTCGTACCAGGGGAAGATCCCGTGCCGGTAGGCCTCCAGGACCAGCGCCGGGCCCAGGACGCCCCCCGCCGCCACCAGGTCCTCCCCGGGATGCATCGGGACCCCGGCAAAGGGGCTCGGCGGGCCGGATCGGGGGGACTCGTCGGCGCGTGTCATGGGCTCGTCTCGAAAGGTGCGGCTCCGCCGGGGCGTAGGCTTTTCGTGGTGTCTCAACTCGTCCAAACCCAAGTGTTAACAGAGGCTTACGGGGTTGCCCGCGAACGCCGACAGTCATACGCTCTCCCCTTGGACCGAGTGCCACACGACCCGGGATGGTCGGCACTCAGCCGGGAGGTATTGGACGATGCACCGACGCACCCTCAGGGGCGCTCTGAGCCTTGCCGTAGGCGCTTGCACACTGGTCGTTGTGGCCAGTGGGCTGACTGCCTGCCAGAGCAGCGTGGCACCCGCAAATGGCACGACGACGGCTGTCGCCGCCGCGCCCGTCTACAACGCGTGGACGACCCCGCCTGCCGCGGGCACGCGCTACGCCGCGATGCCGGGCCAGGCCAACGCACTGCAGCCCGCACCGCAAACCGTGCAAGCACCCGTCGCGCAGGCCCAGCCGCGCCTCGAGCGCTACGGCCCCAGCGGCATGCCGCCGCCCCCGCCCCCGCCGGATCAGAGCATGCCGGTCACCGGCGCTCCCGTAGGCAACTACGCCTACGCAGCCGCACCCGGGGCCGTCGCGGCGACCGCCCCGTGCGATCCCTGTGCCCCCGTCGTGTCCGCGACGCGCGGCGTCTGGCAGGTGCCGGAGCGCTGCTACAACGGCTGCGGCCTGCCCTGCGCCCAGGGCATCAGCATGTGGCATGTACGCGGTGTCGTGGGCCTGGCGACCTTCGCCGGGACCGACAGCGCGGAGCCCTGCATCTACTACGGCGTGGACATCGGCCGCACGTTCTGCGGCTGCTGGGGCCTCGACCTCTACTACCGCTACAACAGCGGCCGCTTCACGCGTGAGCCCACCCCCGGGATCACGTTCAAGGACGGCGGCGAGTGGCACCACGTCGGCGTCAAGTTCACCTACGAGTGGGGCATCGGCAGCTCGCCCTTCTACCTCTGGGGCGGCATCGGCGGCGGCTACTTCTGGACGGACGAGTACATCGCCAACGACGACGGCCCCGAGGTGTTCCTCGAGGGCGGCGTCGCCTGGAACCTGGGGCGCAACTGGGCGATTCGTGCCGGCGTGAACGCGCACGGCATGAACACCTCGGTCACGCGCCGACTGCCGGCCAACGACGGCCAGGATCGCTTCCTCTGGATCATCGCGCCGGTGATCGAGCTCGAGGGCCGCTTCTAGCCGCCCCCCACCCCCCGAACCGGGGCTCCGCGTCGCGCACGCGGGACTTCGGACGTTCACATTGCGCAACGCACGATGCGAGAGCTGGACAGGAAAGAGGTCGAAACGCCTGGTGTCGCGATCCGGGACGTCGACCTAAACAACTGACATCAAGAGAGTTACGGATTCGGGCTGAATCCTGGCACGAACGGATCCTCCGCGGGTCTGGGAGTTGCCATTGCGAGGGCAGATCATCGACTCTGCCTTCGAGCCCACCGAGGCTCACCTTGGGAGACCCCTCCTATGACATTCCGAAACTTGCTGATCGCCGCGACCCTCCTGGTCATCTCCGGATGTGGCTGCAACGACGACTCGACGCCCCCCGGCAGCACGCCGCCGGTGGCGATTCCCGCCCGCCTGGGCGTGAAGACGCGAGTGCCCCCGATCCCGGTGCCGCCCCCGACCGTGGTGCAGCCCTTCAAGATCGATGTGGCCTTCATCTTGGATGACGGCGATCACATGATCGACAAGGTGCTCGGCATTCTTCCGGACAACCAGCCGGACGACAAGCGCACCCGCATGCAGGCGGCCCAGGCGATCTTCCGCAACGTCGAGGCGAACATCCAGCAGCGGTTCGAGGACGAGTGGGTCGCGCAGCACCCGGGAACGACGCCCCCGCCGATCGACCTGGCCTTCGCCGTAGCGCGCTTCGAGGACTTCGGTGGCCCCTTCGCCGAGGCTCGCAACCGCGGCAACGCACAGGACCCGGACATCACCTCGCGCAGCAACGACCGCGACACGCGTCCCTTCATCCTGAACATGCCGATCCTGCGCCAGGCGCACCCGAACTTCGGGACGTACTTCGCCGACGCCATCGAACGCGAGGCGCCGGGCGACGGCCATCCCTTCTTCGAGCTGTTCCAGGGCACGTTCGCACGTGCCGCCGACCCGCAGAGCGGCATCGAGGCGCTCTGGCAGGTCGCCGCCCCGACGGCCGCCAATGGCGACATCGGCGGCTTCGATGCGGACGGCAACGGCACCACGCTCGGCAGCGGCGCCCCGACCACCCAGGGTGTCGGCTGCGTCGTCGAGATTCCGATCGGCACCGTGAACGGCGGCCCGTTCCAGGCCGGTGAGGACCTCACCTTCTCTCCGAGTGGCGCCCGGGGCGTGGCCCTCGAGGACACCGCTGACGGTGCGACCGTCCTGCGCTACATCATCACGGAGTTCCCGAACGACCCGGAGAACGACACGACGACCCCGGCCCAGGCCGGCGACACGGTCCTCGGCCTGCTCTCGGGCACCACGACGACCACGACAGCCGCCGGCTCGTTGGTCGACGTGAACCCGCAGACCTGCCCCGGCGCGACGGGCGACGTCCCGGCCGTGCGCTTCCAGCCCTACCCGGCCGCGACGCTGCTTCCGGCAGGGACCAACGCCGCCGGCCAGGACGACGACGGCGAGCCGCTCTTCCAGGTCGCCGACGAGAACGGCACGCCCGTCTCGATCCCGAACCCCGCCGGGGGCGCCGGGATCCCGAGCCCCGCGTCCGGCAACATCGGCCAGGTCGGCTGGCGCCCGGAAGCGGCGCGCTTCGCCATCCTCTCCTCGAGCCTCGCCACGGTGTCGCCGACGGAGACCACTCCCCAGGGCACGCCCGAGCTCCCTGGCTTGCTCCCCCCCCCGGCCGACACCGAGATGGTGACGAGCACGGCGGGTGCGCCCGACGCGCCGCGCGAGCAGCGCGACGTCCTGCTGGGCGCCTTCGACGGCGGTCCGCTGCTCATCCAGGGCACGCCCTACACCCAGCGCCGCACGGGAGTCCGTGGCGGTGAGGTCGCCCCGACGAACGCCCACACGGTGGAGGAGACGATTGCCCGTCTCAACGAACTCGACATCGAGGTGCTCTTCCTCGGCACGCCCATCCAGGGCGGGCTCGACACGAAGCCCGGCATCACAGGCGTGAACGGTGACCTCGACAGCCACATCGAAGGCGACAAGTTCGATCCGACCGATGCCACCAAGGTCCGCCCGGACTTCGCACCGTGGTTCTGGATGAACGCCACGAACACGCTCACGATGCCGCCCGTCACCTCGATCCCGAAGGCGGGACGCGTCACGCCCACCCTCTTCGGTGGCGACTCCAGCCTGTTCTGGGGCGTCTACAACATGGGCGACGTCTGGCGCTACAACGCGGCGGACCCGACGGGCCTGGACGAGAGCACCATTCGTGCGGTCCTCACGGACGACCTCGCCGAGCGCATCGTCGCGTGGATCGACGGCGGCTACGTCGTCGGCGGCGCCACGCCGGGCGTCCGCCCGCCGCTGCCGACCGTGGCCTACGAGATGACCCTCGTGCTCGGCCAGGGTGGCAACCCGGACGTGATCCAGGTCGCACCGCCCGTCGGCGGCCCGCCCGCGACGACCGCGTTCACCCAGACCGTCCAGATCCCGACCTACTGGAGCGACGAGGCGGCCCCGGCCGACCTCGACGTGATCTTCCCGCTGCCGGCGGATGGTCCCTTCCAGTACGCCGAGGCCAACGACATGGTCCCGCTGCCCGCGACGGACACGATCCCCTTCGAGATGACCGCAACGTTCACGATGCTCGGCAACATGCTGATGGAGAACGTGACACAGCAGCAGTACATCCTGCAGTACATCATCGCTCGCGGCGACGGCTTCACGGTCGACGGCATGGGCAAGATCGTGCCGCTGACGAATGCGACGGACACGATCATCCAGGCCCAGGCCAGCTACTCCGTGACCGTGCGTGACTCGCTCTTCCCCGGACCGGGTGCCCAGCTCTCGGCGGTGACGCGTGGCTGCGCGATCATCAACGACCTCACGCCGAATCAGGACTCGAGCGACCAGGCGGGCGGCCTCTGCCCGTTCCCGCCGCCCCCCGTGCCCTAAGGCACAGCTCCGTCCACGGAACCACCTCGGGCTCCGGCGCATGCGCGCCGGAGCCCGTTCTCGTGGAGGGGTCGCGCCCCATTCGACCCGTCGACGCCGCAATCGACCGAGATCTGAAGACGCCCCCATCTGTGGGATTGCCGCTGCCCCACGTGAGGTCAAGATGGGGGCATGAACCACACGCCCCCGCGACGCGTCCTCGTGCCCTCCCTCCTCGCCCTGGCCCTCGCCCTCGGCGCCTGCGGGGGCGGCGGCGGTGGTGGCGGCGGCGGCGGCGGTGGCGGTGCCAACACGGCACCCACGCTGACCGTCGTGGCCCCCCTGCTGGGGGTCGCAGGCCTTCCGGGGGACAGCTTCCGCTTCGCCTACGTGGCCAACGACCCCGATGATGTCGCCGCCGTCACCCTGCTGGCGGACGCCGACCTCAACCCGGGTACGACGGGCGACCAGACGGCGATCTTCAACGGGGTCGATGCCAACGGGGCGCTGACCGATGCCACGGCCGCCCTCCCGGCCCTGGCCGTGGGTGACTACGCCCTCATCGCCCGCGTGGACGACGGCACGAACCCGGCCGTGGAGGTCATCCTGGCCCGGCCGCTGGTCGTCTACCCCGGCATCGCCGGGGTGAACGTGCCCCTGAGCAACCGCTACGGCGTGCAGGGCAACGTCGTGATCTTCTCCCGGGGCGAGGCCGAAGACGCCGCAGGCCCGCTCAACGGGGACGGCCTGGCGGACGATGGCGTGATGGTCGCCTTCGACGCGTTCACGGGCACGCTGACGCAGCCCATGCCCAGCGTATCGATGGATGTCGGCTCCGTAAACGGCGGCCGCACGCGGCTGCTGCAGGGCAACAGCGGCGTCTTGGCCTGGACCACCTTCGAGGCCGGCGAGAACAGCAACCTGAATGCGGGCAACGCCGAGAGCCCGAACGCCCCGGTCGGAGGCCCCGACAACGACCAGGCCGACGCCTTCGTGTCGTACGTCGTCCCGGGCAGCAGCCTCACGCCGATCACGAACACCTACGCCGTGGGAGGCCCGATCTCCGAGATCGTCGATGGCCGCATCCTGGCGCGCTTCAGCGAGTTGGTCGAGGGCGCGGGGGGCACGGACCGCAATGGCGACATGGACACCCTGGACACCTTCTTCGCGTACGTCGATCCGTCCGTCCCCATGGGCCCGTACGAGTTCAACCAGACCGTCTTCTTCACGCCGCCGCCGCTCGTCTCCGCGAGCGCGCAGTTCCGCCACCGCGGTCAGACGAATGCCGCGTTCCTCGGCTCGGAGATCGGCGCACCCGCCGGGTCAGACTTCAACGGCGACGGCGATAGCGCGGACGACTTCCTCATGTTGGTGGACTTCACGCAAATCGGAGGCGCCGGCCTCCCTGGCGCGTTCAGGGGCCTGGCTGGGTTCGCCCCCATGGTTGCGCCGACGCCCATCGAGCGGAACGCGGCCTTCGACGTGAACAGCTCCGGCTACGCCGCCTACTACGCCAACGAGTTGGCCGACAACCTCGGCGGGCTGGCCGGTACCGACCTCAACGGCGACATGGTCATCGGCAAGGTGGCCATGCTCTACGACAGCAACACCCAGGTGCAGATCCTGCCGGCGTCAGCCACCGGCCCGATCAACTCGATCCCGGCGTGCCCGGACATGGTCTACGACACGACGCATGTCTTCTTCACCGGCATCGAGGCCCCGCGCGTGGAACCGGCGCCGGGCACGAACGGTGACGGCGACAACATCGACCTGCAGATCCTGTACTGGACCGATCACACGCAGATGCCGCCCACGGCGGTGCCCCTGGCGGTCAACTTCGGCGGCATGATCGCACTGCAGGCCCTCGCGCTGGATGGCGGCGGTTCGGTCACCCGGCTCGCGCCGGGCTGGCTGGCGGTCATCGTCAACGAGCTGGCCAACGGCGGTGCCGACATCAATGGCAGCGGCGTCGTGGACATGGCCTACCTCCTGGTAGACACGTCCACCAACCCGACGCCCACCGTCTACAACCCGGGCATCGTCCCGTCTGCCGCGGGTACGTTCCCGCTCGTCGGCGTGTACGGCGAGGACGCGGGCAATCTGGATCAGGGCGTCATCGTGCGCCTGACCGAGCAGCAGAACGGGGATCTCGACGGCGACATGAACGCCACCGAGACGTTCCTGGCCTACATCTCGTTCAACAACCCGACCGCCGTCGTGCGCTTCGACACCGGCGGCGACCACATCGCAGTGGCCAACGGGATCGTGGCGATCACGGCCAGCGAGGCGTACACGGGCTCGGACTTCGACGGCAACGGCTCGATGACCGACTTCGTGTTCCGCGTGCTCGACTTCGCGGGGAACCCGCTTGAGACCGGCCGCCTCTGCTCGCTGCACTCCGTGCCGGCCACGGAGACGGGGCAGGTCTTTGCCTACCTGCGCGATGAGGCCGTCGAGGGACGCAACCTCAACGGCGACGGCGACATGACCGACCGCGTCCTGGGCATCTGGATCCCGTAGCGGCCACCGCCCGCCTGCCCGACTAGGGGCAGCTGGGCTCCGGCGGGCAGGCCGGCTCGGGCGGGCAGGGGCACGGCGCCGGCTCGACCACGCGCCACCCCACCAGGCGCCGCTTGCGGCACTGGCCAACAAGAACCTTCGTCTCCTTGTAGCCGATGCAGGTGTCGACGCGCTTCACGCCGACCTGGACGCGCTCGTCCACGGTCCAGAGGCACTTCTCGCCCTCGCAGCCCGTGCAGTGGTCCTTCGTCGGCCACGTGACGGGCTTCTTGCGGATCCGGTAGACGGGCACGGTCTCCTTGCCGTAGACCGGCGTGCGCTGCGTCTCGTAGATCGGCTCGTCGTACCACTCGTAGACGGGCACCTGGTGTCCCGCCAGCGTGATGCCCGGCGCGCGCTCGAGGCAGGCGTCGTCCTCGGCCGTGAAGCTGCCGCCGGGGAAGACGTTGAGGCTCTCGGTCGTCGAGCAGGCCGTCAGGATGCAGGCCGAAGCCAGGACCAGGGCGGTCATCGGAATACGCACGCAGAGCCTCCTCACGGCCGCCCCGGGGCGGCCCTCCCTTGGACGCGCATCCTACCCTGCTTCTGCCCGCCTCTGTGCCCGTTCGCCCCCCAGGCGGCCCATGCCCCGGGTTCCGCTAGCATGGGCGCCCCTCCTGGAGGCGCCCATGCGCACGCTCATCAGCTTCCCCGTCGTCCTCGTCGCCCTGCTCCTGCTCGCGCCCCATGCCCGCGCGGACGACGAGCCCACCCCGCTGAAGGAGAAGCCCGAGCTGGCCGCCGTGCGGCTGCCCTTCAGCCTCGACGACGTGGCCCCCGCCGACGGCGCGCGTCCCGAGGGCTGGACGGGCGTGGCCAGCGCGACCGCCGTGCCCGCCACGGCCCCCTCGACCGCCCGCTTCCTGGCCATGGCCCGCGACGCCGGCGTCGATGCCGCGGCGCTGCAGGTGCGCTGCATCCCTCTCCGCAAGGGTGACGGCGCGTCCGCCGATCTCGGCGTGGGTGCCTGGGTCACCCTGGGCGTCGACGCGAAGACCTTCGCGCCGAAGCTCGCCGCCGCGGCCGGCGAGCACGGCTGGCTCACGAAGAACCTGGCGGTGCCGAACGCCGTCCTCGTCACCTGGGGCAGCAACGAGGAAGCCGCGGATGCCTTGCAGCGCTGGCAGGTGGCGACGGCCGTACAGGCGCTCTGTGAGAAGGGCTTCGAGGCCATCGCCAGTGCAGGCCAGGCTGGTGATCAGGAGACGGCACGCCGCGCCTTCATGCGCGGCCAGGCCATGATCCAGATCGCGGGGCGCACGGAGCCCGAAGCCGGTGTGTTCCACGCCCTGATGGGCCGGCTGCTCGCGCAGCGCGATCCCGCCGCGGCCCTCGAGCACAACCGCAAGGCCCTGGCCGCCAATGCCCCCGTACCGCCGCCGGCACGCTGGATCGTGGTCGCCGCCTTCGAGGCCGGCCAGGCCCTGCTGACGAAGGGCGACGAGGATCTCCTCGCGGAAGCCACCGAGATCCTCGAGCGCGGCGTCGCAGCGGAAGCCGCGAGCGAGAACCCCTTCATGCGCTTCGGCAATCGCTACAACCTCGCCTGCGCCCACGCCCGCCGCGGAGAGACCGACAAGGCCTTCGCCCATCTGGAGGAGAGCCTGCGCTACCTCAAGAGCGCGTGGCAGGCGGACATGGCGAAGGAGGGCGGTGCGTCCCAGCTCGACTACCCCAATCACTTCGAGCACGCCCGCACGAAGGACTCCGACCTCGAGCCCCTGCGCGCCGACCCCCGCTGGGCTGCGCTGTTTGCGAAGTACGACCCGGCGGCCAAGGCGCCGGCGGCCCCCGCCCCCAAGAAGGACACCGACGGGAAGTAGGACCCTGCGGCCCGATACGGGCCAGGACCCCATTCCTGGGGCACAATGGTGGTTTCCGCCTCTGGAGTCGCCATGCCCCGTTTCGTGACCTTCCTCTTGCCGGCCCTGCTCGTGGCCGGCGCCGTCGCCATGTCCCCCGTCCACGCCGAGGACGGCCCCGCCACCAAGGGCGGCGAGACCAAGGCCGGCGAGACCAAGGCCAAGAAGGCCAAGGCCTACCCCCGCGCCTTGATCAAGACGTCCAAGGGTGACATCACCGTCGAGCTGTACGACGATGCGGCGCCCGAGACGGTGCGCATCTTCCTGGGCCTGGCCGAGGGCAAGGGCGAGTACACGGACCACCGCACGAAGCAGAAGGTGACGATCAGCAAGCCCTTCTTCGATGGGCTCCGCTTCCACCGCGTGATCCCCGGATTCATGATCCAGGGTGGCTGCCCCCGGGGCAACGGCACCGGCAATGCGGGCTTCATGTTCAAGGACGAGATCGACGCCGAGGCGCTCGGCCTGGACAAGCAGACGGTGATCGTCGCCGGCCGCGTCCACCCGTGGATTGCAGGCCTCGGCCAGCAGAACTGGCAGCAGAAGGTGCTGCTGCCTGTCATCCGGAAGCTCAAGATCAACCCGAACGAGCTCAACACCTCGAAGGAACTGCAGCAGAAGGTGCAGTCCACGCTGCAGACGATGACGCTGCAGGAGCTCTACGAACTCCAGGGCTACAAGTACACCAAGGGCCTGGCGTCGAGGAAGCCGGTGAAGGGCGATCTCGCCCTGGCCAACAGCGGGCCCGACACGAACAGCTCGCAGTTCTTCATCAACCTCGGCCCCACGCCGCACCTGACCGGACGCCACACCGTCTTCGGTCGGGTCATCAAGGGCATGGATGTCGTGGAAGCCATCGGCGCGGTCAAGGCCAACAAGACCGTACCGGTGACCCCCGTGACGATCACGTCGATCCGCAAGCTCCCCTAGCGTCAGCTCGCTTCCGCAGACCGGACTCCGGGGGGCGCATCGGGCGCATCGCCAAAACGACGAGCGGGCGCAGGATGCTGAACGCATCCCACGCCCGCGCGTGAATGGCTACGCCGGCAAGCCGGCGTGGCCAAGCGAGTGCACCTAGTTGGCGCAGGGATCGCAGGGGTTCGGCTCATCGCAGGGGTTGGGCTGGTCGCAGGGGTTCGGCTCGCAGCAGCTGTTGCAGCCGGCGAGGGCGCCACCCAGGACGATGAGACCGATCAGAGCGAAAGTGCGAAGCTTGGACATGGTTGCCTCCGTGGTCCTCGACCCGGTGCAAGGCGCTTGCCGCACCACCGGGAGAGGATCGATTCTTGTTGGTTCCATACAGGAACGCGGAAGCGTCCTGCTCAGCGAGGAACCTTCAGATGATCCACGCGGTGTACCAAGTTCAAATCGGGACGATATTGGCATTTTCGCAGTGCTTTGTTCGGGTCCCGAATCCGCTCAGAGCAGGTCGGGCAGCGCCTGCACCCAGTCACCGATGGCTGTGGCCACCTCCCGGTAGCAGGCCTCTTCCTCCGTGGCCGCCCGCTGGGACGCGACCGCCGGCGGGTCGGGGAAGGGCTGATGGACCACCTGCGGCGCCCCCTGCAGGGCTGGTACGTGCTCTGCCGCGTGGTCACACACCGTCACGATGACGTCGAACTCGAGCTCGGCGAGGGCCGTCAGGGGCTTGCTCTGCTGGCCCCGGATGTCGATGCCGAGCGCATCCATGGCCTCCACCGCACGGGGATTCTGCCCATGGGCGACCAGGCCGGCCGA
>Ga0316202_10002802_pt1 | contig 11052 bp, 10 predicted proteins | sample 3monrhotite_MG_FD_204934 | JGI IMG/M metagenome (GOLD analysis project Ga0316202, IMG submission 204934) | Microbial mat bacterial communities from mineral coupon in-situ incubated in ocean water Damariscotta River, Maine, United States -... | ecosystem: Environmental > Aquatic > Marine >...
CGGATGCTGTGTTTTATTGAAGTGAAGGGCCGGCGGAACAATTCAGAAGAAATTCCCGTTACATCGCGGCAGATGAACAGAATTGGACGCGCCAGCCTTTTATTTGTTCAGTCGCGAGCGGGTCTGAAAGACGATGACATGCGGTTTGATATTGTGTTGGTGCGTCCCTGGCGTTTTCCGAGACATCTGATTGACGCCTGGCGGCCGGGTTAATGGTTACTAAATTTTCATGAGTTTAGGCTATATACGCGTGGTGCGTACGCGCAAGAAACCAAATGAACGCGAAGTGGGACATTTATGAAACACCTAAAAAAAGCAATTTTTATCGGATTAGTAATGACTTCCGTCGCGGCGGTCAGCGGTTGTGTAAGTACGATTGTCGGTGCTGGCGCGGCAGTCGGTGTTGCGGCGCTGGAGGAGAGGCCGTTTAAGGTTCATGCTGAAGATACAAGCTTGGCCGCAAAAATTCGCTTTAATCTTCTCGAGACGGGTGAAAAATACGTCACGAGTGTTGGTGTTGAAGTGTTTGAATCGAACGCCCTGATGACGGGAATAGTCGAAACGGAGGAAATTCGTGCCGAAGCCGTGAAGCTGGCCTGGCAGGTCGAGGGCGTAAAAAACGTATATAATGAAATACAGGTTGCCAATTCGTCGTTTGCGGACATTGCCAAAGACAGCTGGGTGACGGCGCAATTGAAATCAAAAATTACCTTCGATGAGCATGTTCTTGCTATTAATTACTCAATCGAAACGGTGGCAGGTGTGGTTTATCTGATTGGCATTGCCCAAAGTGACGCCGAACTGGCAAAAGTTGTCGCCCATGCGCGCAATTTGGGCTACGTTAAACGCGTTATTTCTCATGTAAGGGTAAAACAGGCGACCAGTTGAGACTGCCACCGAACATTTGCGAAGCGCTTGTCGATATTGGGCGCGCGCCCGAAGACCAGGTAGATCTGGCGGAAACGGCACTGATCTTGGCGACCGCCGACCGCCCCGCGGTCCATTTAGACAGTTATCGTCGGCACCTGAAAACCCTTTGTGAAGACGTCGGTGCTTATGTCAGTGGACTAAAAACGCCGCTCGATCTGGCCATATGCCACGAAGCGCTGGTTCAGGTTCTTTTCCGGCGTTATGGTTATATGGGCGGCGAAGACTCGTTTGACGATGCCGATGCTGCCAATCTTACCTATGTCATCGATCGTCGGTCCGGGTTGCCGGTTTTGCTGGGCATTATCTACATTCATGTCGCGCGAAATCAGGGCTGGGGAGCCGAAGGGTTGAGCTTTCCTGGGCGATTTCTTCTCAGGTTGGAGGTCAATTCTGAGCGCATGATCATTGACCCGTTTGCCGGTGGCTGCGCAGTCGATGCACAAGGGCTGCGAGATATTCTTAAAGCGTTATCTGGCAATCATGCCGAGCTACAGCCGGGTTATTATGAGGCTGTATCGGCACGGGATATTTTGTTGCGTATCCAAAACAACATACATAACCGCCTGCTCCGTTCGGGGCGCATTGAGGACGCCATCACGGTGATTGATGTGATGTTGCTGTTTGCACCAAAGGCCACACATTTATGGCGCGAGAGCGCGTTGTTGCATGCGCGAATCGATAATGTTGAAAAAGCCATCGCTTCGTTGGAAACCTTTCTTCGCCAGGACCGCGGCAGTGATAGCCGTTATAACGCATCCATGCTCTTGCAGGAACTTCGCCAACGCCTTAACTAAGGCATTCCGAAAATTTTGACCACGATCGATAAGGAAAAGCCCATGGCCGGACAAGTTGCCATTCAAATGGACCATGTTGCCACCATAGATATTGCCGGTGACAGCAGTTTCGTTATGGGTCTGGAAGCCCAGCGCCGGGGGTATCGGTTGTGGCATTATGGGCCTGAGGACCTGAGCTACGTGGAGGGACGGGTGTTGGCCCGTGCCCAGGAAATGGCGCTTCGACGCGAGGTTGGAAACCATTTTTCATTGGGCGAAGAGACAACCATCGACCTCGGTGATATCGATGTCGTCCTGATGCGCCAGGACCCGCCCTTTGACATGTCTTACATTTCGGCAACCCACTTGCTTGATCTCGTGCATCCCGAAACCCTAGTTGTGAACCATCCCAGCGAAGTGCGAAACGCGCCTGAAAAACTGTTTATGCTCAAGTACCCTGAGCTGTTGGCACCAACCATGATCAGTCGGGACCCACGGGCAATCCGCGCATTTCGCGATCAGCATAAAGACATCATTGTAAAACCGCTTTTTGGCAATGGGGGAGCCGGTGTGTTTCACATTGCGCCGGGTGATGAAAATTTAAACGCGTTGCTCGAAATGTTCGCTGGCATTAACCGCGAACCGCTGATGGTTCAACGCTACCTGGCGGAAGTGCGTGAAGGAGACAAACGGATCATCCTGATTGACGGGGTTGCCGTCGGTGGCACCAACCGCGTGCCGCAGGCCGGTGAAGCGCGCTCCAACATGCACGTTGGGGGGCGGGCTGAAAAAACCGGATTGACCCGGCGTGAGCATGAAATTTGCGAAGCCATCGGTCCGGACTTAAAGGCCCGTGGCATGATTTTTGTGGGTATCGATGTCATCGGTGGGTATTTAACCGAAATTAATGTCACATCTCCCACAGGCCTGCAGGAAGTGAACGCTTTTGATGATGTCTGCCTCGAAGCGGACATCTGGGACGCCATCGAAGCACGGCTATAGTGTGATACCGGAAACAGGCGTTCTGTGCGTTTGGCCCAGCTTCTGCGGTTTACGAGGTTTGTGAACCAGTTTCTGCGGCTTGCAGGATGGCGATAAAACAATCTTTGGCGCTGATCGTCTGACCCGGCCCCGGCCGCGTTTCGAAATGCGCGACACTTCGTTGTTCGCTATCAAGGGTTTCGTACAAAAACAAATCGAGCGTGCAGTTTGTGACCCGGTATTGCCAGATTTCCGCCGGATCGTCGTTGCGTTTGAAACCAGGGAGACCAAGCAGTTCCTGAACTTTTGCGGCAGAGAGACCATCGAGAACGTCTGGTTCCGGGTAAATGCGCGGTTCAACCACCTGCGGCGCTTTGGCGACGACTTGAGGTTTGGCTTTTGGTGTCGTGACCGCGGGTATGGATTTGATAAACCGCGATGAAGGCGCAGGTTTTAGAGGTTGTTCTGTGGAACAAGCCACAAGAAACAGCCCGAGCACGACAAGGGTCGCGCGTTTCGGCAAACCCATGGCTCGGGTGCGACGCGTCAGGGAGGATAAAATGTGCATCAGGATTTAAGCAGCGCTGCCATCGCCTGTATCCGTATCTGACTCCAGGCGCGCGGGCTCGCTGCCATCCAGCGTTTGCATGTCGCCAGAAATTTCGCCCCCCGACTCGATAACAATGCGGCCATAACGAATCGTTCCAGAAATGCGGCCACCCGCGCGGACAACCAAACGGTCTCGGGCAATAAGCTCGCCTTCGAAACGACCCGAGATGTCAGCTTCCTCGACATCGGCGGCACCTTTAAAATAGCCACTCTGACTGACCTCAATAACCCGGGCGCCGGGAAGGCTGACTTCAACGTGGCCCTCGACGACCAATTTATCACAAGCCGTAATTTCTCCGGACAAACGAATGTCACGACCAACAACCAGACGCTTGTTATCTCCATCGTTGCCCATTGGGCGCTCCATTCGGCGCGGCGATACACCAGCGATATCAGGTACGCGTCTGGGAACTTCAGGCTGATAGCTGGTCGACGTCGGTGGTTTTGAGGCGGCATGCGAGCCTTTACGTGAAAATGGCTTTAGCGGTGGTGCAGCCATATCGTCGTCGTTTTCGTTAGCAACCGAGTCTGTTTTCTTCCCAAACATGATTTTCTTCCTCTGTTCTAGGGGTTTAGCCTTCCCTGGGATTTAGCCGAAGGGATGAGACGGGGGTGTCTTGCCGCCAGCCCTGAAATAAATGGATCATTGCCGCTGTTGCGATGATCGGAGTCACCAGATTGATAATCGGGATCGTTAGCAAAAATGCGATCGCGATACCGAGGCCCAACAGTCGGTATTGGTTGGCTTTTCGCATGGCCCGGGCGTCCACCGGTGAAATTCTGCGGTGTGCAACCAGCTCGAAATATTCGCGACTGAGCAGGTAGCCGTTAACCCCGTAAAAAATAAAGGGAAACAGCGGTCCCAACAACAGAAAAGGTAACATCGCAATGTTCAGAACAACAAAGACGCTCAAAAACTTGAGTGACGATAGGAGACTGTCAGAAAAGGGGGGGCCCTGCGTTTTTGGGAGGTCTGGATAATGCCGTTTTTCAACGCAGTCTGCAATTTGGTCGAGAAACAGCCCGACCACTGCACTGACAACGCCGGGAAACAAAAACCAGGTTAAAATGGCTGTGGTCAGGCCTCCCAGAACATCGACGACCGTTTCCAGCCAGCCCCATTCAAAAAAAGACGTTTTGGTCAGGACAAATCCGATCCCGGACCACAGGGCAATAAAAACCACAAGCGCCAGGCCGATGCAGATCCAGAGGATTTGACGGGTCGCTTTATCGTTTAGCTGAGACACACCTTTAGAAAGTGCATTTAACATTCAGAAAACACTCACAAAAAATAACGTTCTTAATCTTATACTTTAAGCTTCTTCTTCGTCCACAGTGTCGAGATAAATACTTAAAATTAAGTTATTGCAAGTCACTTAAAGTATCAATCTCAAGAAAATTCCGTAACGAGTTGAAATCGCGCCATAATTGACCAACCAATAGGAATGCTTGTGGCATTGATAAGGATGAGTATACTGCGCGCCGCTTGACCATCCATCGGTAAGTTCGCACCCATCTATCAGGAGATTAAAATGGCTCAGCCTCGCTTTGACGTTTTGGGCATCGGAAACGCGATTGTTGACGTCATCATTCAGACAGATGACGGGTTTTTGTCTGAGAACAATTTGCTCAAAGGTGCCATGAGTCTGGTCGACGCTGAAACGTCCGCCGCGCTTTATGACAAATCCGGACCGGCCATTGAAATTTCAGGTGGCTCCGCAGGCAATACAATCAGCTGTCTCGCTTCATTGGGCTCAAACGCTGCCTATGTGGGCAAGGTCTTTGACGACCAGTTGGGGCATGTTTTTGCGCACGACATCCGTTCCCTGGGCGTGCACTTTGCGACGACACCAGCAACCGAAGGGCCGCCGACAGCGACGTGTCTGGTCTTGGTCACAAAGGATGCAGAACGAACCATGCAGACGTTTTTGGGTGCCTGTGTGGGTCTGGGTCCTCAAGACATTGATGAAGATGAGATAGCGGCGGCGGCTGTCACTTACATGGAAGGGTATCTGTGGGACCCGGAAGAGGCAAAAGCCGCTTTTTTGAAAGCGGCCGATTGTGCCCATGCGGCGGGGCGCGAAGTCTCGCTCAGTTTATCGGATCCGTTTTGTGTCGACAGGCACCGCGATGAATTTCGTGATTTGGTTGCCAACCACGTCGATATCCTGTTTGCCAATGAAGATGAAATCATCTCGCTCTACCAAACCAACACCTTCGATGAAGCACTACAAGCCGTGCGTGGCGCCTGTAAAGTCGCTGCTCTGACCCGCGGCGAAAACGGGTCGGTTATCGTCAGTGGTGATGAGGTTCATAGTGTTGACGCGGAACCCGTTGATAATGTCATAGATACCACCGGTGCTGGCGATGCCTATGCAGCCGGATTTTTGCATGGCTATACGGCGGGTCAGGGTTTTGCCGTCTCAGCCCGGACTGGCAGCATCTGTGCAGCCGAAATGATTTCCCACCTGGGTGCCCGCGCCCAGGTCAATTTAAAAGATTTGGTCGCTGAAAAAATCAGCAGCTAAAAACCCGTACCTTCAGGAACTCTCAGTTAATGACAACGCAATTAAGAAATATCGCCATCATCGCACACGTCGATCACGGCAAAACCACCCTGGTTGATCAGCTTTTCCGCTTAAGTGGTATGTTCCGAGACAACCAGCGGGTTGAAGAGCGCGCCATGGATTCCAACGAACTTGAGCGTGAGCGCGGGATTACGATTTTGGCCAAATGCACGAGTGTCGAATGGAAAGACACACGCATCAACATCGTCGATACCCCGGGTCATGCCGATTTCGGCGGTGAGGTTGAGCGCATTTTGAGCATGGTCGACGGCGTTTTGCTTCTGGTGGATGCCTCTGAAGGCCCGATGCCTCAAACCAAGTTCGTTACCATGAAGGCGTTGGCGCTGGGTCTGAAGCCTATTATTGTCGTGAATAAGGTCGATAAACCCGAAGGCCGCCCCTACGAAGTGCAAGACGAGGTGTTTGAGTTGTTTACGGCGCTTGATGCCAACGACGAACAACTTGATTTCCAAACTGCGTTTGCGTCCGCCAAAAATGGTTGGGCTGGATTAACGCCAGATGACAATGAAACCAACATGGATGGATTGTTTGACTTGATTGTCGAGCACGTTCCGGCACCCGAGGGCGATGTTGAAGCCCCCTTTTCCATGCTTGTTACCACATTGGCTGCTGATCCTTATTTGGGCCGCATTCTGACGGGCCGCATCAGTTCCGGTGTTGTAAAACCGAATATGAACGTCAAAGCGCTTCATATGGATGGCCATGTTGTGGAAACGGGCCGTATCACAAAACTGTTGGCTTTCCGCGGTCTGGAACGGGTCGCCATTGATGAGGCGCACGCCGGCGATATTATTGCAATTGCAGGACTGCCGACGGCAACCGTTGCTGACACCATTTGCGATGTTGCCATCGAAACGCCCCTGGACGCACAGCCGGTTGATCCGCCGACCCTGGCCATGACGTTCTCAATCAATGATTCGCCCTTTGCGGGTCAAGAGGGCAAAAAAGTGACGTCGCGCATGATCCGCCAACGCCTGTTGGATGAAGCAGAAACCAACGTTGCGATTAAAATTTCTGAAACCGCTGGCAATGATGCCTTTGAAGTGGCGGGCCGCGGTGAACTGCAATTGGGTGTTTTAATCGAGCAAATGCGCCGCGAAGGATTTGAGCTTTCCATCAGCCGTCCACGGGTTTTGTTGCGTGATAACCCCGACACCGGCGAACTTGAAGAGCCCATAGAAGAAGTCACCATTGATGTGGATGACGAGTTTTCCGGAATTGTTGTGGAAGCCATGAGCTTGCGCAAAGGCAAAATGACAGAAATGCGCCCTTCGGGCGGCGGCAAGGTCCGATTGACCTTTCTGGCACCAGCCCGCGGTTTGATTGGTTATCATGGGGAGTTTTTGACGGAAACCCGGGGCACCGGCATTATGGCCCGGATTTATCATTCCTATGGGCCTCATATGGGCCCCATACCCGGTCGGCGGAACGGGGTATTGATTTCCAACGCCACCGGCAAAAGCAACGCCTACGGATTGTTTGGCCTGGAAGGCCGTGGCCCGCTGTTCATTGGCAACGCCGTGCAGGTTTATGAGGGTATGATCATTGGTGAACACAGCCGGGGTAACGATCTTGAGGTTAACCCGTTAAAAGCCAAGCAGTTGACCAACATCCGGGCATCTGGAACTGATGAGTCCATTCGACTGACACCGCCCAGACGGATCAGCCTGGAGCAGGCCATTGCCTATATTCAGGATGATGAATTGGTTGAAGCAACGCCAACCATGTTACGCCTGCGCAAACGGCATCTGGACCCGCATGAGCGTAAGCGGCTGTCTCGTGCAGCTGAAAAAGCAGCTGCAAGTTAACGGGTTCTTGAGCGGAGCTTGTCCGGCGGGTAGGCTCTGACCATGTCCGATGCTTTAACGGCTCAATCTGCTCGCGTTAAAATGGAAAGCAATGCATTCTGGCGTTGGTTTCCCGCTGGCATGCGCCGCCGTTGGTGGTTATTTCGACTGTTTGATCTGTTTTGTCGTTATTTTCCCGTACTCAAGGCGCGTCAGGGGCTTGCGGTCATTCGAATGGACGGCATTGGCGATATGGTTTTGTTTCGCCAATCGCTCGACCACTACCCTGAGGCCTTTGGCGTCGATAAGTCTGAAATTACAATTGTTGGCTGTGACAGCTGGAAATCCATCGCGGATCAGATTTTCGCAGATTACCAACTGATATCAATTAATGAACATGCCTATGCCAAGAACCTTTTATACCGGCTTCGAATCAATTTAAAGATCCGCTTGCTCGCGCCAAAAACCGTTGTTTCTGATGCTTTTTTCAGGCGTGCCCTGATGGCGGACAGTCTGGTCTGGGTAACGGGTGCGCCGCGCACCAGCGTTTCCTACCCCTATATCAACGAGCCGACCCGTTCTGAATTTACCTATTATACCAGCCAATGCACGGAAGTGATCGATACCGGCATGTATCCCGCTCATGAACTGGATCGCCATGCGGCCTTTGTTTCTCATGTCACAGGTAAGGAGGTTTTGGCAGAAGCACCAAAACTGACCTGGCCGGGCGGCCCTTCAGGCCTTGCCGATGGTGCCCCTTATGTGGTGCTTAACCCGGGCAGCAACGAATATGGTCGCCGCTGGCCGCTGGCCGAATATGTTACCTTATCGAAATGGATTGCTGATAAAGGATGCCGGGCGGTTTTTGTTGGCAAGGCCGATGAAAAAGCCGACGCCGAGTTGATTTCGGACGCGGCCGATGGGACATCGATTGTTGACATGACCGGAAAAACAGATTTGCCGGGGCTTATGAACCTTTTAAAGTCAGCGGCACTTGTCGTCAGCAATGATACGGGACCCATGCATTTGGCCATAGGACTGCAAACACCAACGGTGGCGATCGTCGGTGGCGGCCATTTTGGCAGTTTTATTCCGTATCCTGACCACGCAACGCCCGAAAATGTGCGGTTTGTTTATGAAAAAATGGACTGTTACCATTGTTTTTGGCGTTGTCATAAACGAAGCGACCCCAAAGCATCTTTCCCCTGTGTTACCGCTGTATCGATTGAGCGCGTCCAAGATGCGTGCCTGGAACACTTGCCTTCATGACCGAACAACCAAGAAACCGCTCGTGGGCTGAGGTCTATCAAGCCTTTAAAAACCCAAAGGTGATCGCGCTGCTTTTTTTGGGCCTTTCTGCTGGTATACCAATCCTTTTGATCTTTTCGACGCTTTCCGTCTGGCTCCGTGAAGCTGGCGTAAGTCGCGCAACCATCGGGTTTTTCAGCTGGGCCGCGCTTGGCTACGCATTTAAGTTCATCTGGGCACCATTGATTGACAAACTGCCTGTACCGATCTTGGCAAACCGGATGGGTCGCCGCCGGTCCTGGTTGCTGGTATCGCAGGCTATGATCATTGGATCGCTGTTGTTGATGGCAACCAGCGATCCGAGCCAGTCGCTTACCACGATGGCCGCATTTGCGATTTTGCTGGGGTTTTCATCGGCAACCCAGGATATCGTCATCGATGCCTATCGGATTGAGGTCGCTGATACGGATTTACAGGGGATCATGTCATCCGCATACATTGCGGGCTACCGAGTGGGAATGCTCATCGCCGGTGCAGGAGCCCTGGAGCTGGCCGGTTTTTTTGACGGGGGTAGCGGATATCAATTGGCAGCCTGGTCTAAAACCTATGCGGCCATGGCCGTCGTCATGGGTATCGGGGTCCTGACGACCTTCATGATTTCAGAGCCGGTGGGATCGCAAAATCTAGATGAAAACCTTAGAAGCGGTTCGGACTATTTCCGGTTTTTAGGCTGTTTCCTGTGTGCAGCAAGCGCTCTGGTAGCGGTTTTTCTGGTCACGTCCGAAATGGCGAAGGAAGCACAATCCCTCCTGATAACCCAATTGGATTTAGTGCCCAGGCTGGCAGGGTTTCTGGTTGAAATGATTCGTTTGGCGACCGCCCTTTGCGCTGCGGCTGTAACGGGCTACGTACTCATTCGAATAAAGTTCGTGCCGAAAGCACTGGTTATGGATTCTTATCTTGGACCGTTTACGGACTTTTTCCAGCGTTATGGAAAAACCGCGCTGTTGATTTTGGCTCTGATCTCCACCTACCGGATTGCCGATGTCGTGATGGGTGTAATGGCGAACGTATTTTACGTGGATCTGGGTTTTGAGAAGCAGGAGATCGGCAGAATATCCAAAGGTTTTGGCCTGATCATGACATTGATAGGTGGCTTTGCGGGCGGTGCGTTGGCGGTAAAATACGGGGTGATGCGAGCGCTGATGACCGGCGCAATTTTGGCGGCGGCATCGAACCTGTTGTTTGCGGTGCTCGCCCAGGTGGGTAATGACATCGGCTTTTTGATGCTGGTCATATCCGCCGATAACCTGAGTGCCGGTATCGCATCTGCGGCCTTTGTCGCCTATCTGTCCAGCCTGACGAGTACCAGCTTTACGGCGTCCCAGTACGCCTTGTTCAGCTCGATTATGGTCTTGTTGCCAAAGGTCCTTGCTGGTTATTCCGGCGTGATGGTGGAAAGCATCGGCTATGAAGCCTTCTTCATCGGGACGGCGGCAATGGGCATTCCTGTGCTGGTGCTCATTTATCTGCTATCGCGCGCCAAACCTCCCGCCTGACCCCCGTCTCTTGACCGAAGGCGGTTGAACCGCCATAAATCGCGGCGTCTATTTTCAGAAGTTTGGGTTATGACCATGCAGCGTATTTTTTCTGGCGTTCAGCCAACCGGCAATCTTCATTTGGGCAACTATCTGGGGGCCATTCGCAATTGGGTACGCCTGCAAAACGATTATGAATGCATCTTTTGCATGGTTGATCTGCATGCCATCACCGTGTGGCAGGACCCAGACGAGCTGCGCGCCAGTACACGTGAACTGGCGGCGGCAATGATCGCTTCCGGCGTGGATGCAGAACAGAACATCATATTTAATCAAAGTCAGGTGCCCCAGCATGCGGAACTGGCCTGGATTTTTAATTGCGTGGCCCGCCTGGGCTGGTTGGACCGGATGACCCAATTCAAGGAAAAAGCCGGGAAAGACAAAGAGCGGGCTTCGGTTGGTTTGTATGCCTATCCCAGTTTGATGGCCGCCGACATTTTGGCATATAAGGCCACCCATGTGCCGGTCGGCGAAGACCAGAAACAGCACCTGGAACTGTGCCGCGATATCGCACAAAAATTTAATCACGACTATAAGG
>Ga0316202_10002803_pt1 | contig 11048 bp, 13 predicted proteins | sample 3monrhotite_MG_FD_204934 | JGI IMG/M metagenome (GOLD analysis project Ga0316202, IMG submission 204934) | Microbial mat bacterial communities from mineral coupon in-situ incubated in ocean water Damariscotta River, Maine, United States -... | ecosystem: Environmental > Aquatic > Marine >...
TCTATGTAGGTCAGTTACCCATTTAAGCCCACTTAGGCAGGCACCTACAGTCTTGGACAGGTCGAAAGCGGCACTCAGCCGCTTTCTAAGCTACACACATTGGGCATGCAGCACTCTCAAGCGGGGTTTTAAGCGTCCCCACCAGAAATATCAATACGTATTCCGGGTCCTACGGTTGAGCTGACGCTCGTCTTCTTCATGTAGGTCCCTTTAACGCCGCTTGGTTTTGCTCTTGCAATGGCATCGACGAAGGTTGAAATGTTCTCAACCAGAGCTTCTTCGCTGAAGCTCGCTTTGCCAACACCCGCATGAATAATACCGGCTTTTTCAACACGAAATTCAATTTGGCCTGCTTTGGCCGCTTTCACGGCACCTGCAACATCAGGCGTAACCGTACCCAGTTTCGGGTTTGGCATCATGCCTTTGGGGCCAAGAACTTTGCCCAAACGACCGACAACAGCCATCATATCAGGCGTTGCGATGCAGCGTTCGAAATCCATTTCCCCTTTTTGAATGGCTTCCGCAAGTTCTTCAGCACCCACCAGTTCGGCACCCGCTGCTTTCGCTTCATCGGCCTTATCGCCACGTGCAAATACGGCAACGCGTACGGATTTTCCGGTTCCATGAGGCAATGCAACAGTTCCACGAACCATCTGATCCGCATGTCTTGGGTCAACACCCAGGTTCATGCAAACTTCGATTGTCTCATCAAACTTGGTGGTACTGGCGGCTTCTTTCAGGATTTTGACAGCTTCGATAGTCGAATAGGAAGCTTCACGGTCAAAACCATCATAAGCTTTTTTCAATCGTTTCCCGGTCCTTGACATTACGCGCCCTCCACTTCGATACCCATGGAGCGGGCAGAACCACAAATCATCTTTGCAGCCTGATCGATATCATAGGCATTTAAATCAACCATCTTCAGTTCCGCAATTTCACGAACCTGAGCCATTGTGACTTTACCGACAACTTCCTTGCCAGCAGTTCCAGTTCCCTTTTTCAGGCCAGCAGCCTTCTTTAGGAAATAACTCGCGGGTGGGGTTTTTGTCTCGAAGCTAAAGGTGCGATCCTGATAGGCGGTAATAACCACCGGGATCGGCATTCCGGGCTCCTGGTTTTGCGTTTGCGCGTTAAACGCTTTGCAAAATTCCATAATATTCAATCCCGCTTGACCCAGCGCCGGGCCAATGGGAGGGGATGGATTTGCTTGTCCCGCCGGGACTTGCAACTTTACATATCCAGCAATTTTCTTTGCCATTTGAGTTCCTCAGTTCTTAATGTTGTGCCCAATATCGGGCGCTGAGTGCGTGGTCCGACCATGGCTGGCCTCCCACACGATGAGCTGGCGACGACCAGCGCAATTCTTGGTGTTATAACTTTTCGACCTGTGCATATTCCAATTCAACCGGCGTTGCACGCCCAAAGATGGATACCGACACTTTTAAGCGCGCGCGGTCTTCATCGACATCCTCGACAAAACCGTTGAAGGAATTAAAGGGTCCATCACAGACACGAACTTCTTCCCCAACTTCAAAGGTAATCGACGGCTTAGGCCGCTCGACCCCTTCTTGCACCTGATAAAGAATGCGCTCGGCTTCGGAATCCTTAATGGGTGTCGGACGCCCTTTTCCGCCGAGAAAATCAGTGACTTTCGGCGTGTTTTTGACCAAGTGCCAAGTCTCGTCAGAAAGATCCATGCGCATCAGCACATAGCCAGGGAAAAACTTGCGTTCCGCATTTACCTTGGCACCACGGCGAAGTTCAACAACTTCTTCCATTGGCACCAAAACCTGATCAACTTCATCTTCCAAGCCGGCCTGACGCACCTGCTCTTCAATGGATTGAGCAACTTTACGTTCGAAACCAGAATAAACGTGAATGACGTACCAGCGCATTGCCATAATGATTAGCCCCCAATGCCGAGAATCTGTTTAACGCCAAACTGCAGGACCTGGTCGGCAGCCAAAAAGAAAAGGGCTGCAACAATCACCATAATAAAGACCATCACCGTCGAAACCGTTGTTTCCTTACGTGACGGCCAGGTGACTTTCGCCGTTTCCTGGCGAACTTCCTGAATAAACTGTGCCGGGTTAACTTTTGCCATCAAGATGATCCAAATAATAAAATTAAAGTCAGGGCAGTTAGCAGTTAGAAAGTGGCAGGGGCACCAGGGTTCGAACCCGGGACCTGCGGTTTTGGAGACCGCCGCTCTACCAACTGAGCTATACCCCTAAAAGTCTTCTTAGCTAATCTCTCACCTAAAAATAGGGTGAGACCAGCAAAACGCCAGCCTCACCACCATAAGAAAGCGTTTACTTACTCGACGACGGTTGCGACGACACCAGCACCAACGGTACGGCCACCTTCGCGGATTGCGAAACGAAGACCTTCGTCCATGGCAATCGGTGCAATCAAGTTAACTTCCATCGCAATGTTATCGCCCGGCATCACCATCTCGGTGCCCGCTGGCAATTCAATCGTTCCCGTTACATCCGTTGTCCGGAAGTAAAACTGCGGACGATAGTTCGAGAAGAACGGCGTGTGACGGCCACCCTCATCTTTCGTCAGAATATAACACTCACACTTGAACTTCGTGTGTGGCGTGATCGAACCCGGCTTGGCCAAAACCTGACCGCGCTCAACTTCCTCACGCTTCGTTCCACGAAGCAGAACACCAACGTTATCACCCGCTTCACCGGAATCCAGCAACTTGCGGAACATCTCAACACCCGTACATGTCGTCTTCTGCGTATCCTTAATGCCGATGATCTCAATCTCTTCACCAACCTTAACAATTCCACGCTCAATACGACCCGTAACAACCGTACCACGCCCCGAAATCGAGAACACATCCTCAATCGGCATCAGGAACGGCTGATCAACCGCACGCTCCGGCTGCGGAATATACTCATCAACCGCCGCCATCAACTTCTTGATCGCATCAGAACCCGTCGCAGGGTCGCCGCCCTCAAGGGCACCAAGCGCTGTTCCCATTATGATGGGAATATCGTCGCCAGGGAAGTCGTAGGAACTCAGAAGCTCACGAATTTCCATCTCAACAAGCTCAAGAAGCTCGTCGTCGTCAACCTGATCTACTTTGTTCATGAACACAACAAGCGCCGGAACACCAACCTGACGCGCTAGCAAAATATGCTCACGGGTCTGTGGCATCGGGCCATCCGCAGCTGACACAACCAAAATCGCGCCGTCCATCTGCGCCGCACCCGTGATCATATTCTTCACATAATCCGCGTGACCGGGGCAATCGACGTGCGCGTAATGACGGGCATCCGTCTCATACTCAACGTGCGCCGTTGAAATGGTGATGCCACGCGCCTTCTCTTCAGGCGCCTTATCAATATCGGCATAATCCTGAAACTCAGCTCCACCCGATTCAGCCAATACTTTCGTAATCGCTGCCGTCAGCGTTGTCTTACCATGATCAACGTGGCCAATCGTGCCGATGTTGCAGTGTGGTTTATTGCGTTCAAACTTCTCTTTTGCCATTTTATCCTATCTCTTTCATCCCCAAGTGGTTTGACGGCTCATAAACCATATTCCCCGTCTAACGAATTGGAGCGGGTGAAGGGAATCGAACCCTCGTCGTAAGCTTGGAAGGCTTCTGCTCTACCATTGAGCTACACCCGCTTAACACTCGCTCCGGCGCACAAAACAATACCGAAACCTCAAAAGGTGGTGGAGGGAGTAGGATTCGAACCTACGTAGGCGTACGCCAACGGGTTTACAGCCCGTCTCCTTTAGCCACTCGGACATCCCTCCATCACAAAACCCCGACAACCTTTCAGCCGCCGGGAGACCCGCAATATGAGGATTTGCGGACCATTGTCAACGCTTAAAACCATGATTTTTTAATGCGCTCGATTGTTCGGGCCCCTTCGCCCCTGAAGACGGCTACAGACAAGCCTGTTTTATCGTGCTAAAGCGCCTTATGAGCAAACGAAAACCGCAACAAAACCGCCGCAAACAGGAGACCGTGAAAACACCTGCACAGGGCCGCTCGGAGCTTTGGTTGTATGGGGTTCACGCCTGCCTTGCCGCCTTGAATAATCCGAAACGCCGGGTCCATCACATTCTGGTTACTGCCCAGGCGGCTGATCTCTTAAAAAACATCACAAATGCAGCTCTACCACGGCCGCAAATCGTCGATCGCAACCAGCTTGATGCGACCCTTCCCCCCGACTCCGTGCACCAAGGGATCGCCATCAACTGCAATCCCCTGCACAGTCCGGACATTGCCGAACTCATCGCAATGGAAAAACCGGAAAGTGCGCTGGTTATTCTCGATCAGGCCAATGACCCGCGCAATATCGGCTCCGTCATGCGTTCCGCCGCCGCCTTCGGTGCTGACGCGGTAATCGTACCGGACCGGGGAACACCTGAAATATCCGGCTCCCTCGCCAAGGCCGCCGCCGGAGCGATCGAGCACATCCCTTTCGTGCGCGTTACCAATCTGGCCCGCGCGTTGCGCAGTCTCAAAGACGCCGGATACTGGTGCGTTGGTTTGGACGGTCGCGCGACGCAAACTCTGGCAGAAACCGATTTGGCCGGAAAAACAGCCATTGTCATGGGTGCCGAAGGCTCAGGATTGCGCCAGCTAACCGCAGAAACCTGCGACTATTTGGCAAAAATCCCCATATCTGGGCAAATGGAAAGTCTCAATTTATCCATCGCCACTTCGATTGCGCTCTACGAACGAACCCGCAAATCTTGAAATAATTCGGAAATTCCGAAAAGACCTACTTGCCGAGACCGATCCATAGCGCTATGTTCCCGCCGAATCTAAAAGAATGTGCCGCTATAGCTCAGTTGGTAGAGCGGCTGATTTGTAATCAGTAGGTCCCGAGTTCAAATCTTGGTGGCGGCACCATTTTTCACTTATATCTCAATGAGATGAATTCAGATAAATTATTTAATACCCTGCCTCCATTTTTATGGAAGCGATGCGGAAGCAATGGGGAGAGATAACTATCGTTGTTTAACGTACTCCCGTTGCTTCAATTGATTGCCAAAAAAACTACTTTCCTTCAGCTTCAAGGGATAATACCTGAAGTGCTTTGATATCTGCATCTGCCAATCCTGCTTCAATATCCGCAATGCCTTTTGAAAGTTCCGAATGGACGTCTAGCATCATTTTTTCCAGTTCTTTCTCTGCATCAACGTCTCCGTTCTTCGCCATATTCACTACCGCACCTCGATTACTATTGAAATTCCCCTTCACTCGTCGGGACAAAACCTTATATGCGTGCGCAGCCTTCGTTTCTGCAATTAAGCGAAGATGGTTTGAAAATACCTGATCAAGAAAGACCGCAACCAATACAGCAGCACCAAGAACTTGATCAAATTCCGAAACAAACCCAGTGGCAATTACCAGACCGGCACCACCTGCAATAATTTTCAGGAAATAGGCAAAGTATCGCCTTTGGGAACCAAGTTTTTCACCCGCCTTAACTTCTTTGTATAGCTCGTCTAACTCTTTCTCTAACAAATTACGAGAAGCCATGATTAATTCTACCCATTCCTAGCAATTAACCCATGAGGTGTGGAATCAGAATATGGTAGCACCCCAAGCTCCACCCTTAAATGTTCACCAAGTCGATCAGTTATTTCGATAATTTTCGAACCCTCCTTACCTTCCCAAAATTTACTCGAACACGAAATGGAGAAGGAAACGCCAGCCGCGACAGTCCGGTTGACGCATTCTGAGCAAGGAATAAATCCTGGTCCTGGAGGTTTTGGCTTATCAACAAAACAGTGATCAGAAATTTGAAAGGGGCCATCACCTGACAAGACAACCTCTCGAGTTTCACCCGCAATCATCGGGTGTGTATCAAAACCTTCCATCCCAATCATTTTCTTCCCCCTAAAAAAATGGCCCGGGCATTATCGTAGAAACTAATGCCAGTTTTTCGCAAAATGTTCGACCATACTAGCTCTATTAATGTTTTAATTCTAGCTTAAGGTGTGTTACAGGCGTAAATTTAAACAATTGGACAACTGTTTACAGCTACAGGATCTTTAAAATAATATCAAAATTTGGAGTAAATATTAGTGCCGCCAACAAATGAATTAAAAGCTTATTTCTCCCTATCTAAATGCTTCGGTGTATTTGCTGAACAAAAAAATGACCCACATTTAAAGAATCTGAAATTCCGTTAGATGAAACAGTGGATAAATTGGGCGCTCTGTTGGGAGCGACATTCAACGGCATATTCGGGGATGACAAAGAAAGAAAAAAAGCCGATCAAGATTTGGAAAACTTCATGGGCGTTGGTGCCAAATGTAGGCCAGTACGACAGGCACGACATGCGCTTGAGAAGGATATTTTAGGCAAATTGAAGACAGGCTCATTACGAGCTTATGGCCATTCCCTTTCCCGTAACGCAGAAGATAAGCGAGTACAAATTCCCAACGCCTTAAACCTTACACCCATATTCATCGTGCGGTCATAATGCTTCCGACTTAATACTGTATGCCTCTCTCAAAAAAGACCACAGTTCTCATGACGTGCTTCCCAATACGCCCCCGTTCATAAGAAGAATCTGTTCTGTTGATGGTCCTTTAGACCGGTTTGATCTCTTCCCCACAGGCCAAAAAAATGCATCAAAAGACTTTCAATAGGAAGTAAATAGGGCACTATCTCAACAAATCAGAAGGAACCAATTTCTTGGCAGACACAACCGAATGCAAACAAGCCCCCGGAACGTTTATCCCTGTGATTGATCGAAACCGCTGCGAGGGCAAGGCCGATTGTGTGCGGGTTTGTCCGGTGGAGGTGTTCGCTGTTGAAACACTGGCAAAAGAAGCTCGATCGGGGTTAAGCCTGCGCGGCAAGTTGAAAGGCTTTGCACACAAGTGGCAGCAGGCGGCCCTGGTTAACGGGGATCGGTGTGAAGCCTGCGGGTTGTGCGTCAAAGCCTGCCCAGAGGATGCATTGACCCTCGTCCGCGTTTAACAAATCAATTGAATTACCCGAGATATCTGCGGTGCGTTGAGCCCCGGTGTCAGTCTGGTGCCGTTACAACTGATCAACCTGCAGCTTAATCCGCTCAAGCGCCAATTCAATAATGGCCTTTGGGCAAGCGAGATTAATACGCTCGAACCCGGCGCCCTGCTCACCGAAAATATGGCCTTCGTCAAACAGCACCTTTGCATCAAGTTGGGTGAGTTTTTCCAGCGAGGCCTGATCCAGACCCAGTTCTCGGAAATCGATCCAGGCCAGATAGGTTCCTTGCAAATCCGTCACATGTAACTGAGGCAGGTTTTCGGCGAGGTATTGTTTCATATATTCGAAATTTCCATGAATGTAATCGAGCACCTGCGCCAGCCAGTCTTCACCATCGCGAAACGCCGCTTCAATAGCCGAAAGCGCGAGCGGGTTTAAGCCGCCGGCAACGCCGGTTTCAGCCATGTAGGTGTCGTAGGCGACTTTCAGGTCGGGATTGGAGATGACCAAATTCGACAAATGCATACCCGCCAGATTGAAGGTTTTTGACGGGGCCGTGCAGACGACCGAGTTAGCGGCAAATGCGTCACCCAATTTGGCGTAAGGCTGAAACCTGTTGCCGGGCATGATCAGGTCGGCATGAATTTCATCGGCGATAACAAGGACGCCGTGGCGGTTACAAATTTCACCATATTGCCGGAGTTCGTCCGCTGTCCATACGCGACCAACGGGATTGTGAGGACTGCACAGAATGGCCAGTTTCACTTCGGGGTCGGCGGCTCTTTCTTCAAGGCTATGGAAATCCATGCGGTAAGCACCGGCCTCTTCGATCAGGTCGCTGGAGACGATCTCGCAGCCGCCATTGGTGATGGCCCTGAAAAAGGGGTAATAAACGGGTTTTTGAATAAGAACCTTGTCGCCCGGTTTGCACCAGGTTTTGACGGCAAAATGCAGAGCCGGAACAACACCGGGCGTTGTACTGATCCAGTCTTTTGAGATGTCCCAAGCGTGGCGCTTAGCAAGCCAGCCCGTGACCGCGGCATAATAATCATCGGTAGCGATTGTATAACCAAAGACACCATGACGAACCCGTTCGGCCAAAGCATCAAGGACGGGCTGCGGGCTGGTAAAATCCATATCGGCTACCCACACAGGAATCGGTCCGTCACCTTTTAAGCCCGCATCAATCGGCGTGATGGACCCGGCGTGGCTACCGCCACGGTAAAAATCCCACTTACTCGATCCCGTGCCCGTGCGGTCAATGATGTGGTCCAAATCGTATTTCATGTGTCTGCCGTTCTTTCCCTGTCGCGCACCCTGTCGATAAAGTCGACGCCAATCTTGCCGTTGGCTGTCCATACAACACCCCATCACCTTTAATCAATACGAGACCCGTCGCAAACCATAACGACGACGACGTTGCGGCCTTTTCAATAGGACTGTTGTTGGTAAGCTGGAAGGGCGAATTACAGTAGGCAGGCATCAAATGGCAGCAATCAAAATGAGGGATACCCCGAGGTTTTTCTACGGGACAGCCTGGAAAGAAGAAAAAACGCAAGGACTGGTCGAACAAGCGCTCGCCCAGGGCTTCCGTGCCATAGACACAGCCAACCAGCGCAAACATTATTTTGAAGACGCCGTTGGGCTTGGAATCGCGGCTGCGATCCAATCAGGCATCGTCACCCGCGAGCAGTTGTTTTTGCAAACCAAGTATACATTTCAGCGCGGTCAGGACCATCGCCTGCCCTACGACCCCAAAGCTTCCATCCCAGAGCAAGTGGCACAATCGTTTGAAAGCTCCCTTAAGCACCTGCGAACGGACTACATCGACTCGCTGGTTCTCCACGGCCCATCGTCTTGGGATGGGCTTCACGACAACGACTGGGCGGCGTGGCGCGGGCTGGAGGCCATTTATTCGTCCGGTCGCGTGCATCGTCTCGGCATCAGCAATATAACACTCGCCCAGCTCGAAACCTTGTGCGCGGCTACGACCGTCATCCCCCGATTTGTCCAGAACCGGTGTTACGCCAGCAAACGATGGGACAAGGACATCCGGGTTTTTTGCCAAGCACATAAGATCACCTATCAGGGGTTTTCTCTGTTGACCGCAAACCGGCAATTTTTAAAGCACCCCATACTCTTGCAGATCGGCAAAACCCACGGCATGTCGATCAGTCAGACGATTTTTCGATTTGCAATGGATGCGGGAATGATCCCGTTGACCGGCACTTCCAACGCCGACCATATGGCGCACGATCTGTTGGTAGATAAGTTCAGGCTAACAGATGATGAAGTGGCTTTGATCGAAGCGATAGCCCTAAAAAATTAGCCGCTCGGCTACCAGTTGATATAGGCTTGAATGTCAAAAGCTATTTTTCGCAACGCACGCGGGAGGCGTAGAGATGATCCAACGATCCCTGTTACCGTTTCTAATCGGGTTTCTATTCGCAGCGCCCACCCTCAGTCAGGAGTTGGTCGCTCCAAACCCGGCGATTGAGCCCAAACAAGTTGTTGAAATCCAGCTGCAGTCGCTCCAGCGCAACGATGATCCAACACCTGATTTCGGGATTGCTCAGACCTGGGCGTTTGCGCATCCGTTCAATAAACGCGTGACCGGGCCGCTGGAGCGGTTTGCGATGATGATCAAGAGCGCCCACTATCGCAACATGATCAATCATAAATCCCATAAGATTGAACCTGTCGTCGCAACCGATGACCGGGCCTTATTCGCTGTCTCCATCAGAACAATCGATGATCAGGTCATGTCGTTCCAATGGGAAGTGCACAAAGTGAGTAACGGGGTCCATACCGGAGCGTGGATGACAACCACGGTCTCCCCACCACTCCGCGATGGTGATGCGACTTAAACGACGACACTTTTTTAGAGTGCTTTATCCATCAAACCTTTGATTTGCGACTCACTGGTGCCAGCGATGATACGACCAAGCTCTTTATCGCCCTTCAGCAAAATGAGGGTTGAGCGTCTGGGTATTTTGCGGCTGGTCCTGACTTCGTCTCTCTGATAGGTGTCCCAATCGACACGGACGAAAGTCATGGCATTATCGTAGGCCGGGTTTTCCGAGCGCAGCTTTTCCACAACACGTTCCTGACGTTTACAGGTCGTGCACCAGTCGGCTGCATAATCGACGAAAACGGTTTTGCCTTCCGCAAGTGCACTTTTGATAACGCCGGGTTTAAATTCCACTGACCCACTACCCGCATGGGCAGGCATCGCCATGGAAGCGAGCAGCAGAACACTACAAGTCAACAACGTACGTCTAAGCATTTTTCAAGTCCTTATGTTTTTCTTTAATAAATAACAGATAAATCCTGGAGCCAGATTGGCATAATTTGCAACAACCACACTTCCACAACCTGATGCCATTTCATGAAGACAACGATGCCAACGACCAAGAAAGTCACACCCATGATAGGTTTGGATTTTTCAGCAAGAGCACGAAGGCTCTTTTGGCGCGCGCGGATGGTTTCGCGGGCTCCATAAGCCAGAGCCAGAATGATCGTTGAAATTCCTGCAGCAAAACTTGTCATCACCGCACCAGCCCACCACAAGCTGCCACCTTGTGACGCGAGCGATATGGCACCACCGAGGGTGGGCCCAATGCAAGGTGACCAGACCGCCCCCAGCAACATCCCGCCCAGAAACTGGCTTTTCAATCCAGACTGATCGAGCGATGTAATTGTTGTGTCGGCACTTTCAGAGACACCTGCCGTTGCCAGTGCAAAACGGCTATTCAGTTGCGGCACCAGGAGGATGACCCCAAACAACATCATGAGAGCCGCTCCGGCCCGCGAGACGGTTTCATCGTCCACACCAATGGAAGGACCGATTGCGGATATGGTAACGCCAACGCTGACGAAAGTGACAGACATACCCAAGGCGAGAACAAGGGGCCCGCGTGCGTCTTTTTGTAGAGAAGATGCAAGGGCAATGGGTAACACCGGCAAAACACAGGGATTTATCAGCGTCAGCACGCCCGCCAGGTAGCCCAATAGCAGATCCATCAATAACTCCGTTGCCTGACAACAGTTTCTACACCCCTCCCAATAAGAAAAGTCACACCCA
>Ga0316202_10002805_pt1 | contig 11045 bp, 7 predicted proteins | sample 3monrhotite_MG_FD_204934 | JGI IMG/M metagenome (GOLD analysis project Ga0316202, IMG submission 204934) | Microbial mat bacterial communities from mineral coupon in-situ incubated in ocean water Damariscotta River, Maine, United States -... | ecosystem: Environmental > Aquatic > Marine >...
GTTTGCTCGAGCCATGAGTGGTTTTCATACTCTGCCCTGAATAGGGTAAAATTGCGCCCCTACTTACTGTTGGAATACGCTTCTTATATGCAACGATTATCTGTACCTCAAGGCGAGTTCAGCTTGGCTCGTTATCCATTGCGTTCGAATGAAACCTTACGAGCTTGGGATGCGGCGGATGAGTATGTGCTGAATCATTTGGCTCAAGCCTCGGTATTGCATACGAATGCGCGGGTATTGATTTTAAATGATAGCTTTGGAGCGTTGAGTGTAGCGTTGGCTGAGTATTGTCCTGAGTTGGTGTCCGACTCATTGTTAGCTCATGCGGGTACTCAAGCTAACTTGGCTGCGAATGCGCTAGATCAGCATAGCGTGACCTTGCGTAGCAGCATCGAACCGCTGGGCGGTATTTACGATGTAGTGATTTTAAAAATCACCAAGAGCATGGCCTTGTTGGAAGATCAGTTGCATCGCCTGCGGCCGCACTTATCTGACCAGTCGGTGTTTATCGCAGCGGCGATGGTCAAAGGGATTCATAGCTCGACACTAAAATTATTTGAACGTGTGATCGGTCCGACCAAAACATCACTCGCGCGTAAAAAAGCACGCTTGGTCTTCGCTCAGTTTGATCCTGAGTTGGAACCCGGTGCAAACCCTTTTCCAAAATATTATGATTTGGAGGCAACAGATGATCGGTTGCTCAATCACTCCGGTGTGTTTTCGCGCGAGAAATTGGATATTGGCACTCGTTTTTTTGTGTCACAGTTGCCTGCCAATAATAAGGTACAGACAATAGTCGATCTGGGCTGTGGTAACGGCGCAGTGGGTATGATGGCCGCGCATAAAAATCCGGCCGCAGAACTGATTTTTGTTGATGAGTCCTTTATGGCGGTGGATGCTGCCAAGCAAAATTTTCATGCGGCATTTGCCGAGCTGCGTACTGCACGTTTTGAGGTCATGGATTGTTTATCGGGTATTGAACCAGCGAGCGCCGATGTGGTGCTAAATAATCCCCCTTTCCACCAGCAGACCGTAGTGGGAGATCATATTGCCCGCCAGATGTTTGCTGAATCGAGCCGTGTTTTAAAGACAGGGGGTGAGTTGTGGGTGGTAGGCAATCGCCATCTGGGTTATCACGTGCGCCTCAAGGGCTTGTTCGGAAATTGTGAATTAGTGGCAAGCAATCAGAAATTTGTTGTGTTGCGAGCGATCAAGCGTTAGCAGGCACACATATGTTCAACGTGCAGTTCATGCTAATCTAAGCTGCATTAATAGGGCAGGCGTTAGCATGCCTTTGCTCGTAATTTTAAGGTAATCAATGTCGATGAAAGATCGTGATGTAGCCGTGTGGCCGGGTGCACCCTATCCCTTAGGTTCAAGCTGGGATGGTGAAGGTGTTAATTTTGCATTGTTTTCAGAGCATGCTGAGCGAGTGGAGTTGTGTCTGTTTGATACCAAAACCCAGGAGCTTATTCAGACGATTAAGGTGACGTGGCAGACCGATCAAGTTTGGCATTGTTACTTGCCGGATGCTCGTCCTGGCGCATTGTATGGCTACCGTGTTTATGGCCCTTACGATCCCTGCGCGGGTCATCGCTTTAATCCCAATAAACTACTGCTCGATCCCTATGCTAAAGACATCACGGGCCCGCTGATTTGGAGCGATGCCATGTTTGGCTATGAAGTGGGTCATCTTGATGCAGATTTGCACATGGATGAGCGAGACAGTGCCGATAGCATGCTTAAAAGTCGGGTTATTGATCCGGCCTTTACTTGGGGTGATGATAAACCTTTGCGCACCCCGTGGCATGACACCGTGATTTACGAACTGCATGTGAAGGGCTTTACCAAACTCAATCCCCATATTCCAGAGCGTCTACGAGGTACTTATGCTGGTTTGGCCTCGGATGCCTCGATTGATTACCTTAAGCGTTTAGGCGTGACTGCGGTTGAGTTAATGCCAGTGCATTCTTTTATCGATGATCGACATTTGGAAGAAAAAGGCCTGCGTAACTATTGGGGCTATAACTCCATTGGTTTTTTCTCGCCGGATTCGCGTTATTCTGCCAGTGGCAATATCAAAGAATTTAAAACCATGGTTAAGCGCCTTCACTCTGAAGGTATCGAAGTTATTTTAGATGTGGTTTATAACCATACGGCGGAAGGCTCACACCTGGGGCCGACCTTGTGTTTTCGTGGTATCGATAATATTGCCTATTATCGCTTAACGCCTGAAGATAAACGCTATCACATGGATTACACCGGCTGCGGCAATACCTTAAATATGCGCCACCCCCGTGTGTTGCAGTTGATTATGGATAGTCTGCGTTATTGGGTGGAAGATATGCATGTCGATGGTTTTCGCTTTGATTTGGCCTCAGCTTTAGCGCGGGAGCTTCATGCGGTAGATCGCCTAGGTGCCTTTTTCGACATCATTCACCAAGACCCCGTTTTGTCACAAGTGAAGTTGATTGCTGAGCCTTGGGATTTGGGCGAAGGTGGCTATCAGGTGGGTAACTTTCCAGTGGGCTGGACCGAGTGGAACGGCAAGTACCGCGATACCATGCGCGCCTATTGGAAGGGTGATGGCGATTTGATTGGTGAGATGGCTTACCGTTTGACGGGCTCGAGTGATTTATATGAGCAAGGTGGTCGTCGACCCTATGCCTCGATTAACTTCATCACCTGCCATGACGGTTTCCCGTTGCGAGATTTGGTGAGTTATAACGAAAAATATAATTTAGCCAATGGCGAAAGTAATCGTGACGGTGAAAGTCACAACTTAAGTTGGAATTGTGGTGAAGAGGGTGAAACCCAAAGCAAACACATTCGCTCCTTACGCATGCGTCAACAGCGTAACTTTTTAGCGACCTTGTTCTTATCTCAAGGCGTACCCATGCTAACGGCTGGGGATGAAATCAGTCGTACCCAAGGTGGTAACAATAATGCCTACTGTCAGGATAACGAGTTGACCTGGATGGATTGGACGCCCGATAAGGAAAAGCGTCAGTTATTGCGCTTTGTGCAAAAAGTGATTCAATTGCGCAAAGAGCACCCCGTCTTTCGTCGCCGCTATTTTTTCCAGGGCCGCGATATTCGTGGTGCTGGCGTTAAAGATTTGACCTGGCTCAAGCCTGATGGGGGCGAGATGAGCGCTGAGGAATGGCAGCAATCATTTGCTCGTTGCTTAGGTCTATTTTTATCGGGCGAATTGGTTGATGAGCATGATGAGCGAGGGCAGAGAATCAAAGATGACAATATCATCTTATTATTTAATGCCGGCCACAAAGGTTTGGACTTTATTTTACCTGACGAACCTGAGCGTGCCCGCTGGGATGTCTTGCTAGATACTAGCTATGACGATGGCAACGGGTTGTTGGGGCGTGTCTATCACCCCAAAGAAGCCTACCCGCTCAAGCGTCGCTCGTTAGTGGTGTTGCGTCAGTTGATTAGCGCACCGTTGAGAGTCGGCGTGAGTGATGACAAGGAAGCGTGGTTTTAGTTGGATTAAAGCAAGGGCGGCCTCGCCGCAGTAGCGGAAGGTCGCCCTGTTTGTTTATTTCAATAATTGGCTAATAATGGCGACATCTTTGTCATTCGGTTGGTGATTAAAACGATACAAAGCGCCCGCTAGGCTGCGTTCTGATGGGCTAGCGCCTGGGCTAGTAATGACGCCAAGTAGCGCTTTTTTGTCATCAAATTGCACCTTGTGATTGATATTGAGCATGCTGGCGACAATGACTTTTTCCGCCGCCGTTAAACTGCTGCTGCCGGCAATTTTCTCAAGCGTGGCGCGCTGCTCATCTTTGGGTACATGGTTTAATTCGATAATTATTTGGGCCATGGTTCGGCCTGCATTGCTTAAGTCCTGCGCATGGATTGTTGATGAAACGCTGAGTGCGAGTGTTAGACAAAAAAACAGTGGTTTGATATTCATTAGTGATCCCCCCGGATACATACAACAGAGCAATTTGCTCAACTACAGGTATAGACCATGACTGGGCCTGTGTCACTTAACTCCCAAGCAAACCTAAAGGTTATTGCTTAAGGGTGAGCCCAGACGGGGATATCAAGCATCGCTTTGCGTAGTTGGCGATCGTATTGTGGGTAGTTAGGCTCATATTGGGCGACGGTCGCCCAGTAGCGGTGGCTGTGATTTAAATGAACGGTGTGACACAGCTCGTGAACAAATAAATAGCGTACGACCTCGGGCTCAAGAAATAGTAAATTACGATTGATGTTGATATTGTGCTTGGCTGAACAGCTGCCCCAACGGGTTTTTTGAGCCCTGACAGTGACGCGATTAAAGGGCAGTGCCAACTCATCACTGACGGAGCGTAACCACGGTACTAAGTGGGTGTGAGCTTTGTCATGCAGCCAGCGCGTTAGTTGTTGTTGAGCTGCTGGCATGTCGGCTTGCGGAATCAGTAGTTGATCGCCGTGTTCTTTGAGTCGGGCTTGCTGGCCGTACTGCACCGACCACCGCTGATTGATGCCACGCAAGTGAATTGTGCTAGGTCGTTCTAGCGTGGCCTGGGGTAGATGTTTGGATTGTTGGAGTGCCTGTTCGATCCAGCCTTTTTTACTGTGTAGGAAACGCTCTGCCTGTTTTATGCTGGCTCCCCTGGGCACAACTAGCTCTACCTTATTATTTGCGAGTACCCGAATAGAAATACGCTTAGCTCGCAAACTTATTCGTGTGGTGTATGTGGGAGAAGTGTTTGACGTCATCGGTATGGTCGGCAAGAAAGTGGGTCCATTATTCCACCACTTGGCCTTGGAATAAACGGGTTTTATGCCAGCTTTTTCCCCATTTTTGCGCAATATTCATTCCGGATTAAAGCTAGTTCTATTGATTGAATGATTTCCTTAGAAGCTAAATCGGTTCTTCTCGTTTGAAGTGGTTGGCGAGTTGCGTGAACTTGATCTTGGCGATAGATAAAATGCCCAGATTTAATTCCCAATCTGGGCATTTTTGATGGCTAGTCTAGTGTGATGATCATGGCATTTTGAGCGGGTAGTTGTCCATCGCCTACCCAAGCATTGATCCGTGCTTCGACGGTGTATTCTCCGGCTGAAACAAGCTCGCCACTGTTGTTGGTGCCTTCCCAGATGGCACCGAGCGAGAGTGTGCTGTTGGCCGCGATGGTGAAGTCTCCCACAACTTGGATAAACGCAATGTCGTGAAACTTATTCCAGATAACGCCCTGCTCATTACTGATGGTAATGCTATGTCCTGGCGCTGTGGTTTGGTAGGTAATTGCCTGGTCAGTGTTGTTGATTAAGTTAAGCTCAATGTGTACTGCTTGGCCAAGCTTGAATTGATTTGTGGTATTGCCTTGCGCATCGGTGATGCTAAAACTTGATGTCAAGCGGCCAGGCGTTGGCTTGGGCTGTTCTCCTTGTGTTACTGCGGAGCTTGCCAGCGCTGCACTCCAATCTGCAGAGATTAATTTGTTGTGGCTTTGGTAGTGCACGGCACCTCCTTGTAATACGCTGCGATCTTGATAGATTGGGGTTTGTGGCCAGTTGCTGTCACCAGGGTTTTGTTCCGAAATAACGACACCGTGATGGCTTAGGTCAGCCGTTTGTGTTGCACTTGCCTCGTCGACTTCAAATAAATAGAGACCGTTATGCAGCCATGAGTAATTCCAGCGATTACTTGGATCATTTTGTTGGGTGACCAACATGGGAATGGCTAGACGATGGCTGCTTGAATGGTCGCCAGGGGCTAAGTGGCTGACGGCATGATGGTCATAGAGTGCCGGACTGTAGCTACCAGTATCGCCAATAATGAGGCTTTCTAATTCTGTGGGTTGGTCGACGTTGCTGACATCAAACAGTGATAGTTTTATACCGCTAATCCAATTGGATTCATTGGTATGGCGGCCTATGCCTAGCAGTAGATCGTTGCTGATGGGGTGTAAATAATCAGAGAAGCCAGGGACTTCCAATTCGCCCCGTAGTTGTGGCTGGTCAGCTTGGCTAAGGTCCATGACGTAGAGTGGGTCGATGCGCTCGTAGGTGATTAAATAGGCGCGTTGGCCCATGAACCGAGTGGCGTAGAGTCGTTCGTTGGGTTTGCCTATCGGGCGGGTTTGTTGTGCATTGGGGAGTTGTGCGACAAGCTCCAAACCTGGCTTCTGCTCGGCTTCGCGTAGGGTCGTGAAAAAGTGTTTCGGCCCGCTGTCTTCCTGGCGTGTAGTGATGGCGTAGGTGTATTCGCCTTGCTCGCCTAAGCGAAAAGCCGCATCACCACCATCAAAGTTTCCTGGGACTGAGCCGCTGCCGCGATAACTGATTTTTTCAGGGCTAAGTGCAAATTTATGGATGATGGTTTCGGGCTTGGTGGGCAGCACAGTTAGGTTACGTGTTGTAGCGAGAGCTGGCTCGATGACGTCATCGGTTGCTAAAGTGATACCGCCGGTCGTTGGCCAGCCCCAACCCCAGCGACTGTATTCTTGGCGAGTGAGGTAAATATTGTTTGGCGTGGCGTAAATGCCGTCTACTTGGCCGCCAAAGCAACGGCTACTGAACTGTGTAGGGTCGCGCAGGTTGATACGGGTGATGCTGGTGATCGCTGGGCTATACGCGTCTTTCCAGCTACTGTCTGGCACAAAACACTGGGCTGGATCAAACAGAGATTGTCGTTCTTCATCATTAATCTCGATGCTGGGGATTAAATCCATGAGACTGACTTCGCTGTCTAGCAAGGCCTGGTTGTTTTGTTTTTGCTGATTCGTGGCAGGGCTTATGATGTATTGAGGAACTTGCGGGGTGAAGCGAGTAACGAGATAGAGCTGGTCGCCGATGCGGCGGCTATCAATAATTTGGCCATCAATACTGATATGACCGCTGGCGCTTGGATTGGCAGGATCGGTTAGCTCATGAAGATAAATGTCAGTCTGACCTGCTCCCCATGACCAGGGTGAAAACCAGATGCCCTGGATGTTGGATTGTTGTATCACGTTGGCCAGAATAGCGGGTTGCTGATCTTCATCGGCTAACAGATATAAGCGACTCAGGTTATGACCGGCGTTGGGGGTGGTGATAAGGCCCACATGTTCCGAGGCGGCAGGGTCAGCCTGTAGTCGGCTAATGCGGATTTCATTGCTGTTGTTTCTTTCGCCATCGATCACCGAGTAATCCGGTAATAACGCAGTGTATAAGTAGCTGTTATAGGTTTTTATCCGGTCGGCTTCATCCACGCCAGTGACTATCGTGTTGGTGCCTGAGCTTGCGGGCGAGGCGCTGGTGTTGGCATCGGCGCTGGCGGCTGTCGACATCGTTTCAAACGTGCCAGTTTCGGCGACTTTTTGCGGCGGCAACTGCTCGTTGCTGAGCATAGCTTGTTTGATGTAGCGCTCAAATTCGCTATTTGAGCCTGCGGCTCTTAATTGCTTGGTCGTGGTCTTTGTTTCTTCTTCGGGCTCATCAGCCAGATTATTTTCATCAACGACAGGGCAGCCACCTAGCAGTAGGGTGGAGCACACGAATGTCAATAACAGTAGTGTTTGTTTGTGGGGCATCAGCCAACTCTCCTTGCTTATCTGTTTATTCCTGATTGTGGGATTATTTTCCCACTTGTTGTTATTGGGAATTTAGTCCCATACAATGCGCTTGTCAATTCAAAACTAGGCAATTGTTCTTTAATGGCTTCGATGGACCTCACCAAAGCACTGCAATCAGCACTAATGAAGTTACTCAAGCCTTTGGTGCGGATTTTATTGCGCAACGGTGTTTCATTTGGTGTGTTTGCTGAGTACGCCAAACGGGTTTATGTCGATGTCGCGTCTGAAGAGTTTGTGATTCCTGGCAAGCTTCAAACTACATCGCGGATTTCTACGCTGACAGGGTTGACGCGTAAGGATGTGCAGCGCATAAAAGCGTTGGAAGAGGATGATGATCAGGATTTAAGCGCCCGCTACAACCGAGCCGCCCGAGTCATTACCGCCTGGACCAGTGACGAGGCCTATCTCGACGACAACGGCCAACCTCTCGCCTTGCTCTTTGATAAGGCCAATCCTAGCTTTTCGAACTTAGTGAAAGGAGCCAGTGGGGATATCACCCCTCGAACAATTCTTGATGAGTTATTGCATGTGGGGGCCATATCGAGCCAGCCCGACGGCCTGTTAGTCCTCAAAACGCGCGCTTATATCCCTCATGGCGACAATATCGAAAAAGTCGGCATCTTAGGCAGTGATGTGCATGACTTAATGGCGACCATTGATCACAATTTAAATACCGCACCTGCAACTACGTATTTTCAACGCAAGGTTTGTTATGACAATCTTCCCGAGGACGTAATGGTGGAGTTGCGCCAAATTATCGAAACCAAAGCGCAGGCGGCCTTGGAAAGTATGAATGAAGACATGGCGCGCTGTGATCGTGACAGTAACCCGAGCAGGACAGGCCACGGCCGAGTGCGAGCGGGATTGGGTATTTATTATTTTCAGCAAGATGATATCGACGTTGATCAAGACAAAAGGTGAGTCCCATGCGTAGCAGAATATTAAAAGCGTTGAGTGTCGTGCTCTTGCTGTGCGCTGGCCCGAACGCGTGTGTTGAGCCGACCATGCTCGCTGAGGGTGGCATTGGCGGGACGGGTATTAGTTATGGTCCGATTAGTGGCTTTGGCAGTATTTATGTCAACGGCGTGCGGTTTGATACTGATGTGGCTGAGGTGATTATTGATGGCGAGCCGATGACCGAAGCGCAGCTGCAGCCTGGTATGGTTGTTAGGGTCTACGGTGATTTAGATGAGACGGGCGAAGAAGGTGTAGCTCACAAAGTTGAGTTTAGTTATGACCTGCGCTTTGTTGAAGTCACTGCGATCAATCGAACTCAGGGGTCGTTTGTCGCCGGTGGTCAGTTTGTCGAAACGGATGAGCTGACCGTGTTTGATGGTTCCAGCTTTTCACAGTTTAATGTTGGTGAATGGGTCTCTGTGAGTGGTCAACGAGTGGCGGGAGATAAATTTGTCGCACGCTATGTGATTAAACAACCTGCGCCTGTGTTTGAAGAGGTTAGTGACGTAAGCAACGCTAGTGGCTTAGACGGACATCTTGAGCTAGATCCTGTTGCCGCGCCGACGCATGTCACTATTGACGGTGAAGTGGCCGAGCTTGATTTAGTCGCCAAGACGTTTCGTATGGGAAGTCAGCTTATTTCATTTGCGACACTGCCATTGGATGAGTTGCAGATACACGAGGGTGATTGGTTACGCGTTAGCGGTACCGTCTATCAAGGCTTACTTCAGGCCGATGTCATAAGAGAGTCGAGTGTTCACTCCTTGGGCAGGCAGGGTAATTTTTTGCGTGTCAGTGGCTATATACAATCGACGGTAGGGAATGGCCTTCGGGTGCAAGGTCTCGATGTGTGGTTGAACTCAGGTACGACTTATGTGAATGGTAGCCAAGCCGATGTGCTCGCTGGTGCCAGAGTGTTAGTGATTGGGAAAAATGAAGAAAGCGGCGCGTTGCTTGCGCAAAGCCTGCATTTTATTCCTCCTGCTGAGGCGAGACTTGATGGCCGAATCGATGGCATCAATGGCGATCAATTAAGTTTGAATGGCGTTACTGCCCAGGTTAATCGCTCAACCTTAATGTTGGACAACAGTAATGCCAGGGCTCGACCCTTTGGTGTGGCTCAATTACAGACAGGAGATGCCTTGATTGTTGTTGGCTATGACACTCCTGAGGGCCTGGTGATTAGCCGTTTGCAGCGTGAGGATGATATGGCTATCTCAGGGCAATCGATTAGGGCGACGGCAACTCAAGTGTCCTCTGCAATGGGCTCATTTAAATTGCTCAACACCCCAGTGCTACTCGCGCCAGCGTCGACAGTTCAGTTATTTAGTTCAAGTGGTGCAAATCTATCTCAAAATGAATTCTTTTCCTTACTAAAAGACGGGGTTAAGGTAAGGGCCTGGGGGAGCTGGGATGGCTCAAGTTTTATTGCTAATAAACTTGTGTTGACGGACTAATGAAAAATACACCTGAAGTTGTACTTTATATAGCAACAAGCTTGGATGGTTTTATTGCGACGCCTAATGGAGGGCTAGACTGGTTAGCAAGTGTTGAACGGGAGGGGCAAGATTATGGCTATAAGAATTTTTACGACTCGGTAGATGCACTAATTATGGGGCGCATGACTTACGAGCAGGTGTTGGGTTATGGTCAATGGCCATACTCTGGTAAATCGTGTTGGGTCTTTGGTCGGTCCTTATCCAATGGCGCGAAGGAGCCCAATGGTGTGTGTGTTGTTAATAATCACCCGGCAGCATTTTTAGCAGAGCTGGCACGCTCAGGGGTTAAAAAAGCATGGCTGGTGGGCGGCGGAAATTTAGTCTCTTCGTTTGCCAACCATCAACTAATTTCTGAATATATTATTTCAGTGGTGCCTGTGCTTCTCGGGCGGGGAATTCCGTTGTTTTCTGGGCCTGGGATTATGCAAAACTTGCAGCTGGAGGAAAGTAAAAATTTTGATTCTGGCTTGGTTCAAATGCGCTATCGACATGTGCCTAAAGTGGCCAAGTCGTCTCAAATATTAAGTGCGATGGCTTAACGATAAGTAGGCTCTGGGTCTGTTCTGCCCAGAGCCTTGATTGAGTTGTTAACAGGTTGTTGAAATTCGCTCAGGTGAGTGCGAGGCGAGGCAAAATCGGCCGAAAAAGCGCAGTTTACTGGAGTAAATGAGCATTTTAAGGCCGGTTTTAACGCCGGATCGTGCCACCTGAGTAGAATTTCAACAGCCTGTTAAAGCTTATAGGCCAATGAGGTCATTATCTTGGATGTAGTTTTCATCCAAAATTGCACGGGGGCAGGCAACTCGGCACCGCCATGTTGCAGGGCGATGGTGGCGTGATGAGCTTCGTCTTCTTTCATTTGCTCGACTACGGCACGGCTTTTGGCATCTTGAGCGGGTAAGTCTTGCAAATGCTCATCCAAATGTTTGATGACTTGGTGCTCGGTCTCGGCGACAAACCCTAAGCTCCATTTATCCCCAGCAATACCGGCCATTGCCCCAATGGTGAGTGAGCCGAA
>Ga0316202_10002808_pt1 | contig 11022 bp, 5 predicted proteins | sample 3monrhotite_MG_FD_204934 | JGI IMG/M metagenome (GOLD analysis project Ga0316202, IMG submission 204934) | Microbial mat bacterial communities from mineral coupon in-situ incubated in ocean water Damariscotta River, Maine, United States -... | ecosystem: Environmental > Aquatic > Marine >...
GTCGACACCCTCGGCGCCGGCGAGCAGGCCACCATCGACGGCGTGGTCGTCGACTGGGACGGCGCGGTCACCAACACCGCCCGGGAGCTGACCGTCGAGATCTTCCGCCTGGAGGAGGAGATCGGCTGGGTCTGGGACGAGAACACCGGCAGCAGCATCCGCCGCAGCCAGCTGCGCCACGTCCGCGAGGACGAGCGCACCCTGCCGATCCAGGACGGCCGCTTCGCGATGCCCTTCACCCCGCCGGCCGACGCAGCGGGCTACCTGCTCGTCGCCCGCAGCGGCGACGCGACCACCGAGCTGCACATCCCCGGCGAGGGACGCCGCTACTGGTGGGATCCGGGCGAGCGCTACGCCGACCAGACGCCCCGCCCCGAGCGGCCGGCGCCCCTGGAGCTGCGCCTGCCGCCGGAGCTGCGCGTCGGCGAGGCCGTGACGGTCTCGACCACGGTGCCCTACGACGGCCGAATCCTGTGGGCCGTCGAGACCGACGGCGTGATCGAGAACCGCTGGGAGTCGGTCCGCGCCGGCGAGGCCGAGTGGTCCTTCACGGTCGATGACTTCGAGCCCAACGTCTACGTCAGCGCGCTGCTGGTCAAGGACCCGCACCTGGAGTCCCGCGACGCCTACCTGCCCGCCCGCGCCTTCGGCGTCGCCTCGGTCCGGGTCCGCCCTGAGGCGTACCTGCACACCACCAAGGTCATCGCGCCCGAGGAGGTCGCTCCCAACAGCCCCCTGACGGTCATCCTCAAGGTCGAGAACACCGACGGGCCGACCTACGCGACGGTCGCGGCGGTCGACGAGGGCATCCTCCAGCTCACCGACTTCGACAGCCCTGACCCGCAGCTCCAGATCTTTGCGCAGCGCGCGCTGGGGGTCGAGACCTTCGAGACGGTCGGCTGGAGCCTCGCCAACAGCGGCGGGCCGGGCAGCCGGACCGGCGGCGACGAGGGCGGCCCCGGCGGCGGCCGGGTGCAGATGGTCAAGCCGGTCTCGTTGTGGTCGGGCCTCGTCGAGGTCAAGGACGGCCGCGCCGAGGTCCGCCTGGACGTGCCGAGCTACCGGGGCGCGCTGCGGGTGATGGCGGTCACCGCCGACGCCGGCCACATCGGCGCGGACGACGCGACGGTGCTGGTCCGCGACCCCCTGGTCCTCCAGACCACCCTGCCGCGCTTCCTCACCGAGGCCGACACCGCCGAGGTGCCGGTCTTCGTCAGCAACATGACCGGCAAGGACGGCGACATCACCGTCTCGCTGGGGACCGAGGAGCTGGCGCTCGGCGACGAGTCCGACAGCCTCATCGCCCCGGTCAGCATCGAAGGCCCCGCCAGCCAGTCGATCCGCCTCGCGGCCGGCGAGTCGGGCTCGGTCGTGTTCAAGGTCCGCGCCGGCCGCGCCCCCGCCGCCGCGCGCTTCACCGTGACCGCCAGCGGGAACGGGACGACCTCGACAGACACCCTCGACGTGCCCATCGAGCCCTCCCAGCCGCAGGTCCGCCGCGCCGCGCACGTCTCGGTGGCCGCCGGCCAGCAGGTCGACATCGACGCGATGCTGTCAGGCTGGCTGCCCGGCAGCGACCGCAGCACTGTCTGGCTCAGCGCCAACCCCTACGGCGGCGCCTTCAGCCACCTCCAGTACCTGATCCGGTACCCCTACGGGTGCATCGAGCAGACCACCTCCTCGACCCGGCCGCTGCTGTACGTCTCCTCGCTGCTGGAGAACATCGAGCCGGGCCTGACCGACGGCGGCGACATCGACGAGATGGTCCGCTACGGCATCGAGCGGGTCGCCTCGATGCAGACCCCCTCGGGTGGGTTTGCCTACTGGCCCGGCGGCAGCCACCCGTCGCTGTGGCCGACCGCCTACGCCACCCACATGCTGCTCGACGCCCGCGACCAGGGCCGCAGCCTGCCGGACGGGCTGCTGGAGAACGCGGTCGAGTGGATGGCCGGGAGCGTCGAGAACACCTCTGACCTGCGCGGCGCCGCGTACGCCCACTACATCCTGGCGCGGGCCGGCGAGGCCCGCACGGCCGACGCCCAGCGCCGCCTGGAGTCCACCCCGGCCGACCGCGAGGAGTCTCGCACCCTGCTGATGGCTGCGATCCAGCAGGCCGGCGTGCGCACCCACGAGGCCACGCTCAAGCGGCCGGACCTCACGCCCGTCAGCGACAAGCGCGACAACGACTGGTCGTTCTACTCTGACCGCCGCCGCCGGGCGCTCACGCTGAACGTGCTGGAGGAGCTGTTCCCCGGAGACGCCGCCAACGAGGCCCTCGCCGCGCTCGTCTCGGACGCGATCGACGACCGCGAGAGCAGCTGGTACACCACCCAGGAGCTTGCCTGGGCCATCTCGGGCCTCGGCAAGCGGGTCGTCGGCATGAACGCCTCGCTGCCCGATGCGACGCTGCTGGCCGACCAGAAGGCCCTCGCCGCCCGCCAGCAGGGCGCCCAGGGGACCACCTGGCGGCTGTGGAGCGCCAGCCGCTACAGCGAGCTGTCTCTGGCAATTCCCCCCTCGGACAAGCCCCTGTACCTGCACGTGACCACCGACGGCGTGCGCAGCAACGAGCCGGCACCGCTCGGCGGAGAGGGGCTCGCGCTGACGCGGGAGTACCTCAACGCAGACGGCCAGGCCCTCGACCCGGCGACCCACAACCTCGGCGACCTGTTCTACGTGAAGGTGACCATCCAGAACACCCACGACGCACCGGTCCAGAACATCGCGATGGTCGACCGGATCCCCGCCGGCTGGGAAATTGAGAACCCGCGCCTGGGGCGGGGCAGCCTGCCGGAGTGGGCCGAGGACCTGGCCATGTGGGACGTCGAGCACATGAACCTGCGCGACAACCGCCTTGAGGTGTTCGGAAAGCTCGACGACAGCAGAGAGCGGGTGGTCGTCTACGCGGCGCGCGCGGTGACCGCTGGCCGCTTCAAGCAGCCGGACGTGTCGGCAGAGGCGATGTACGAGCCCCGCATCTGGGCACGCCAGCCCGGAAGCGAGATCGAGATCGTCGGCCCGTGGGCCGCCGCGCTCTGATCACCCTGGCTGGCCTCGCCGCTGCGCTCCTCGCGGCGGTCGCGCTGGCCTGGGTGGTCCCGCTGCCCGCACGACTCGCCGTGCGCGGCTCCCCGACCGTCGCCTGGCGCGGCGGCGGGCTCGCGCACGCGTTCCTCTCGCCAGACGAGCGCTGGCGGCTCGACCTGCCCGCCGACCAGGTCGACGAGACCTACACCACCGCCCTGATCGCCGCCGAGGACGCCCGCTTCTACTGGCACCCCGGCGTCGACCCGATCGCCATCGGGCGCGCCACGCTCCAGAACATCGCCGCCGGCCGGGTCATCTCGGGCGGCTCGACCCTGACGATGCAGCTCGCCCGGATGCTGGAGCCCCGCCCCCGCACCCTCACCGCCAAGGCGATCGAGGCCGCCCGCGCCGTCCAGCTTGAGATCCGGCTGTCCAAGCCCGAGATCCTCGCGGCGTACATGCGCTTCGCGCCCTTCGGCGGCAACCTGGAGGGCGTCGGCGCGGCCTCTCACGCCTACTTTGGCCACAGCGCCCGCGCGCTCACCGAGGCCGAGGTCGCCGTGCTGCTCGCGGTGCCGCAGCGCCCCGCCACCCGCGCCCCGCGCCCCGGCAACGCCGCCGCGCTCACCACCGCGCGGGATCGGGTCGCCACGCGCCTCGCCAGCGCGGGGGTCTTTGGTGACCTGGAGGCCATCACCACCGCCACGGTCCCCACGACCACCCGGCCGATGCCGCGCGCGGCGCCCCACGCCGCGTGGTGGCTGCGCGGCGACGGCGCGGTCGAGACCACCTTAGAGCCGGGCGTGCAGCGGGCCGCCGAGCGGGTGCTCTCGGAGCACGCAGACCGCGCCGCACAGATGGACGTCGAGGGCGCCGCGATCGTCATCGTCGAGCGGGCGACCGGCGACGTGGTGGGTCTGGTGGGCGGCCTCGACTTCTGGAGCGGCAGCCAGATCCCTGCCTTCGCGATCCCACGCTCGCCGGGCAGCGCGCTGAAGCCGCTGCTGTACGCCGCCGCCCTGGACGAGGGGCTGATGCTGCCAGCGCAGCTCGTGGCCGACACGCCGGTCCGCTACGGGCAGTACCAGCCCCGGAACTACGACGGGACCTACGACGGGCTGGTCACGATGGACGCCGCGCTGTCGCAGTCGCTCAACGTGCCGTTCATCAACCTGCTGCACCGGCTCGGCGTCGAGCGCTTCCTGGGGCAGCTCCGGGCGATGGGCGCCCGCAGCCTCGTCGACACCCCCGGCCACTATGGGCTGTCTCTGATCGCGGGCGGCATCGAGCTGACGCCGCTGGAGCTGGCCGAGATGTACTGGACCCTCGCCGAGGGCGGCACCCACCGCGCCATCGGGCTCCGCCCCGGACGCGAGGCGCCAGCCCTGTCGGTGCTCTCGCCGGGAGCGACGTGGCTGACGGCGCGGACCCTGTCCCGCCGAGACCGCCCCGACTTCCCCGGCCGCGCCCGCGTGACCGCGACGCCGCGGAGCGTGTGGTGGAAGACGGGCACCAGCTTCGGGAACCGGGACGCCTGGTCCATCGGCAGCGGAGAGCGGTACGTCGTGGCCGTCTGGCTCGGAAACCCCGACAACCGGTCGAGCCCCTGGCTGGTCGGCGCCCAGGCCGCCGGCCCCATCCTGTTCGACCTCCTTGAGGCGCTGGAGGACGACCACGGCGACCCGACCCCGCCGCCCGATGACCTGAGCCCGGTGGAGGTCTGCGCGCTGTCCGGGCACCTCCCCAACGAGCACTGCCCGCGGCGGATCGGGGTGCCGGCGCCGCAGCGGGTGCCGCCGCAGCGCTGCCCGCACCACCAGGCCGTCGACATCGACGTCGAGACCGGCCTGCGGGTGACCCCTGGCTGCCGGGGAGACCGGGCCGTGCGCACAGAGGTCTACGTGCTCTGGCCGCCCGAGGTGCGGCGCTGGCTGAGCGACCAGCGCCTGACCGCAGGCATCGCGCCGCCGCTGGCGCCGGGCTGCGCGCCCACCGCGGCCGGCGGGGCGCCGCAGATCCGCTCTCCGCGAGCCGGAGAGGTCGCCATGCTCATCCCCGGCCTGCCCGCGGACCAGCAAGAGCTGGCCTTCGAGGCCGATGCCGCGGACGGCGACCTGAGCTGGTTCGTCGACGGCCGCCTGCTCGCGACCGCGCCAGCCGGTGAGCGGGTCTGGTGGATCCCCGCCCCCGGAAGCCATCGGATCGTCGTCACGGACCAGGCCGGCCGCTCTGACCGGCGGGTGCTCGTGGTGCGCCGCGGCGGCTGACGTCAGCGCTGCGACAGCTTCCGGGCATCCGACAGCGAGAAGCCGAGGCTCCACATGCTCGGGAGGCCGAACAGCAGCGCCGGGAGCTGCGACAGCACCCAGTAGGCCCCGGCGAAGGCCAGGGCGTCTGCCTCGCTGGCGCCCGCCGTCGAGAGCACCGCGAGGCTGGCCGCCGCCGGCCCGGCGCCGTAGCTCGGCGGCAGGACCACCGCCGCGATCGCTGACAGCCCGAGCACCGCAGCGGCGGCGAGGAACGGGGCGCCCACCTCGACGCCGACCGCCGGGAGCGCGATCGCAAAGGCCGCGACCATCCCGACAACCTGCACGGCTGCGATCGCGATGTTGCGCGCTGCGTTCCGCGGGGACGCGAGCGCGGCGCCGGTCTGGGTGGTGGCCTCCCAGAGCACGCGCTTGATGCCCGACGCGGGCGCCGACGGCATCGACGACGCGATCCGCCCGACGACTGCGACCGCCACCGCGACCGCCAGCCCGCCGCCGGTCGCGAGGCCGACGACCAGCATCGCCTGGTCGTAGGCGTCCTCGCCCAGGAGCGCCTGCCACTGCGCAGCGCCCACGGCGAGGCCAGCCAGCAGCAGCAGCCCGAACACTGCGGCCTCGATGAAGGCGACGACGCCCATCGACGCGGTCGCGGTGCCCAGGCTCACACCGCAGCGCCGCTGGAGCATCGCGATGTTGGCCAGATCCCCCGCCCTCCCCGGCAGGACCAGGTTGATCACGCCGGCGACGAGCCCGATCCGGGTGACCTTGGCCAGCGGCGGGCGCGGGTGCGGGAGCACCAGCCAGACCCGGACCTCGTGCAGCAGAAGCGCCGCGGCCTTGACGGCGAAGGCAAGCAGCAAGAGGCCCACGTCCACCCGCCCCGGCAGCGCGCGGAGCTGCTGCGGCTCAACGGCGCGGACAAAAAGGACAAGCACCACGATCGAAGCTGTGAGCTGGAGCAGCCACCACAGCCCGCGACCCTGGGATGGTGAAGACGAAGGCATTCGCGCGCAGTATGACGCACACCGCGCGAGTCGGTAGCATGGAGGGGTGCCGACTCCCCCACAGCGTCGCTGGTGGACCCAGCCTGCCACCTGGGCTGTCCTCGTCGGGACGGCCGCGGTGGTCGCTCGGCTGGGCGCCGACCCGGCGGGCCGGCTGCTCGGGCACACGCTCTCGGAGGCCCCCGGCCACCTGTGGATGCAGTGGCTCATCCGGCGCGCAGTCTTCGAGGGAGAGCCCCTGTTCGGGCAAGACGACATCATCCTCGGCGAGACGCTGTGGGTGATGCCGCTCGACTGGATCACGCGGGCAGCGGCGGGGCTGCTGGAGCTGGTGGTGACGCCCGAGGCCACCTACAACCTGCTCGCCGCTGCGCTGCTCGCGCTGGCGGGCGCCGCCGCGGCCCGGCTGGCAGCCCAGGCCGGCGCCGGGAAGTGGCCAGCCGCGCTCGCCGCGCTGCTGGTCATCTGGAGCCCCAGCCTGCTCGGCTTCGCCGCAGACGGGCGCCTGGACTCGATGGGCATCGGCTGGGTCGGCATGCTCGCCGTCGCCTGGATCGCCGCCATGCGCGCGCCGTCGTGGCGGCGCGGGGCCGCGATGGGCGGCTGGGCTGTCGGTGTGGTCTTCTCGGGGCCAAATGCGACCGTGGCGACCGCACTCGCCGCGGCCATTCCCACCGCAGCAGCAGCCCGGCGCGACCCGCGCCGGATCCGACCGCTGCTCATCGCCACCGGCATCGCCGGGGCCGCCGCCGTGCTCACGCTCACCACGCTCGTCCTCGTCGAGCGCAACGACAGCGGCCGGCTGGAGCAGATCTCCAACGAAGACGTCCAGCACGTCTTCGAGGCCACCACGCCCGAGGCCATCGCCCAGAACCGCCTCGCAGACTTCTGGGTCGGCGCGCGCGCGCTCAACCACGACGTGCCGGTCGGCTCTGCCTGGCGCCTCCCGCCCACGCTCCACGGCCACCCGGCGACCCAGAACGCGGCCCGGATGGCCGTCGTCCAGCCCTACGCTCCCGGTGCCTGGTGGGGCATCTCGGTGGTCCCCTGGCTGCTCGCGCTCGTCGCGCTCGTCCGCGCCCCCCGCGCCGCGGCGCCCTGGGTCGCGCTCGCCGCCGCCAGCCTCGTGCTCGGCCTCGGCCACGGCTCCAGCCAGACCCTCCCGCTGCGCATCGGCAGCCAGCTCTACTACATCGCGCCCGCTGTGCTGATCGAGCGCCTGCCGGTGCTGTCGGCGTTCAACAACTATGGACTGTTCTCGACCTTCTCGGCGCTCGCGGTCGCGGTCGCGGCGGCGATCGGCGCCAGCCGCCTGCCGCGACCGCCCCTCGTCGTCGCAGCCGCCGCCCTGCTCTGGCTCGCGGAGGTCCAGCGCGGCCCCGTGCCCCTGCCGCTGGCCGTCAACGACATGCGCCCCCCCGCCGGGCTGCTGGAGGCGCTGGAGGGGATGCCGGCCGAGCAGGCCGTGATGATGCTCCCGATGAGCAAGGACCTCAACAATTACCTCCAGACCCACCACCACCATCCCACCCTGCTCCGCTTCCGGTACGCCGATGTTGCCCCCGGCAAGGACCCGATGCTGGCAGACCCAAACGGGTCCGCCAGCGCGCTGCTCGACCACGTGCGCGGCCGCTCCACCCGCAGCCGCCGCCTGCCCCGCGAGCTCGCCGCGGGCGGCGTCGGCGCGGTGGTCGCCGTCCCGGCCCTGCTGCCGCCGCCGCACGACGAGGCGCTCACCGAGGCGCTCCGGCAGGCCCTCGGCGCGCCGAGCTGGTCCGACGGCGGCTACCAGGTCTACCGGCTGACCACAGCGCCGTGAGCAGTCACGCCTGGGGGCGGGCCTTCTTGAGCAGCGTCGACTTGAGCTGGCCGCAGCCAGCGTCGATGTCGATGCCGCGGCGCACGCGGATGGTGGCCGGCACGCCGTGCTCTGCGAGCGCGTCGATGAAGGCGTCGGCCTGATCCGCCCCGGTCGGGCGGCCGTCGTAGCCGTGGGTGGGGTTGAGGGGGATGAGGTTGACGTGGCACTTGAGGCCGCGGAGCAGCCGGCCGAGCCGGTGGGCCTCGGCGACAGTGTCGTTCTTGCCGTCGATCAGCGCCCACTCGAAGGTGATCCGGCGGCTGGTCTTGTCGACGTACTCCCGGCACGCATCGATCAGCTCGGCGATGTTGTAGCGCCGGTTGATGGGCATCGAGGCCGAGCGCTCCGCGTCGCGGGTGGCGTGCAGCGAGATGGCCAGCTTGACCTGGAGGCCCTCGTCGGCGAACCGCCGGATCCGGGGCACGAGGCCGACCGTCGAGACCGTGATGTGCCGGGCGCCGATGCCCAGGTCGCTCATCAGGCGACGGATCGCAGCCAGGACCGGGTCGTAGTTGTGGAAAGGCTCACCCATGCCCATCAGCACGACGTTGCTCAGGCGCTCGCCGCGGGCACGGAGCTCGGCCGAGAACCGCTGGGCCTGCTCGAAGATCTCCGCCTCCGAGAGGTGGCGGGCGAAGCCCATCTGGCCGGTCGCGCAGAACGCGCACGCCATCGCGCAGCCCGCCTGCGACGAGATGCACGCCGTCCGGCGCTTGTCGTTGTACGGCATCAGCACCGACTCGATGAGCTGGCCGTCGGCCAGGCGGTACAGCCGCTTGACCGTGCCGTCCCGGCTGACCTGCTCGGTCGCCACCGACAGGACGCCGAGGCTCGCGCGCGCAGAGAGCAGCTCCCGGAGCGCGCGTGGCAGGTTGCTCATCTCCCCAAATTCCGTGACCCCCCGATCGTAGATCCACTTCCAGACCTGCTTCGCCCGGAAGCGGGGCTGGCCCCACGACACGAGGAGGTCCGCCAGCTCATCCTCAGACAGCGCGTACAGGTTGATCATGGCGCTTCTTTATTCCTTTCAGCGATCCAGGAGGGCGGACGCTACCATAGCTGTACAGAACAAAGACGGAGAAACCATGATGCGATCGGCATTATTGGGGACAATTTGTCTCCTGGTGGCCTGCTCTGATGCCACGGCGCTCGACGAGGCGGGCTCGCAGGATGCGTTCCGGTCGATGCTCCTCGTGATGGCCGACGTGCAGCTCCAGACCTACGACGCGCTCGCGGCCTCGGACGCGGCCAAGGCGCTGTCACTGTCCAGCGAAGACGGCAGCCTCGTCATCAGCGGAGACCTCGACGGCGGGCTCGACTGGGACGGCACCATCGGCGTCGACGGAGACGTGAGCTTCTCGGACCTCGCCCTGTACGGCTTCGACCTGTCGCTGGACTGCGAGGCCGTCGACGTCAGCGACCTCGTCATGGACGGCTGGGTCGAGTGGGAAGCCGACGGCGCAGTGGCCAACGACATCTACGACTACACCGCCGAGACCTACGGCGAGCTGGATGTCTCGGGCTCCACCGACGGCACCGTGAGCTTCGACTACACCGTCGAGATCGAGATCGACGCCGCGCTGGGAACCTACCAGTACACCGCCGACGGCCAGGTCAACGGCTACGACATCAGCGCGTGGGAGAACCTTCTCAGCGGCGCGGGCGTCTTCCAGTACGACTGACGCTCACGCGCGGCGGCGGCGGGCGCCGAGCAGCAGCGCCGACAGCCACCAGGCCGCCGCGCCCGCGCCGACCGCGCTGCACCCGAGCGGGCCGGTGTCGTCGATCGGGAGCTCGACCGCGGACGGGTCGGGCTCGGGCACGTCGTCGGGCGGCGGCTGCACCTTGCCCGGAGAGACCTGCTGAAGCGACCGATCGGCGCGCACCATCGACGGGTTCCGCGGGTCGTCCGAGGTGTTGACCAGCTCTGCCTGGTCGCGCTGCACGAACTCGCCGCCGATGACCCACTCGGGCACGCGGGTGCCGTCCGGGCCGTCGACCAGCTTGAAGCGGAGCACCGCCTCGAAGTGGATGCCGAAGTCCGCGACGTTGTTCAGCTCTCGCTGGGCCCGCAGCTTGTGGCCGCCGACCGCGTCGATGCACAGCGGGTGGCTCTCGAAGACGATGTCGGTCGTCGGGGTGTCTTCGTCGAAGTAGGCGCGGGCGAGCGTCTTCGAGGCCGCGAGGCCGCTGCTGCCGTCGGTGACCAGGGTCGGGGCCACCTTGCGGGGGACCAGCCGGTACTTGTGGGTCGCCTCGCCCGTCGTCTCGTAGATGGTGTCGCGGGACTTAAACTCGTCGAGCTCGATGCGGGCGCTCACGCCGGGGAAGAAGCAGCCCACCCCGTCGCGAGCGTCGTACACGCCAAGCGACTCGACGGGCAAGACGGCCACGAAGGTCACCTGGTCGAGCAGCGGCTCGGTCGACTTCTGCACCGCCACGACCGCGCTGGCGCGGCGGGCCATCGCCGCGCTGTGGGCCTCCATCCGCTTCGCGAACGCCACAGCGGTCTCGAACTCGCCCTTGGTCGGCTCCTCGGGGCGCTTGACCGCCGAGCCGGCCTGGAAGCGGCAGGTGTTCAGCGACTTCAGCCAGCCGAAGACATGCTGGATGCCGGGGGTATACATCGTGGTGTACGGCGGCGTGGGCGGGCGCTCCGCGGGATCCAGCTCGGGATCGAGGAAGACGGTCGGCCGCTTCTGCGCGCCGCGGTTGCGGTGCGGCGCCACGCAGCGCGCGTCTGTGGGGATCAGGTCGCACAGCGGGGGCGACTCGGGCGGTGCCTCGTCGGGTGTGGCCAGAGGCGGCAGGACAGACTGGCAGGAGCGGTGCGCGCGGAGCGCTGCGTACGGATCCGCGCCGT
>Ga0316202_10002809_pt1 | contig 11017 bp, 12 predicted proteins | sample 3monrhotite_MG_FD_204934 | JGI IMG/M metagenome (GOLD analysis project Ga0316202, IMG submission 204934) | Microbial mat bacterial communities from mineral coupon in-situ incubated in ocean water Damariscotta River, Maine, United States -... | ecosystem: Environmental > Aquatic > Marine >...
TGGCGCATATCCATATTCGCCATAAGCTCAAGCAAATGGATGAAACCATCCGCCGTGATCTGAAAAGTTACGGGATCATGCGGATTGATTACGCGATGCAAAAGAGCTGTGTGAACAGCCCGGCGCGCCATGCCAATCGTCTGCCCCCTCATACGGGCCGTCAGGCGAAGACTGAAAATGTGAGGGGCTAGATCATGAAGAAGAAGCAAAATAAAGACATTCAGGCTGATTATGATGCGTTGCTCAAAGATGTGGCGGGTTTAGGATATTCAGAAGATGATATCCGGATGCAGCTTTGTGAAACAGCGCAAAGCGGGGTACGCCAGATTATTGACACGCTGGAATATCAATATCGTAAAGCTCATGATTTGAGCGTATTACCCAAGGAAACATGGGCCAAATTGCGGGGCGGTGCATATCTTACTTATGCGGCTTATTGCAAAGAGTTGGCGAGTGAGATCGAAGCCTCGGCGCATGACCCTAATATCAAATTTTAACACTCATCCGGTTTAAGTGTTTCACGCTTCGCGGCTCTTTCTCTTCTCCCCGAAGACTAAAGAACGGGCGGGAGCGTGGAATGCTTAAGATGGGGCCATGCGCTCCAGTGTTGCGAAATTCGAAAATTCAGCGTGACGCATTATCACGTGAAGAATCAAAGTCACGTCTCTGCAAGACCCAAGTCATTTCAACAGTTTTTAACTTACGCAAGATGTGCGTGGGGTAGTACCCACGCATCTTGTGCTCACGGCGCTGCGCTTGTTCGGCAAAGGAGACGCTGCGCTCTCCTGTTGCATACCTCTGGCTTATGGCACAATTCAAATGTTGAATCGTCTTGCGCCAATAGAACGATCCGCAAATACGGCAAAGTGCACTAAAGGTTTCCTTTGGCGCATTTTAGGCCTTAAGCCTTCTTACGCCAGTAAATAGTATCGCCGTTTCATCACTCAACGGCATAAGGAAAACTTATATCAGCACGGGTCTTTCGCAGAACATGCGTTCGCCAAGAAATACGATGGCTTTCGGAAAAACCTGAGTAAAATTGTTGGGGAAAATTGCTTTGTGAATTCCACATTTTATGCTCCTATAAACAAGGAGGGGGCGAATCATATATGAACAAGACCGACTTTGACGTGCATTTCGGCCTAGCATTTGCAACGAACGACCAAACAAAGTTCGAAGATTGGTTCGTGGAAATGGCCGCTTGTGTGTTTGGCTTAGACTTTGAGTTGATCAAGGCTGGCGGGCACGACGGAGACAAGAAAAGTGATGGAAGACGTATCTCTACTGAAACAGTATTTCAGTGCTACGCGCCAGAGTCTCCCAGGACGTTCGCTGAAAAGGCAAAGAGTAAAATTCATGATAGCTTCCCCGAAGTCACGACTTATTGGCCGAACCTGAAGGAATGGGTTTTGGTGCATAACAACGCCGATGGTCTGCCCACGACTGCAAGTGACGCGCTTGAAGAGCTTCGCGGGCAGTTTCCGAAGATCACTATATCGGCTCCATCTCCACCTCGCCGTTTCCTCAAAGATGAATTTCACGACAAGTTATCGTTGCAACAGATGATCGACCTCTATCCGTCGGCAAGCCTAAATTTTCAGTCTGTAGCGATGAAGGATATCCGTCCATTGTTGAAGCAAGTTATTGCTGAACGTTCGGCCCAATTCGATCCCATAGTGTTCGGGGACATCCCAGACGAAGCTAAACTAGACTTCAACAAACTTAGTCCGGATGCAAAATATAATATCAAGCTGGCGCGTGCCCACGTTGACGTTGTAGACCGATACTTAGCTGGTATGAGCAAACCGCAACACGCGTCGTCGATACAAGTTCAGATGCGAGCCAAGTATGATGAAGTACACGAGTTGGGATACGGCCCTGACGAAATAGTGGGTATACTGCTTGAATTCCTTGGGTCCGATGGCACTCCAACGGTAAGCGCGGCTGCCTATGTTATTCTTGCTTACTACTTTGATGCTTGCGATATTTTTGAAAACGTTCCAAACGGTGCAACATGCTGATGCCCACTAAACATATCAAAACCGAAAATGCCTTGATCGGCGTTGGGGGTGAAGTATTGGCCTTGTTGGATCACGACAAAACTGTGTCTCGACTGTTCCATGATTTACAGGAACAGCGTCGCGTAAACGAACTCGCCACGATACATTTCGACTGGTTTTTACTTGCTGCCGATTTCCTATATTCAACTGGGGCAATTCGGTTTGAAGCAGGTGTGCTCAAGAAGATGAATCAATGATCACAAAAATTTCCAGTTCATTAGCAACTTTCAAGACGCTTGAATTCAAACCGGGCTTAAACATCCTGCTTGCTGAGAAACATGAAACATCGGGGGCTAAGGATACCAGAAACGGGACAGGTAAGACGAGTTTTATTGAATTGGTTCATTACCTGTTGTCGGAACGGCGGAACCCTAACGACGATTTTCACAAGCCAGAGCTTGTTGGAGCAGAGTATGAAGCTACCTTCAAGGAGAACGGCGCAGAATTTGCTGTTACGAAGAAAAGTGGAGCGAAAAAAGACGAATTGAAGCGTGACGGAGAAGAAATTCCTCCTGTCGATTTGCGTACGAATTTGGCTCTTACGTGGTTTGGGTTGAATACGGAAACTACATCTCAGAAGTACAGCCCGAAGTTTGGCGCTCTTCTTTCCTATTTTGTTAGGAAGGAACGTAATGGCGGCTTCGCAAGCGCGGTGCTCAATAGTACTTCGCAGCAAGCATGGGATAGCCAAGTTTGCCTGTCTTATCTTCTCGGCTTCGATTGGCAGTTACCTCAGAAGCTGCAATTGCAAAAAGATCAAAAGAAGGACGCCGATACTTTAGCAAAGATGATCAAGAGTGGCTATTTTACTGACGGCGCGCTGGACATTAAAAAGATGCAAGCTCGACTGGACCTTTTGGACATTGAAGTTGAAACAAAACGGGCAGAAGTGGCTTCTGCGACAGTCGTTGACGGGTACCGTAGTCATGAGCTTACAGCCAACCAACTGGCAGTGCAAATACGAGATTTGAGCGAAGCAAACCTTGAAGACATCGATTTGTGCGAGAATATTGACGAATCCTTGGAGGAAGTCAAAGACGCAAACATAGCTGACGTACGTAGCTTGTATGAGCAGGTCGGAATATTCTTTTCTGAACAGGTCAAAAAAAGGTTTGAACAAGTAGAAGCCTTCCACAGACAGATTTCTCACAACCGTGAAGCGCATTTACGAAGAGAAAAACAGATTGCAGAGACCCGCCTTGCTGAACGCAAGAACGAAATTATACGTCTGCAAAAAGGCCTTTCGGAAAAATTAGGGCTGCTGCGCGCAGGAATTGCAATAGAGCGTTTGACTTATCTGCAGTCCGATTTGAACCGGCTCGTGGCCGAGCAGGCCGACCTACAACAGCAGATTCCTAAGTTTCAAAACGTTGCGGCTGATCAGAAACGGTTAAAACGAGAGATCGACGATCTAGTGGACCTTATAGGTCAAGACGTGATGGAGCGAGAAGAACCTCGGAAGTTTGCGGTTCAGGCATTCGCGAAGACTTCGCAATCTCTATATGATGAACCGGGGCAATTGATCATTGGTCGATCCCGAGGTGTTGCCGGAATGTCTATCGAAACGGACATTGTAGGCAAAAAAAGTGGTGGAAAGAACCACATGCAGGTGTTTTGTTTTGATTGGCTTCTGGTAGAAGCGGCTTTGAAACAGGATATTTTTCCAGGATTTCTTATTCACGACAGCCACATTTTCGATGGAGTAGATGGTCGCCAGATTGCATTGGCATTACAATTTGCACAACAAAAATGTGAAAGCCTAGGCATACAGTATATTGTCGCGATGAACTCCGACGATCTACAAAAAATCGAAACAGAAATCACTAACGATGATGAGGTGAAATTCGACCCCAACGATTTTGTTATGAAAACAAAACTAACTGATGATCCAGACGGTGGATTGTTTGGACTACGCTTCTAAATAACAGGGCGCCTGTCATCCGGTAGCTGTTATATCTGTAAAATCAAATTTCCTGTACAGGTCCTCCAAATGTTTGTGGGCAACTCTGAATTGGCTTCTCCGTTTTAGCTTTGGGGTGGAAGAAGATACGTTTTCCAACTTGATGCCTGGGTCATAGTAAACAATGCCGGAATTCATTCGTGCCAAGAACATTTCAATATTGGTGCCTGTACCAAGTTCAATCTCTTTCCCGTAATGATACTCTATGCCAGCTTCCTTGCTGGGCCTGCGAACGCACGGAATATAGACAGCTTGTGAGTGTTTGCGCTTCCAGTGATCCATCAGTTTGGCAAAACTCCAGCTTGCTGTGATGTTTTCTGAATTATCAAAAAGTACTATAGCCCCTTCTGCATCGGTGATAGTGGCTTCTTCTGGATCAAATCCTACTAGCCGCATTGTAAGGTTTGTTAGTTGATGCGAAACACCGACAATATGTTTTCCGCCAAAATTCAATCTGTCTGGTTTTCCTGATTTATCAGGATATCCATATCGCCGGACAAAATCCGCGGCCCCTTGGTCTTTGTAATAACCTCCATTTGGTTCTGGAGTCATAAGGGTAGTGGGTTTGGCCCCGATTACCGGAAAACGCTTAACTCCAAACTGTTTAACCTCCCATCCCAAATAGTCAGGCTCGGCAAATCCATTTGGGGTGATACCTAGCTGTGCTTCGAGTGTGTACCCGCCACCATTTTGTGCGCGGTAAGGTGCGGCTTGGCCATCAGCGTTAAGTTTTTGGCTTGGTATCCATCCCATGTGATGGATTTGCAGAAGTTTGGAGATGAGCACGTCTCTTGTAGACGTAACGGGCGTGGTTTGTGTGGCATCAATTTGGCCAAAGATATTACTGACTTCGATAAAGTTTGTTGCGCCAAGCTCTTTTGACAGATTGCATTCCGGCGTAACCAAGTAGGCGTAAATGTTTTCATCCGGGCATACACCGAGAATAAGCCAGCGCCCCTCACTACGGCCCTGTTTTTGAGGCTGCATCCATTCACTCATTCTGACCTTTGAGCTTTTAAGAAAGCCGGAAAATCTGACTTCTGGATATTGGGGGTAATAGATTAGCTTTGCCTCAGGGGCTTCGTAAGCTTGGCCCTCAATATCAATCCATGAGAACTTTAGTGGCGAGAAATATTTAATTTTTCTCTTTGGGTCATTGGTTTTTTGAGATTTTGAAGTGGAGGGTAGAAGTTCACCTGAAGGAATGAATGAAAGGTCTGTAAGGTGCCCACCAAAATAAGGCTGGTTTTTGCTGTTATCATTAGGTGCGAGTTTTTTTACATAGATTTTGGTTGCGCCATGACTAGCCAATATTGACAAAACCTTCTTGAGGCTGGCTTCTTTGGCATTTGCACTGTCATACGTTCCTTCGATGTCTGCCATTTACTAACCCCCTCTAGCACATTCGTTTTATTCTCTTACATACAACAATGATTCCGCGAGTTTATCAATCACCGCGTTAATCTCTTTAGTGTTTTTGTTTTTCAGGGCGCATTCCCAAATTGTTAAAATGCGCCAACCTAAACTGGAGAGTTGTTCCAGGTTTTTCCTGTCTCGCTCAATGGTGCCACTAATCTTCTCTTTCCAGAATGTTTGATTGCTTTTGGGCCATTTGAACAATTTACAGTTATGCCCGTGCCAGAAACAGCCATTGACGAGAATAACAGTTTTGTATTTTGGAAAAACAAGGTCCGGCTTTCCGGGTAACTTCTTGCCATGAAGTCGATACCGAAAGCCTCGCTGGAACAGTTCTTTTCTGACAACCAATTCCGGTTTGGTGTTCTTACCTTTGATGCCAGACATCATACGGCTACGTTTTTCGGGGCTGACAATATCCATTGCCGAGCTTTCCTGTTATTCGGCAGCCATTAAAATAGTACCGTTTTCCTTTTCGACAGCCTCAATGATATAGGGCCTCATATATCGTGCGATTTCTTCAATGACAGGTACAACGACGGAGTTACCAAACTGTTTATAGGCGCGTGTATCAGAAACAGGAATAATCATTTCTGGAGTTCGACCTTTATCGTAACCCATCAAGCGGGCACATTCCCGCGGGGTTAGTCTGCGTGGGTTCTTCTCCTCCTGTTTGATCAATATTTCACTGCCATCTTTATAGTATCGTGCAGAAAGAGTTCTTGCCTTGTCTTCTGGGCCATTCAGACCAAACCCAAAGCCATTACCCGCCGCTTTATGCTTTGCGGCATAAGCCTGAAGATATGCCCATAACTTGTCTGATAGGGTATATTTTGTGTTCACTACAGAGGCCGCATTTGAGCCATTTCCGGACATGGGCAACGTATAATGTTCTTCCGGGTTTTCACTTTCGTCATGGAGAATGGTAGCCAGGGTTGGGCCTTTTTTGGGGTCAGCAAAGTTAAGGTTATCAAAATTAAAGTCGCATTCTTCAAGGAAGCCTACAATAAAAATGCGCTCTCGGTGCTGTGGTACATACCCTTTACCATCGATTACTCGAGTACTAAGCGTATACCCTTCAGCTTCCAGCGCAGCAATGATCGTCGCGAATGTATCGCCTTTGTTATGGCTTTTCAGGTTCTTGACATTTTCCAGTAAAAACGCTTTTGGCTTGTGATGTTTGATAATGCGCAGAACATCAAAAAATAGTGTGCCTTGAGTTTTGTCTTCAAAGCCGTGCGCTCTACCCAGAGCATTTTTCTTGGAAACTCCTGCAATGCTAAAAGGTTGGCAAGGAAACCCTGCAAGCAGTACATCATGGGTAGGAATGTCAGAAGCATTTACTTGTGTAATATCACCTGCGATATGGTGCTCATCATGGAAATTAGCACGGTAAGTGCGTTGAGCATATTCATCCCATTCACAGGTGAATATGCATTTGCCCTGTACGGATTCAAACCCTTTTCTGATTCCGCCAATACCCGCAAAAAGATCAATGAAAGTGAAGTCATGAGTTGGATTTTTACTGTCTTGCTTATAGGATAATTTGTTTCGTAGAATTTCCAGGCAGTGATCTTTTGGTTGAACTTCGCCTTTTTCCCATCTGTATATCGTTTTAACAGTTACTCCCATTAACTGAGCCGCGTCTTCCACGCTCATCGCATTGTGTTCACGAAGCTCCCGAAAACCCATCTCTTGCATAACCACTCCCCCCCTGGGTCTTTTTTTGACATTATCATCATATTGACACCCAGAGAATCAGATGTAAACCCAGCCTGTTCTTTTTTTGTTCACAAATTCACATGTTTCTTATCGGCGTCAATTGTTGCCTGTATTTCGTTTCTCGCGCAGAGGTACTGATCGTAATATTTGGTTGATATCAACTTAACTTCATTCATAGGGTTTCACCCCCAGCGCACTTCATAAAAGACCACGCATTACAGATCATTTCGTAAGCAGCTCATCCAGCGGCGCCCTCAAGCACGAAGATTGGGATTACTGATAGTTTCAACATTTCCCCTTTTGCTTTGAATTCCAGCACTTTTAACGGCTGCGGCGGTGTTCACAATCGACCTTCCGCTCCCAGAATCGCTTCGCTTTTCCGTGAAGGCAATTGTGCCCACCCCCTAAGCAGCCAGTGCTTGCTTCTTTGTTCAAAGCAAAGGAGGAACATCATGACAAACATTTATCACGCAACACCTTATGACATTTCAGCCACAGGCTTTTATTTCGAAACCTATGATGAATATCTTGAAAAGTTCGCCAGCCACCAAAACGACTATGGTGACCCGGTTGAAGAATATGAAATCCAGTTCATTGACGGCGACAATTACAAGCTCTTTGAAGCTCTGCCCGTCAATCAAGCCAATCTAAAACAATGGTTTGATGATTTTGAAGACTTGGGCGGCGATGATCTGATTAAAGCAACCTATCTTGCTGACGATGCAGGTTATCGCATTGATGATATTCTTGATCGTCTGGATGACGTTATGCTCTTTGAAGGCACTGCCCTTGAATATGCTGAAAGCTATATTGAGGATACGGGCCTTCTAAGCGAAATCCCGGAAAACCTGCGCTATTACTTCGATACTGAATCATTTGCGCGCGATCTGGTTCTTGGCGGCGATATCTGTGAAACCGAGATCAATGGCACGTCATATGTCGTTCAATATTATTAGGGGGGATGATGTTGTTTTGAAAGTCTCAATATTAGGAACCATACCCATATACATACCCATAAATATCCAGATAATGCATGTGAGATAAGCCAAGCTTAGTTCTAAGGAAGGGCCGCTTTAAACCCATCCGAAACGGAATTTTATGCCACATGTAATTATTAATCGTCGATAAGTCCGGGCCGTTTAAACCTCTTCCCCGACTATTGATCGATCAATCTGCATCAGTTCTATTGGGGCCCCGTTTTCTTCGATAAAGGCTACAATTAAGCCGTTGGTTGGGCTGTTGGGCTCAATGATAACGTTTTTTCCTTTGATGGCCTCTTCAATGTCATCGACCTCAAATGCTACGTGGGGAACTGTGGTTACGAGCTCTGGGTATGGCGCACCTTCGTGATACCTCTGCCATTGAATGCCATAAGGATTATTCTTGTGGTCGCTGACAGTCATTTTCAAATGCGGGAGCTCTATTTCACCTTCAAACCGCTCTGTGGTAGGAATTCCAAGATGGTTATACTTCAGTTTCATGCATTCGATCTTCCGTTGCGTTATTTAACGCCAATGACAATAACAGCAATGTTCCCTTTTGGCTAAAGGCAAACATTGTTCCGAATGAGGCTAAATATTCAGTTTAAGCACTTGTATGCATTCTGGACTTTTTCATTTGATTGCCGCAGGTTTGCATGGAGCACCAACGCCGGTTTTTGGGCCGCGATTCATCAACAAATATACCTCTGCATGCCGGATTTTCACACATCTTCACGTGAACAGAGAGAGGGCCTGTTGCCAGATCGATAAAATCACGGGCAAGCATGGAAAGTACGGATCGAAGCCCTGTTGTGTTCCAAAGAACGCCATGCCCATCTTTGGTAAATTGTGGTGCTGGCGGGGGAACGGCGGCTACCGCATTAATTTCCTTAAGGTCTTTTTTGTCAAAGTCATGCCCGGTTGCCAATGCTTCACCGGCATGCTGGATGGATTCTCTAATGCGTTTAGTCATCACTAAATCGCTCTCACTGAATTTGAGAGAAAAATCCGAGAAGCCTAATTCAATTAACCAGCGCGCTAAATCATCCGGTGTTTTCAATCTCTCGTAAGGTATTTTGCCGCGATCCCCAAGGGTGGCCGGGAGTGTGAAACAGAATCTCACATCTTGAATTCTAAAGTCTTTTTTGGTTAGGCGCGTGCGCATATTTCTGCTCCGGTTAATAGAACCAGTTTAACTGGTTGACAATAGTAATCCAAGGAAATATATTAGAACCAGTTAAATAGGTTCAAACATAATATAACAACAACTAGTGAGGAGCAAAAGATATGGGGCTTTTAAGTGATAAAATTGCATTAATTACAGGTGCGGGAGCGGGAATTGGTCGCACATCTGCGCTGAGCTTTTCCCAAGAAGGCGCAAAAATCGCCATTTTCAGTCGCACCAAGCAGGCTGTTGAGGAAACGGCTGATATGATCAGAGACATCGGCGGCGATGTTGTGGTGATCGTAGGTGATGTAACCAATGCACAGGACATAAAGCGCGGTGTATCCACCGTTATGGATACATACGGACGACTTGATTGTGCATTCAATAATGCAGGGACCGAAGGCCAGTTTGCACCTTTGGCCACTCTTGATGAAGAAGTTTATGACGAGACGCTTGCAATAAATCTCAAAGGAGTCTGGCTTTCCATGAAGCATCAAATTCCGGCATTACTTGAAAATGGCGGCGGTGCGATTGTGAATATGTCATCCAATATTTCTACAATTGGGATGCCCGGTACCAGTCTTTATACGGCAAGCAAAGCAGGGGTTGATGGTCTTACCCGTTGCGGCGCAATGGATTATGCAGGGCAAAATATTCGAATTAATGCGGTGGCGCCAGGCGGTGTTGAGAACACGGCCATGACCACACGTTTATGGAGCGAGGAACAGCAGCAAGCAAACCGCGCAGGCAGCCCAACAGGGCGTTTATCTACCCCCGAAGATGTTGCAGAGGCAGCAATGTGGCTTTGTTCGGATAGGACAAAGCATATTAATGGCCAAATATTAAATATCGATGGCGGTTTTGTTCCGCGCTAGGAGAGAAAAGTGAATTCCATTAGCATGATTGTCGTCAATTGGGTCAAGTCAGGTCTGGAGTCTGAATATCGACGGGCTGCAGAGCCTGTTCTTGATGCAATGCGCCATGAAACCACGTTTATTAATACGGTTCTGCATCAAGACGCCGAAGACCCAACGCGCTTTATGCTTTATGAAACATGGGCGGATCGGAGTGAGTTTTTTGAGGTGCAAATGAAAAAACCATATCGCGCGGAATATGAGCGCATATTGCCCAGTCTATTAAGAGCGCCGCGTGAAATTACCTATTTTGAACCACTGCGCGCAGATTTTAATTTTATGCATAACAGTGCGGTACGTGACTTCACTTTGTAGGGGCAACTGTCTGGCGGCATATAAAATGGGGTCCACCTCTCCCCAAGCTCCGCGCTAACGCTCAGGTTCCGGCCTTTGATAGGGCGGACGGGTGCGATTTTGGGCTTGCTCTAATTCTTGGCGTCTTTGTTCCTTAAAGGCTTTCTTGCGTTCGGCCTGATTATCAAGATACGCGGGCGTTGGAACATCTTGCGTGGCTTTATTGAAGGCAGGAGCAGCCTTGTCTGGCTCTCTTTGTACCGACGGAGCAGGAAGGTGCTCAGGCGGTGAGGGCACAGACGCCAGCGCATTGAAGGCATCTCGTTCTTGGGCAATCTCTTGGCGCTCTTGCTGGACTTGCAAAGCATCTTGTTCAAGCTGCGTGCGTAAATTTCTGCGTTGCTCTATATGACTAAAGATTAGCTCATCCTTGGCGGTTTGATCTCGTTTTAAGGCTTGGTAGGCTTCCAGCTCATTGCGCTTTTGAATGCGTTTATGTTCCC
>Ga0316202_10002810_pt1 | contig 11016 bp, 10 predicted proteins | sample 3monrhotite_MG_FD_204934 | JGI IMG/M metagenome (GOLD analysis project Ga0316202, IMG submission 204934) | Microbial mat bacterial communities from mineral coupon in-situ incubated in ocean water Damariscotta River, Maine, United States -... | ecosystem: Environmental > Aquatic > Marine >...
GAGCCCCCAAGGTTACCGATCTTCTTCCGGCGTACCCTGGGAGGCCCGGAATCCGGGACAGGGAGCAGGCTCATGCGACGCAGGATCTTCGGCTGGGCCTGGCCGCTCGCCCTGCTCGGCCTCGCCGCGCAGCCCACCGCGGCGGAGGACGCCCCCACGCGCGACACCGCCGTCGCCTCCCTGGACGCCCTGCTGGAGCCGGTCCGCGCGCGCCACGACGTGCCCGCCCTCACCGCCATCGTGATCTCCAGCCGGGGCACGCTGGCGCGCGGCACCGTGGGCGTGCGCAAGCGCGGCGCGCCCACCAAGGTGGGCGCCGACGACCTGTGGCATCTCGGTTCCTGCACCAAGACGATGACGGCCACGCTCATCGGGCGCCTCGTCGACCAGAAGAAGCTGCGCTTCGACCTGACCCTCGGCGAGGCCTTCCCCAAGCTCGCCAAGACGATGCACGCCGACTGGAAGGCCGTGACGCTGGACCTGCTGCTGCGCAACCGCAGCGGCATGCCCGCCGACCTCGGCCGCGACGGTCTCTGGGGCCGGCTCTATGCCCATCAAGGCGCGCCACGCGAGGCGCGCCGCCTGCTCGCCGCCACCGCGCTCACCTGGAAGCCGCGCACCAAGCCCGGCACGGCCTACGAGTACAGCAACGCCGGCTTCGCCATCGCGGGCCACGTCGCGGAGACGGTGCTCGACACGCCCTACGAGGCCTTGCTCGTCGACGTGCTGCTGAAGCCGCTCGGCGCGACGCCCGCCGGCTTCGGTCCGCCCGGCCCGGGCGGCGTCACCCAGCCCTGGGGGCATCGCTTCACCCCCGCCGGCCGCCCGCCCGTCGATCCGGCCACCCTCGGGGCGGACAACCCGCCCGCCATCACCCCGGCGGGGCGCGTCCACATGACCATGGACGCGTGGGCACACTTCGTGCGCCTGCACCTGCGGGGGGCGCGGCCGGGCAAGGACACCCTGCTGCTGAAACGCGAGACCCTGCAGCGGCTCCAGAGCCCGCGCCCGAAGGAGGACTACGCCATGGGCTGGGTCCGCTTGCAGCGGCCCTGGGCCGGGGGCCCCGTGCTGATGCACAACGGCTCGAACACCATGTGGTTTGCCGTCACCTGGGTCGCGCCCAAGAAGGACCTCGCGATCCTGGTCGCCTGCAACCAGGGCGGCGGCCCGGGCGACAAGGCCACCGACGCGGCCACGGCAGCCTGCCTCCGCTGGTGGCAGGGCCCCGCGGGCCGCCAGGCGATCGAGCGCCTGCGCTGACCCGGATCCGCATGACCGCGCCCGTTCACCCCGCCACGGGGTTGCGGCCCGGCGGACGCGGCAGTACTCCGGGGCGGTCGCAGCGCCTGCGGGCCAGGCCCCCACCGCTGCCGACCGGGGAGGACATCATGCTGAAGGACAAGCTGAAGACCGCGATGCTCGAGGCGATGAAGGCCCGCCGCGCCGTCGAGAAGGGCATCCTGCGCGTCGCCCTGGGCGAGGTCCAGACCATCGAATCGCGCAGCGGCGACGACGCCTCGGACGCGGAGGTCGAGAAGATCCTCCGCAAGTTGATCAAGTCGATCAGCGAGTCCCGCGACGCCGCGGCCGACGACGCCCAGCGCGCCACGTTGGTCGAGGAGATTGCCGTCCTCGAGGGCTACTTGCCCAAGACGCTCACGGCCGACGAGATCGTCGCGCTGCTGGCCCCGGTCGCCGAGGCCGTCCGGGCCGCCGGCAATGACGGCCAGGCCACCGGCGTCGCCATGAAGCACCTCAAGGGTTCCGGCGCCACCGTTGAGGGGCGCGACGTGAGTACGGCCGTCCGGGCCATGCGCGCCTGATCGCGCCGCGCCCGACGCGATCTTCCACCCCTTCGATTCCGTCGGAAACGTGCCGGGCGGGATGCCGCTCTTGGCGGCACGATGACCCTCCGGCCGACCCGCATCGCCCTCTGTTTCGGAGTCCTGCTCGGACTCGGCATGTGGCAGCTGCCTGCCGCGCACTCGGGTGCGCCGGGCACCCACCGCGCGGCCGAGCGTCCACCGGGCCCTCCGGGGCGGCGGACCGGACCGGCGACCGAGGGGCGCCAGAACCCCGAGGAGGTGCCGCAGCCCTCCGTCTGCCGGGTCTGCCGTCTCGCGGGGCGGCTGGAGCTGCGCATGACGCCCTTGCTGCGGCCGACGCGCTACCGCTGCCCCGGCCCGCCCCGCCCCGCGCTGCATGCCGTGCGCCCCCACGGCCTGGTCACGGCCGAGGCCCTGACCCACATCCGCGTGGATCTCGGTGAGGCGCTATGCGACCGCGCGGACCTCTGCGACCGCGACAGCCTGCGCTTGGAGTTCCGCATGGGGGCGGCGGTCCTCGGCCACCTGGATCTCCCCCTCGAGTACTCCACCACGACCCTCGAGATCCCGCCCGCGTTGCGTGCCCGGCTACGCGCCGCGCGTGGCTGCGTGCGCTGGGGTGTCTTCGGCGTCGAAGGGGACCGGGCCACGGCCTCGCTCTGGATCGAGCCTCCGAGCGCCGACCTGCGCAGGGCCTTGGAGTCGCTCGAACTCGCGCTCGCCCGCGAGCCCCTCTGGATCCGCCACGTACTCCGCGCCCAGGCCCATCTGGATGCGGGCTTCGCGCTGCGCGCCCTGGACTACGCCCGCGCCGCGCTCGACCTGCGCCCGGACGAGCCGCATGCGAGTGCCCTCGTGCGCTACACACAACTCCTGCTCGGCTACCAGGGCACGGACGATGCCTTCGAAGCGGACCGCCGGGTGGACCGTGTGCTGGCAGCCCATGAGCGGCACCCCCGCATGCGCAACTGCCGCCTCGGCGAGGCCCTGCCGCAGGCCCAGCGCCAGCGCCTCCCCCGTGCGGGTTGCGGCGATCACGGCGCGCGCGGGGCCAGCGGGCGGGCCGGGGGCGGCGGCACGCGCCGCTGACGCGGCGGGCCACTCGCAGCCCCCCCGGGCCGCGGGCTTCGATGCGCTCGCTAGATCCCGGTGCCCTCGAGGCCCGAGGCCAGGCGGTCGATGCCCTGGACGATGCGCTCGCCCGGACTCGTCGCCGACGGCGTGTCCTCGCTCATGACGTGGTCCGCGTGCACGAGGATCACGGGCAGGCCCTGCTTGCGAACGACGTCGGTCGCCACCGAGCCCATCAGGATGCGCCCGAGGCCGGTACGACCGTGGGTGCCCATGACGACCACGTCACAGCCGAGGCGCCGGGTCTCGTCCTCGATCACGCCCGCCACGTTGACCCCGTGCACCAGATGGAACTCCGTGTGGACACCGCGGGCCTTCGCGTCCGCGGGCACGAGACGATGCAGCCGCGCCATCGCCTTCTCCTCGCCCACCTTGGTCTCCTCCGGCGTGGGCACGTAGCCCTGCACGTAAGGCCCGTAGAGCGGGTTGCCCAGGAACGGCGGCTCGCAGATGTGCACGAGGTGCACGCGTCCCCCATCACCCACCAGGCGGTAGGCGACCGCAACGCCGCCATCGCCGATGTCGGACAGGTCTGTCGGGCAGAGGACGGAAGCGAAGGGCACCTTCAGTGCCATGCCAGCAGACGCATCAGTCGCGTTCATCACAATCCTCCTAGGCGCTGAGCGCCGCCAGGATCTCCATGGTGCTGAGCAGCCCCACGTAGCGCCCGTCTTCCTGGACGAGCACGCGGTGCACCTTGTGGTCCAGCATCGCCTGGGCCACGTCCTTGAGACTGGCCGCGACATCGACGCTGTAGACCTCTCCGGTCATCAGGTCGCCGGCCGTCTCCTCGGCCTCGTTGGGCACGCTGAACGACTCGAAGTCGTCGTCGAGCATCTCCTCCGAGGAGAGATGGAAGAAGCCGGCACTGCGACGCGGACGCGCGTCGCTGTTCTCGGCGTAGCGGGCGACCAGGTCCTTCAACGACAGGATGCCGATGATATGACCCGCCTCGTCCGTGACGGGCGCGCCGCTGATGCGGTGCTCGCTGAGGGTGCGCTCGACGTCCGAGAGCGGGCTGGCGTAGCTGACGGTCACGACATCCGTCCGCATCAGGTCGCGGGCCGTAACCAAGCCCCAACGGCTCGCGCCGGCGGCGGGGGTCTCGGTGGAACTCATCTGGATCTCCCTGGGGTGGTCCACGATTGGACTCATCCCGCCCCCTAGCAGCCGGCGTGCCGCGCGAGATTCCCCGACCAGGGGCCACGATTGGCGCCTACGGCGCCCCTCACCGGCGAAAGGGTGGGCGAAAACACGCACCTTCTGCGTACTATCGCGCGCATCGAAGTCTGGAAGGCGCGAGTTGCGGGACTCTCCGCATGGCATGGCGATTGCCATGCGCGGGGTAGGGGCAGCGGCCCTGCCCGCTGGAGGATCCGATGAGTGCCAATCTTCTCCTGGTCGAAGACGACCCCCTCATTCGCCGTGCCCTGAGTCAGCGCATGCGCAAGGCCGGCTACCGCCTGCGCGAGGTCGGGGACGTGAAGGCGGCCGCCGAGGCCCTACGCAACGAGGACTTCGACGCCGTGCTCGTGGACTTCCGCCTGCCGGACGGCACGGGTTTCGAGGTCATGCAGGCCGTCGAGGAGCGCCAGCAGGGCACGCCCTGCCTGATGCTCACCGCCCATGGCTCCGTCGAGCATGCGGTCGAGGCCATGAGCCGCGGGGCGTTCACCTACCTGCGCAAGCCGGTCGACGCCGACGAGCTCGACGTCCAGCTCGCGAAGGCCCTCGAGACCGCCAAGCTACGCCAGGAGAACCAACGCCTGCGCCGCCTGCGGGCCCCCACCCAGGGTGCGGCCGCGTTCCTCGGTGTCTCCGCGGCAGCCGAGCAGGTGCGCGCGACCATCCGTCAGGTCGCAGCCTCGCCGGCACGATCCATCCTCCTCCAGGGCGAGAGCGGGACAGGCAAGGGCCTGGTGGCGCGCGCGATCCACGAGGCCAGCGATCGCGCCGATCGCGCCTTCGTCCCCATCACCTGCAGCGCGGTCCCGGACAACCTGCTCGAGTCCGAGCTCTTCGGCCACGAGCCCGGGGCGTTCACCGACGCGCGCAAGCGGAAGATGGGCCTGCTCGAAGCCGCCGACGGCGGCACGCTGTTCCTTGACGAGATCGGCGACATGCCCGCAGGCCTGCAGGCCAAGCTGCTGGGTGTCCTCGAGGAGCGTCGCTTCCGTCGCGTCGGCGGCCTCAAGGAGATCGAGGTCGACGTACGGGTGGTCTCGGCGACCCACCGCAACCTCGAGGCCATGGTCAAGGAGGGCCAGTTCCGGGCGGACCTGCTCTACCGCCTGCGCGTGATCCCGATCCACATCCCGCCCCTGCGCGAGCGTCCGGACGACATCCCCATCCTGGCCCAGCACTTTGTCTCCGAGCTGGCGGCCGGCTGGGGCCGCCCGACCATGGGGATCACCGAAGACGCCAAGACGGCCCTGCAGGCACGCGCCTGGCCGGGCAACGTCCGCGAGCTGCGCAACGCGCTCGAGCGCGCGGTCATCCTCGCCACCGGCGGGGAAGTCGACGCCAAGGCCGTGGGTGCCGAGGAGCCGGGCAGCGAGGGCCAATCCCTGGTCCTGCCGGCACAAGGCCTGAATGTCGAGACCGTGATGGATGACCTCGTGCGCACGGCCCTGGACCGCAGCAGCGGGAACCAGTCCGCCGCGGCACGCCTCCTCGGCATGTCCCGCGACCAGGTGCGCTACCGCATGCAGAAGATGGGCCTCCTGCGTCGCAACGGAGCCGAGGTCAGCGAAGTCCGATGACGGAGTCACTCCAGGACACGCGCCCGATTCGCGGGATCACCGCCGTACGCCTCGGGCTGGGCCTCGGGGAGGCTGAGCACGTGCTCCTGCGCTCCGAGGCGCACAAGCTGATGCCGCACGTGCCCGCCTGGGTGGACGCGTTCTACACGCGCTTGCTCATCGACCCGATCGCGATGCGCATCCTCGAGGACGACGCCAGCGTGGTGCGCCTCAAGCGCAGCCTGCACTCGTGGTTCCACGAGATGCTCACGCTGCCCTGGGACGCGACCTACGAGCGAGCACGCGCACGCGTCGGGGAGGCCCACGTCCGCATCCACATGCCGACGGATCTGATGGTCACCGCCATGAGCGGCCTGCGGTGCGACGCCAACGCCACGATCCGGAGGCTCTATCCGGATCACAGCGATCACGCCCATCATCTCGCCGACGTCTTCTCGCGCGCACTCGACATGGAGCTCACGCTCATGCTGCTGGCCTTCCGACGCCACGAGCGGGCGCTCTCCCGGCGCAAGGACCGCATGGTCTACGCCGAGCGCGCCGCGCGCCGCCTGGCGCACACGCTCCACGACCGGGTGGATGCCGCGCTCTGCTACGCGACCCTGGCGGACACCGAGGACGACCGCCGACGGGAGTGGCTCGGCCGGCTGCAGGACATCCTGCGCGGGCTCGCGCGCGTGGATCAACGCGTCCGTGTGCATGCCAAGGTCAATGGCGTGGCCCCGGAGCACGTGGCCGTGGCCGATCTCTGCCGACTCGCCCTCGCGGACGTGAGCGCGGACGCCGATACCACGATCGCGTACCGCGTCGAGCCGCCGGACCTGGCCGTGCATCTCAACGCCCGCGCCGCGCAGCTGGCCATCGAGGAGCTGGCCCAGAACGGCGCCGAGCATGCGGCGGGGGGCACGATCGACATCACGTGCCGCCCGACACCGGAGGGCGGCGTCAGCATCGAGGTCACGGACGACGGCCCCGGCTGGGGTAGGACGATTCAGGACTTCAGCGACATCTACCGCGAGGGGAGCGGCCTCGGCCTGTCCTTCTGCGAGCTGGTGGCCGAGCTCCACGACGGGCACATCGAGTTGTTCACCACCGCCCAGGGCGGCGCCGGTGTGCGCCTGCAGCTCGCACCGCGGCCTCGGGATCGCGTGGAGCAAGGCGCATGAAGATCGCCGTCCTCGTACCGGACCCCCTGCTGTCGCGGGCCCTCGTCGATCTCCTGCGCACCCACGGGCATGAGGTCCACCGCTTCCCGTCGACCGCGGAGGGCTGCCGCCTGCGGATCGTCACGGGCGAACGCGCGCCGGCGCCGCCCGGGTGCGCGACGCTCGAACTCAAGCGCGCCGCACGCCTGGCCGACGACACCGCACCCGGAGACGCCCTCCGCCTGGCGCTCGACGAGGCGGGCAGCACCGCATGGAACGCACCGCTCGACACGCGCCTGCTCACCGAAGTCCTGGAAGGCGATGCCCACGACGCGACCTCCACGACCGCCCCCGTGTTGGCCCCCGACCTCGGCTCCGCGCCACATCCGTGGATTGTCACCGACTCGACCGTGCGGACCGTCCAGAGGGCCAACGCCGAGGCGCTGGCCCTGCTGCGCCTCGGGCCGGACGCGCGCAACACGCCGGTCGATGGCCTGCCCTTCGGACCGCGCCTGCGAGACGCCCTGCGCGAAGAGAGCGAGGGCCTGCGCACGACCCAGATCGCGGGCCGCAACCACCAGGCGGCCTGGTGGACCGCGGCCCAGGGCCATCGCATCGTGTGCTTCCTGCCCACGCTGGGGCACAGCCACCACGCCGACCGCAACGTGCGCGCCCTTGCCGACCTCGGCAAGACGGCCGCGACCCTCGCCCATGAGATCCGCAACCCCGTGGCGTCCCTCGCCGGGGCCCTGGAGCTGCTCGGGGACGAAACGGAGGCAGCCGAGCGCGCCGAGATCCTCGGCATGGCCCACGCACGCCTCAAGCAGCTCTCGCGCCTCCTCGAGAAGACCCTCACGCTCGCGCGCCCCATCAACGGCTCGCGGGAGCCCGTCGAGCTGCAGGCCGTGATCGCCTCGGCCGTGTCCACCATGCGCCTCGACCCGCAGTTCGAGCGCGTGAGCATCTCCGTCGACGCGCCGGCCGAGAGGATCTACGCCAATGCCTACGAGGGCCCGCTGCTGCAGGCCTTGCTGAACCTGCTGCTCAACGCGGCCCAGGCGCAGTCGGGGGACGGCGCCGTCCATCTGGCCCTGGAAGTGGACCGCGGACGTGCCCTGCTTCGCATCCACGACGAGGGGCCGGGCATCCCGTCCGAGAATCGTGACCAGGTCTTCGAGCCGTTCTACACGACTCGCATGGACGGGACGGGGCTCGGCCTCGCCGAAGTTCGCCGCACGCTGGAGGCCTTCGACGCCGAGATCGAGATCCTGGATGTCGAGCAGGGCGCATGCTTCCAGCTCGAGTTGCCGCTGGCGCGGCCGGACGCGTGATCGTCGACACCCACATCGTGAGCGTCCATCAGGAGACGCCCATCGATCGTACCTTCCAGTTGGCCATCCCGTCCGAGGCCCACACGGCGTTCCAATTCACCCCCGGGCAGTTCGTCGTGGTGCACGACCCTCGCGAAGCGAAGCCGCGCCGCCGCGCGTACTCCATCTCGTCGCCGCCGTCGACGGCGCCGTTCCTCGAACTGACGGTGCGCGACATGGGCACGTTCGGACACGCCTTCTACGGCTTGCCTGCCGGCACAGCGCTGGCCATGCGAGCCCCCGCCGGCCGCTTCGTCCTGCAGGAAGCCCCCGGCGAGCGCGTGCTCATGGTGGCCGGCGGCTCCGGCGTGACGCCCTTTCGGGCCTTCGTCGGCGACATGCAGGCGCGCCGCGCGACCACGCCCGCGACGCTGCTGCAGACCGCCCAACAAGCCGAGGAGCTCGTCTTCCACGAGCGCTTCACCGCGTGGGCCCACACGCACGCGCCGTTCACCTACGTGCCGACCGTGACGCGCGCCGCCCCCGAGCACCCGTGGGCCGGCCGACGGGGCCGCATCGACGCGGCGCTCCTGCACGCACACCTGGGCGCACCCGAACGCACGCGCTTCTACGCGTGCGGACCGGCGCCGTTCGTGCAGGCCATGCTGGCCCTCGCCGAGGAGGCGGGCATTCCCGCCGACCGCCGCCACAAGGAACAGTGGGGCTAGCCCGGCGAGTGCCTGAACACAGGTTGCATCGCGCAGTCCTCGCTGGTCTTCGCACCCGCGCTCTTCACCCAGGCTCGTCCGAGGGGGGCTCGGCCCCGCCTCCTCGCCTCGGCTTCGACCTCGGGCGCGAATCCGTCGCGAGGACACCCTGTCGCCGCAAGGGGGGGCGGCCGTCGCACGCCGAGCCCGGCCGAATCGCCATCCGGGCCCCGGACGACGCGCGCTTCACGCACCAACCGGGCTAGGCGCTACGACGCCGGGAGGTCACGGGCCTCGACCTCCCCCACCACGTCCTCGGCTCGCAGCCGGCCCAACCCGTGGCGCAAGGCGCCCTCGAGGGTCGGGTGTCGAAACGGGTAGTCCCACGCCGCAAGACGGGCGGGAACGACGCGCGTGCTCGCAAGCAGCGTCTGCTCGGCCATCTCGCCGAACATCCACTTCAGCAGGAACGGCGGCAGTGGCAGCAGGGTCGGGCGCCGCAGCACGCGCCCCAGCCCCGCCGTGAAGGCACGGTTCGTGACCGCCTCCGGCGCGACCGCGTTGAACGCCCCCACGTAGCGCGGATCCATGATCGCCTCGTGCAGCACACCGATGGCATCGTCGTGCGCGATCCAGCTCATCCACCGGCCGCCACGACCGATCGGACCGCCCAGCCCCAAGGAGAACGGCGTGCGCAGCTTGGCCAGGGCGCCGCCCGCGGGCGTCAGCACGACCCCGAAGCGTGCCAGGGCCACGCGCGCGCCGTGGGCCTCGGCCTCCTGGGCCGCGACCTCCCAGTCGCGGCAGACCTCGGCAAGGAAGCCCGTGCCCGGCGTGGCAGACTCGTCGAGGGACTCGTCGCCGCGGTCGCCGTACCAGCCGACGGCAGACGCCACGACCACCGTGCGCGGCGGCGTCGGCATGCGACCGAGGCTCGCCATCAGGGCGCGCGTCCCCTCCACGCGACTGGCCCGGATGGCGGCCCGTCGCGTCCGCGTCCAGCGGCCCGCGCCGATGTTCTCGCCCGCCAGATGCACGAGCGCGTCAAACGGCGCCAGGGTGCCCGGGTCCACGAGGCCTGCGGCAGGATCCCAGTGGATCTCGTCCGGCGTGCGGGCCGGTCGCCGCACGAGGCGCACCACGCGATGGCCACCCGTCGTCAGCAGCGCGGCGAGCGCCGAGCCCACGAGGCCGCCGGCCCCGCTGATCGCAACCGTCTGGCGCGGCGCGGCCCCATGGCGCGCGTGCACGGCCAGGTCGCCGCGCGTCACAGCATGGCGGAAGCGAAACTGCGCGCGCAGCTTCGCGCGCACCGAAGCGCCTCCGAGGAGGGCTCCGACGGGCCCCAGGGGCAGCTTGTAGATCACATCGTCGCGCAGGCGGCAGGTCTCCCCCTCGGGCAGGAAGCGGTGGGTGTGCTCCCAGCGTGCGAAGGGGCCGGAGCGCTGCACATCCTGGAAGGACTCATTCGGGCGGTAGTCCCCGTGCTCGGCGACCCAGCGCAGCCGCAGCGGGCCCATGCGCAGCCGCAGGACGACTTCGGCACCGTCCTCGATGCCGCCTGTCGCGGACTCCACGGAGACCGACTCCCAGGGCGGGATCAGACGCGGGAGGGCCCCCGGGCGGGCATGCCACGCAAAGGCGCTCGCGGCATCGACCGGCAGCTGCCCCTCGTGGATGAAACGCCGCATGGCCACCGCCCTACTTCCCCAACAGGCCCTTGAGGCGGTTGGTCACGTCCTTCTTCGCGTTGTCGAGGTGCTTGCGGGCCTCACTCTCGACCGCGCCCTTCAGGGAGCCGAGCTTGCCGCCCAATGCCCCCTGGATCATCGCGGGCAGTTGCCCACTCGACGTCGCGCGCTGCAGGATCTCCTGCACGACGATGCTGCTGAGTTCGGACAGCAGCACCCCCTTCTCGGTGTCGCTGCCGACATCGGTCAGCTCGATGCGCTCGAGGGGCAGGTCGAGGGCCCCCAGCTTCAGCTCGGGCACCGGCACCACCGACACGACCACATCGGTGATCACGAGCTTCTTGATGACGAAGCGCTTGCCCTCGCCCTCGGTGGACGCATCCGACTTCCCGAAGCGATCCAGGTTGTCGAGGATCGTGCCGTAGTTCGACCCCTGGGCGTTCT
>Ga0316202_10002811_pt1 | contig 11014 bp, 9 predicted proteins | sample 3monrhotite_MG_FD_204934 | JGI IMG/M metagenome (GOLD analysis project Ga0316202, IMG submission 204934) | Microbial mat bacterial communities from mineral coupon in-situ incubated in ocean water Damariscotta River, Maine, United States -... | ecosystem: Environmental > Aquatic > Marine >...
GCGATATATTGTCTGACTTGGCGTCAATGTTAACCGGCTCGATTGGCATGTTGCCGTCAGCATCCTTGGCCAGTGATGGTAGTGGTATGTATGAACCGAGTCATGGTTCAGCCCCTGATATTGCGGGACAGGATATTGCTAATCCGCTAGCGACGATATTATCTTTATCAATGCTATTACGTTATTCGCTTTCTGAAGTTCAGGCAGCAGACCAAATTGAACAAGCAGTGAGTCAGGTGTTGACAGATGGGTTCAGAACAAAAGATATTCATTCTGACGGGACGAATTGTGTGGGCACAAATGAGATGGGTGATGCGGTAGTTAAGGCGCTGTCATCAATTGCGAATTAAAAGTTAATTAAGCTATTTAAAAAATGAAGTGTTATGACAGATAAAAAATACAATGTTGCTGTTGTCGGTGCCACCGGTGCTGTTGGCGAAACTATGTTGTCTATATTGGAACAACGTGACTTTCCTGTTGGAGAAGTTTATGCCTTGGCGAGTAGTCGTTCTGCGGGCAAACGAATTCAGTTTAAAGGTAAGCACATAGTCGTTGAAGACCTTGAAACATTTGATTTTAGCAAAGTACAGATCGGACTGTTTTCACCGGGTGCATCTGTGTCTGCTAAGCATGCGCCACGTGCCGTTGAAGCAGGTTGTGTGGTAGTGGATAACACATCGCAATTTCGCTATGACGATGATATTCCATTGGTTGTGTCTGAAGTAAATCCACACGCCGTTGCTGAATATAAAAACAGAGGGATAATCGCTAATCCGAATTGTTCCACTATACAAATGATGGTGGCATTAAAACCAATCTATGATGCCGTTGGCATAGACAGAATCAATGTTTGTACGTATCAAGCGGTGTCGGGCACAGGTAAAGAAGCAATTGAAGAACTCGCAAAACAAACTGCTGATCTACTGAATATGAAAGAAGTTGAATGTAATGTTTATCCAAAACAAATTGCGTTTAATGTCTTACCGCACATAGATTCATTTCAAGAAAATGGTTATACCAAGGAAGAAATGAAGATGGTTTGGGAAACCCGAAAAATATTTGAAGATGAATCGATTCAAGTGAATCCGACCGCTGTGAGAGTACCCGTCTTTTATGGGCATTCTGAAGCCATTCATATTGAGACTAAAGAGAAGATTGATGTGGTTACGGCCAGAAAATTACTTGAAGAAATGTCAGGTTTGACAGTGATTGATGAGCATGTAGATGGAGGCTATCCGACCGCAGTGACGGAAGCTGCTGGAGAGGATCCAGTCTATGTTGGACGAATTCGAGAAGATATTTCCCACCCTCGCGGATTGAACATGTGGGTCGTTTCTGACAACGTCCGCAAAGGCGCTGCATTAAATAGTGTTCAAATCGCTGAAATTCTGGTAAAACACTACTTATAAACTATAGTTATCGGTTATATGTAAAGGACATTCGCAAGTTCTAAAATGCTAAAAACCGATAAAAATTAGTGTTAAATTACATTTAAAAATATGTAAAATAATGCAGTATTTGGGAATATATTTAATATATAAAACAATAACATAGCGTATAAACTGATGAGTGTATACAAAATATTATTTAAGCTCTTGATGTTCTCTTTTTTGGGCTTCTATGCTGTTTCAGGCTATTCACTAGCACTGTCTGAGGCTGAGTTAAAATCTTATTTAAATCAATCGCTTGATGTGAGAATTGAGTTAAAAACGGACGATACAGCCGATATAGATGATCTAAAGGTTGAGTTAACCCAATCAGTTGAAAACAATACTTCCCATTACCACTTGAAATACGAAATTTTAAAGAGTGGTGGGGTAAATATACTCAAGATAACCAGTAGTGATGTTGTTCGTGAGCCCATTGTCGAATTTACATTAGATATTGGTTGGACTGATGGTCAAGTGGTTAGAGAATACTCTTTTTTAATTGATCCGCCGCGTAATTGATTTCAAGGAAATTGAAGTAAAAATGAAACGTAAAATTTATATCGTCATCTTATTAGCTTTAGCTCCTACTTTAGTTAATGCATTAGGCTTAGGTAATCTTGATTTAAATTCAGCATTAAATGAACCCTTTGATGCAAGAGTTCAATTGCTTTCCCCTACTGCGGATGAGCTTGATTCACTTACAGTTGGTTTGGCTGACAGTGAAGCTTTTGCAAGAGCTAAAATTGATCGCCCATTTATTTTAGGTAATCTTAAGTTTGCTTTGCGCCGTTCACCTGACGATGGACCAGATTACATTCGTGTATTTAGCCAAGAGCCGATTCGTGAACCGTTTTTAAATTTTCTGGTAGAAGTTAGTTGGTCTAATGGACGGTTATTCCGTGAATATACGGTATTACTTGATCCGCCACTCTACGACCCTAATGCAAGCGCAAGTGATTTTACTCAGGATCAGTCTACTAGCTATATCGCTGAGCCAACAGTTGAAGCTGTTACTATCAATGACCCGGATCATAAGGTTGTTTACACGAATGATTATGATCAACCAAGTAGCCCAACAACGGCTTCGCCAAATATAAATTATTCGGCTGGTGATTATGGCCCGACAGAGCAGTCGGATACATTATGGTCAATTGCATCAGCAATGCGTCCAGATTCATCGACCAGTGTGAATCAAATGATGTCTGCCTTGTTACGTGCAAACCCGGAAGCATTTTTTAATCAAAATATAAATGGCTTAAAGCGTGGTCAGATATTACGCATGCCAACTGAAAGTGAGATTAATGCACTTTCTAATGCTCAAGCTTTAGCAGAGGTTCAGTCACAGCATGCTGCTTGGGATGGAATTAAAGATAATTTGTCCAGCGTAGTTAACGAACGACCAGAGGTAAGTTCAGTTCCTGAATCGCCGGACACAGCAGCAGATGAAACAACGGAATCTGTTGAAGCTGCTGTCGAGTCTGATCCGGAATTAAAACTAGTGGCCGCAGAAGAGACTGGTGAAGCAACTCAACAGGTTTCCAGTGTCGACGCCGGACAGGGTGAAGACCTGATATTGGCTCAAGAATCTATCCAGGCATTGACTCATGAGAATATGGAGTTGAAGGATCGACTGCAGGAATCTGAAGCTTTACTCGAAGATCTTAAACGTTTGTTGTCGCTTAAAGATGATGAACTAGCTGCGCTCCAAGGGCAGGCGGTTGAAGAACCTGATATGGCTGAGGAAGAAGTTGAATCAGTTGATGAGGAAATGGTGTCCGAAGTTGAAGAAGAGGCTGTTTTAGAAGAAGAGGAAGAGTTTCTTGAAGACACCGAAGAAGAGGCTTTAGAAGAAACCGCAATGGAAGCTGCGGAAGATGAAATGCTAGTTGAGGATGAAGAAGAACTTGGGACCGTTGAAGAAGATGAAGTTATTGATGTAATCGAAACTGAACCTGCATCAAGTTCTACTGGCATTATGGGTATGGTTGATCAGTACCTTGGTCCAGTTAAAGAGATGTTACTTGGCAATCCAATGATAGGAATGGCCGTAGCAGGTGTTCTTGTTCTGTTAATCCTGATAGTTGTAATAATGAAATTCAGGAAAGAGCCAGCTGAAACAATGGATATAGACGCAATGACGGAAGAAGCCTTTCCTGACTTTGATTCAGGTGATTTGGGTGCTACAGGCGATGACTTGCCGGATTCCGAAGCGCCAACTGTTTTACCTCCTGCTGATTCCGAAGCTGAAACGGCAATGCCTGAAGTGTCAGTAGATTTAGATATAGAAGAGGAAGCTGCACCAATAGTCGAAGCAGCTGCTCCAATCGAAGAAGAAGAGTCTGATGAAGACCCCATGCAAGAAGTTAATACTTACCTTGCATTTGAACAATTTGATCAAGCAGAAGAATTTGTCCGTAATGCGATAAATGATAGCCCTGATAATGCTGAGTACCACACGAAATTGCTGGAAGTATTTTATACCTCAGGCAATAAGAAGAGTTACGAGGAAGAAGCCAAGATCTTGCATGATAAATTTGGCGAAACAAACGAGCATTGGAATATGGCTGTCGCTATGTGGTCAGAAATGTCTCCAAATCGAGCTCTGTTTGAAGAAGGTGCTGATGATGAAGATGATGATGCAGATAACACAGGCGGATTTGTTGATGTAACAGCTGATGATGAAGCAGGAAGTGAAGACGCAGGCCTTGATTTTGATATCGGCGGTGCCGAGGAGTCACCGGCTGATGAAGGTATGCTAGACATTACCGGATCAGATGAAGGTGAAGGTATGTTAGATCTAACTGCATCAGACGAAGCTGAAGATATGTTGGACGTGACTGCTGCTGTCGGTCTCGAAGAAGTTGATGAAATTTCAAATAACGAGTCTGAGGATGTGCTTGATATCTCTAGTGCTGGTGGTGACGATCTACTTGATTTGACAGCGAGTGAAGAATCCTCAGGTGATGATTTATTGGATGTGACTTCGGCTGCAAACTTGGACTTAGATTCTGAAGAAGATTTATTAGATGTCACAGCCGCTACAAGTGCTGGTGCGGATAGTTCTGAGTTACTTGGTCTTAATATTGAGCCTGAATCAGAAAGTCTTGAGATTGATATTCCAGAAGAGAGTGAAACTGTAGAGCTAGATATGGGTGCTGCTGATGAATCAACAGTAGAGATGCCAGCAAGCGATGATGATAATGTACTTGATTTCGATCTTGGTTCTAATGATGAAGGTGAAAGTCTTGAAATTGAAGTAAGCGAGCCAGAGGATGCTGGTTTAGAAATCGATCTAGGTGTGCCTGATTTAGAATCCTCTGAAGCAGAAGATGTAGGTTTGGATATTGGCTTGGAAGTTCCAGAAGAAGATGCAGGTTTGGATATTGGCTTGGAAGTTCCAGAAGAAGATGCAGGTTTGGATATTGGCTTGGAAGTTCCAGAAGAAGATGAACCGATTAGACTTGATGCAGAAGATGAAGGTGAGATTTCACTTGATTTTGATATGGGTGAAGACGAAGGCATAGAACTTGATCTTTCAGCTGAAACAGCTGAAGAGACACCTGAGCTAGAGTTGGATATGGGCTTAGCATCAGAAGCTGAAACAGTTCAGGTTGATAGCGCGGATATGGATTTTGAGTTGACCATGGAAGACACGCCTGAGGTGTCACTCGAAGATGATGCCAGTCTTAATCTTGATGAAACGGTTGAAATTCCAAAGAGTGTTGATCTTTCTGTTGACGATGACGATGACGATGACGATGACGATGAGCATACTGTCTTTGTTCCCAGAGCAGCACAACCAGAAGAACAAACTGCGGAAGATGAAATCGCTACCAAGTTGGATCTTGCGAAGGCCTATGTTGAATTAGGTGATAAAGATAGTGCTAAGACTATTCTGGATGAAGTCATGGCCGATGGAAATGACGAGCAGCGTAAACAAGCCGAAGATCTGTTAGGTCAGGTTTAGAGAAAAATAAATTTAATGCTGAATTATTTAATTAGAAGTACTCTTATATTAATAATTAAGTAATTCAGCATAGCTATATTAATTTTATCATTAGCGTCGCCAGTCCAGAATGAAGATTGCACTGGGAATTGAATATAATGGTCGTAATTATTATGGCTGGCAAAGGCAATCTATCTCACCAACGATACAAGAATCTATAGAAACAGCTTTATCAACAATCGCAGATGAATCTATTAGAGTTCATTGCGCAGGTAGAACTGATACCGGTGTTCATGCGATTCAACAGGTTGTTCACTTCGAAACATCATCTGCAAGAGATACTCATGCTTGGGTACTTGGGACAAATTCAATGCTCCCAAATGATATCTCTGTTACATGGGCTTTAAATTGTGATGATGATTTTCATGCTAGATTTAGTGCAGAACAAAGAACCTATCAATACTTAATCTTAAATAGGCCTGCGCGACCTGCTATATTTAATGGCTTGGTGTCTTGGGAGTCTAGACCTCTTGAATTTGGCAAAATGAAGCAAGCCTCATCTTGTTTTATCGGTCAGCATGATTTTACTTCGTATAGAGCGGTTGCCTGTCAGGCGAACTCACCTATTAGAATGATACATAGCCTAGAGATTGATAGACTGGAAGACTGGATAGTAATTACACTAACTGCAAATGCCTTTCTTCATCATATGGTTAGGAATATAGCGGGCGTATTAATGGCTATCGGCTTAGGCAAAAAAGAAGTAAATTGGGCTGCTGAGGTATTAGCAGCGAAAGATAGAACAGCTGGTGGAGTAACTGCACCCCCTGATGGGTTATATTTGGTTAATATTCAGTATCCAGATCGATTTTCTATTCCAGGTGCAAAATCGATACTAGATAAATTTGGAATTTGTCGTTAATAATTAATTTTATAGCAACTAAGAATTGAAATAATGGAACACCTAAATCGTACCCGGGTGAAAATTTGCGGAATCACAAATCTTGAAGATGCAAATGCTGCTATCGAAGCAGGCGCTGACGCAATTGGTCTAGTATTTTACGAACCTAGTCCTCGCAGTGTTTCAATCAGTTTAGCCAAACAAATAACTGACAATATTCCACCTTTTATTAATTGTGTTGGCCTGTTTGTGAATGCTGGCGATGCTTATATTAATGAGGTAATAAAAGACGTCGGGATAGATACACTCCAGTTTCATGGACAAGAAACGGAACAAACTTGCGCTTTATTCAATAGGCCTTATATTAAAGCTGTCAGAATGGATGAAAATGTTTGTTTATTTGATGAAGTTGAAAAGTATCCCTCAGCTAAGGCTTTATTGCTTGACGCTTATGTTAAAGGAGTGCCTGGTGGTACGGGAAAAGCTTTTGACTGGAGTGTCATCCCAAATAATTTGTCGAAGCCAATTATCCTAGCTGGCGGTTTGGATGACAATAATGTGAAAAAAGCAATATCTAAAGTACGTCCTTATGCTGTAGATGTTAGCGGTGGTGTTGAGAAGGAAAAAGGGATCAAAGACCCCGTTAAAATTAAAAAATTTATTAGTGAGACTATGAATGCCTGAAACGAATAAAAAAAATGAAACTTCAGAAAGTGAATCGTTTATGAATATGCCAGATAAGCGTGGTCACTTTGGAACATATGGAGGCCGATTTGTCTCTGAAACCTTAATGGGTCCATTAGAAGAACTTGAGCAAGCATATAATAAATATGCAACCGATCCAGATTTTATCGCCGAATATGAACACGATTTAAAACACTATGTGGGGCGGCCATCACCGCTTTATCATGCAGAACGTTGGAGTCAGCAACTTGGTGGTGCACAAATATATTTAAAGCGCGAAGACTTGAACCATACCGGTGCGCATAAAATAAATAATACGGTTGGCCAAGCACTGTTAGCAAAATTGATGGGGAAACGACGCGTAATTGCTGAGACTGGTGCGGGTCAACATGGTGTTGCAACCGCGACAGTTGCTGCTCGTTATGGCATGGAATGTGTCGTTTATATGGGCGCTGAAGATATTCAAAGACAAGCGATGAATGTCTTTCGCATGAAGCTCCTTGGGGCAACTGTAGTTTCAGTCGAAGCTGGATCAAAAACTTTAAAAGATGCATTAAATGAAGCTATGCGGGATTGGGTAACAAATGTTGATGATACCTTTTATATCATTGGTACCGTTGCTGGCCCCCATCCGTATCCAGCTATGGTGAGGGATTTCAATGCGGTAGTGGGACGCGAAGCACGGCAACAATGCCTAGATCAGGCTGGGCGTCTTCCCGATGCATTGGTAGCTTGTGTCGGTGGCGGTTCTAATGCGATTGGATTGTTTCATTCATTTCTAGATGATAAAGAAGTGTCTATTTATGGCGTTGAGGCTGCTGGAGAAGGTATCGAGACAGGACACCATGCTGCTCCCTTAAATGCCGGAAAACCGGGCGTTTTGCACGGTAACCGTACATATTTAATGGAAGATAAGTACGGTCAAATAATTGAAACACACTCAATCTCAGCGGGTTTGGATTATCCAGGCGTAGGTCCAGAGCATGCATGGTTAAAAGATACTGGTCGTGTCATTTATGACTCTGTAACAGACATTGAAGCGTTGGAGGCATTCCATGATTTAACTCGTATCGAAGGGATTATCCCCGCATTGGAATCAAGTCATGCATTAGCTTATACAGCAAAAATTGCCCCAAAAATGGCTAAAGATGCGATAATTATTGCTAATTTATCAGGGCGTGGAGATAAGGATATTCACACAGTTGCCGCACATGAAGGGATTACGCTTTAAAACCGGGAATTATAGATTATGAATAACCGTGAACGTTTGATGGAAATAATGGCTGACCGGAAACTGGATCGTTTGCAAACTTCTGAATTACTAAAAGTTAAACGCTCAGAAGTCGATTCTTGGTTGTTATCACATGAGTCTAGAAACCATAAAGAAATACCTGACATGGCAATCGAGTTGCTTGAATTGAAACTTGGCATTAAAGAGTAGACTAGCTAGTTATTGGCTAGACATCAGCTATATCCTTAATTTTCGTTTCCCATTTATATTATCGAATTAACAAATTATGAGCAGAATTAAAGCGTGTTTTAGCGCACTTAAAAATAACAATAAAAAAGCACTAATTCCTTTTATCACCGCAGGTGATCCATCACTTGAGATGACTGTTGGATTAATGCATGTTTTGACAGAAGCGGGTGCAGATATCATTGAATTAGGCGTCCCATTCTCAGACCCTATGGCTGATGGACCAGTGATTCAACGTGCAAGTGAACGCGCTTTGTTAAATGGTACGAATACCGATGATGTCTTTAATATTGTTAAGGAATTTAGGACCAAGAACGAATCTACACCTATTATTTTAATGGGTTATTTGAACCCTATAGAAGTTATGGGATATGAAACTTTTGTTGAAAGGGCTGCAAATGTAGGCGTTGACGGTCTGATTATTGTTGATTTACCTCCCGAGGAATCTACTGAATTTGCTGAGGTCCTGAAACCATTCGGCATAGACCAGATATTCCTTGTTTCTCCGACAACAAAAGGAGAGCGCTTAGACAGGGTTTGTGAAGTCGCTACGGGCTTCCTGTATTATGTCTCTCTGAAGGGTGTAACAGGTAGTAATCAACTTGATGTTAAAGCTGTTGACGATAAATTAAATGAAATCCGTAGCAAAACTTCATTGCCGTTAGGTGTTGGCTTTGGAATTAAGAATCCTCAGATAGCAGAAGACGTTGGCAGGGTTAGTGATGCAGTTGTTGTGGGTAGTGCCTTGGTTGAAAGAATCGCAGAACATGCTGGTGACGGTGAAAAAATGAAATCAGAAATATCATTGTTTATGAGTTCATTACGAACCGCACTAGATAATATTGGATAACAATTAAATATGAGTTGGTTTAAAAAGATATTACCGTCGCAAAATAAAACAAACGGGACCACGCGTCGCACTGTTCCAGAGGGTGTTTGGACAAAGTGTCAAGAATGTAATGCCGTTTTGTATCGTGCAGAACTGGACAGGAATAATGAAGTTTGTCCAAAATGTGATCATCACATGCGAATTAGTGCGCGAGTACGTCTGGAAGCATTCTTGGATATTGATAATAAGATTGAGATTGGTGCTGAAGTGAAACCAGTTGATATCCTGAAGTTTCGTGATAATAAAAAATATAAAGATAGACTCAACCAGGCGCAAAAGCAAACGGGTGAGGATGATGCTCTGGTAGTTATGTCTGGAAAATTAAAAGGATTGCCTGTTGTTGCCTGTGCATTTGAATTCAATTTTATGGGTGGTTCTATGGGCTCGGTTGTTGGTGAGCGGTTTGTTCGTGCAGTTGAAACTGCAATAGAAATGAATGCATCATTAATCTGCTTTTCAACAAGTGGTGGTGCCAGAATGCAGGAAGCTCTATTCTCTTTGATGCAAATGGCTAAAACAGCTGCTGCTATAGCCATTTTACGTAACAAAGGATTGCCATATATTTCAGTACTGACTGATCCAACAATGGGCGGTGTATCAGCAAGTTTGGCTACGCTAGGAGATATCAATATTGCGGAACCTAATGCTTTGATTGGTTTTGCTGGACCAAGAGTTATTGAACAAACCGTTAGAGAGACTCTACCTGCAGGTTTTCAGCGTAGTGAATTTTTACTTGAAAATGGTGACATTGATATGATTGTCGATCGAAGAGAATTACGCGATAGAATTAGCAAATTGTTATCAATGTTAACTCATCAACCATTAACGACGTGATATAACTCGTTTCCGACGCCACTTATGACTAGTAAAATTAAAACAATTTCTAAGTCAGGAACACGCCCCGATAAATTAAGATTTAACAGTCTTGAAAAATGGTTAGAGTGGCAAGAAAGCCTGCATTTCACAGCGATTGAATTAGGTTTAGAGCGATGTCGTCGTGTTGCAAATAATATGGGCTTGCTTAAGCCAGCATATAATGTCATTAGTGTAGCCGGAACCAATGGTAAAGGATCTAGTATCACCATGCTGGATAAAATTCTACGTAATGCAGATTACAAAGTAGGTCGGTATACATCACCACATTTACTCCGTTATAACGAACGAATTTGTATTAATGGTGTTGAAGTATCAGATTCTGAACTGTGTGAATCATTTGACAGAATTGATCGTGCTCGCGGTGACATTTCATTAACATATTTTGAATTCGGGACGCTTACTGCGTTGGATCTTTTTCGTCAGCATAACGTCGAATTGGCCCTTCTCGAAGTAGGTTTAGGAGGTCGGCTTGATGCGGTAAATGTACTGGATGCAGATGTCGCATTAATTACGAGTATCGATATAGATCATCAACAATGGCTTGGCGATAATCGTGAGAGCATAGCTAGAGAAAAGGCCGGTATTCTTAGAAACAAGGCCCCTGCTATATGTTCTGATGCTAGTCCACCACAAAGTTTACTTGATTGTGCCGATGCCTTGGGCACGCCACTGAGTGTTTTAGGACGTGATTATAAACTGACTATGGGACATGGTGATTGGTCATGGGAGTCCGAAAATATTTCTTTGGAAAAATTACCCAGGCCTATGCAGTTTTGTGATTTTCAATTACAAAATGCAGCAGGTGTATTAA
>Ga0316202_10002814_pt1 | contig 11006 bp, 11 predicted proteins | sample 3monrhotite_MG_FD_204934 | JGI IMG/M metagenome (GOLD analysis project Ga0316202, IMG submission 204934) | Microbial mat bacterial communities from mineral coupon in-situ incubated in ocean water Damariscotta River, Maine, United States -... | ecosystem: Environmental > Aquatic > Marine >...
ATTATTGTATTATTTTTACTTCCTTGGTTTGATCGTGGTGTTGTGAAATCTGTTAAATTTCGTAGCAAGTGGCACTTATTTAACTTGATCCAATTCGCTGTTAGTTTCATTGTGTTAGGTGTGTTAGGTACAAAAGCGCCGTCACCAATGAATAATATGATAGGTGTTGTTGCAGCATTTGGGTATTTTGGTTTCTTTGTTGCACTTTGGTTCTACAGTAAAAATGAAAAAACTAAACCAGTTCCAGAGAGGGTTTCAGGATAATGAAAAAATTAATAATTACATTAGTTACCGCTTTTATTCTGACTCCAGTTATTGCACTGGCAAATACAGGTGGTGAGCATTTAGAGCATGCTGGCAATGATTTAACTGATAAAGCGTCGCTGCAACGTGGGTTTAAATCATATATTGATAATTGCTTAGGTTGTCATGAATTAAAATATCAACGTTATAACCGCACTTTTAAAGATCTTGATATTAGTGATGCTGACGGTTTAGCCAATTGGATGTATACTGGTGAAAAAATAGGTGATCACATCACCAATACTATGCCGAAAAAAGAAGCGGCCAAATGGTTTGGTACTGCACCTCCTGATTTAACTTTAGAAGCGCGTTTAAGAAGTCCTGATTGGATCTATACTTATTTACGTTCTTTTTATGTTGATCCTGAACGTCCATTTGGCGTAAACAATAAAGTATTTAAAGATGTGGGTATGCCACATGTTTTACAAAATTTGCAAGGTGTTCGTACAAAAGACGAACACGGTAACTTAGGCCCGGCAACAGGTGGTTCTATGACCGAAGAAGAGTACGATAACTATGTACGAGATTTGGTTAACTTTTTAGAATACACTGGCGAGCCTAGCAAATTAGAACGTGAAGCTATGGGAACATGGGTATTAGGGTATTTAGCTATTCTATTTATCTTCTCATATTTTCTTAAGAAAGAGTTCTGGAAAGACGTTCATTAAGTTATTGACTTAATGAACTAATGTTATTGAAGGGGCGCGATACTGAGTATCGGCCCCTTTGTTAGTTTTACTTATTTAATATATCGGAGGCATTATGGCCGTTGCTGCAAACAAACGCTCGGTAATGACGTTGTTTTCACACGCAGATAATATGTATAGCCATCAAACTCGCATTGTTTTAGCGGAAAAAGGTGTTGGCGTTGATATTAATCTGGTTAACTTGGCTAATTTGCCTGAAGACTTAATTGATCTTAATCCTTATGGCACGGTTCCTACTTTAATCGATCGTGAATTAGCATTATATGAAGCAAAAATTATTGTTGAGTATTTGGATGAACGTTTTCCTCATCCACCGCTAATGCCTGTTTATCCTGTTGCACGCGGACGCAGTCGTTTAATGATGCATCGTATTGAATGTGATTGGTACAGTCTTGCTAAAACTATTCTTGACGGTAGTAATGAAAATGCTGAAAAAGCACGTCAAGAATTAAAAGAAGGACTATTGAGTGTTGCGCCTATCTTTAACGAGGCACCATACTTTATGAGTGAAGATTTCAGCTTAGTTGATTGTTATTTAGCACCATTATTATGGCGTTTACCGGTTTTCGGTATCGAATTAGATGGCCAAGGTTCAAAGGAATTAAAAGCGTATATGTTGCGTGTTTTTGAACGAGAGTCATTCCAAGCTTCATTAACTGAAGCAGAACGTGAGTTACGTTTTGGTTTATCAGTTTAAGTTGAATGCTGGTTAATATATGCCTGATAAAATGACCTCAAATAAGCCCTATGTTGTAAGGGCTTTTTATGAATGGATTTTGGATAACAACTTAACGCCCTATGTTGTGGTAGATACTACTGTTTATGGAGTTTTAGTGCCGTTAGCCTATGTTAAAGACAATCAAATTGTTTTAAATATTGCTCCGGATTCTGTTGGTAGTATTTCTTTAGTGGGTGATGTATTAGAATTTAGCGCGCGTTTTGGTGGTAATTTAGAACATATTACCGTGCCATATGGGGCGATAGGGGCCATTTATGCAAAAGAGAATGGCGCAGGCACATCGTTAACTATTGAGCATTCACAAGAGCCAAATCAAGCTGATATACCGCAAACACCAGCGTTATCTTCAGTCAGTTCATCGTCTGAAGATAAGCCAGCTAAACCCGCTAAAAGCAAAGGTAGAGCAAGCTTAAAAGTGATCAAGTAATCAATTTTGTTAATCGCTTAATTAGATCACAGCGTTAAAATACATAAACAAAAAAGCAAGCGTAATCGCTTGCTTTTTTATGCTCTGTATATAAATGTTATTGTCTGTACTCAAATGCTTTTAATACACGGTTCACGCCATTAACGTTACGAGCAATATTAACGGCTTCGTCAGCTTCACTGCGATTAACTAAACCCATTAAAAATACTTCCGCGTTCTCAGTGACTACTTTAATATTGGTACCATCTATTTTGTCATCAGCTAATAGCGCTACTTTTACTTTTGAAGTTAACCAAGCATCGTTACTTTTGGTTAAAATTGAAATAGTATTAGCAAGGCGTATCTGGTTATATATTTTAGTAACCCCTTCAATTGAATTAACAATTTTTAATACCGAATCTCGAAGAGGCTCTGTGGGTGCTTGACCAATAACCAACAACGTACCATTTAAAGCAACCATTTGGATGTTAGTATTTTTATTCAACGCTTTATTTTTATTTAGCTTAGCATAAGCATTAAGTTCAATCGTTTGATCATCAATTTGATTACCCACACTGCGTCTGTCGGTGGCTACCTTTACGCTAGTGCCAACGCCAACTACAGCGGCAGCAACACAACCTTGTAAAACAATAACAATGGCTAATAAAGAACAGAGTTTGAGATTTTTGGATATATTATTGTGATAAATTTTCATATTACTGTTCATTTTGTGGAAATAAGGTGGAGTCGATAATATCGCATAGGCAATGGATCACTAATAAATGTACTTCTTGAATTCGTGCGGTTCTTGATGATGGTACCCTAATTTCAATGTCATTTGCGCCAAGTAATCCAGCGATAGAACCACCATCGCCACCGGTTAGGGCAATAATTGGCATATCACGTGATACGGCAGTTTCAATTGCTTTAATAACATTTTTTGAATTGCCACTTGTTGAAATAGCTAATAAAACATCACCGTTGTTACCTAAAGCACGCAGCTGTTTTGAAAAAATTTCATCATAATGATAGTCATTAGCAATTGAAGTAATGGTCGATGTATCGGTTGTTAATGCTATGGCCGGCAGACTGGGACGTTCTGTTTCATAACGATTAAGTAGTTCGGCAGAAAAATGTTGTGCATCGCCAGCGGAGCCACCATTGCCACAAGCAAGTATTTTTTGCCCTGTTAATAAACATTGCACCATGATCAAACCTGCTTGTTCTATTGCTTCAGATATTTGCTCACTGGCAGCAATTTTAGTTTGAATACTTTCGGTAAAATTAGATTTTATTCGTTCTAACATGAAGTAATAAGCTCCGTAATAAAGGGAAATGGAAATATTTTATGGCAATATTAGAATGCATTTTTAAGCCAAACAATCTCTGGGCAGGTTAAATTACCCTCTATGGTGACAACGTCAAATCGACAAGGCGTATTATAGGCATTTAATTGCTGTATTTGCAGGTAAAAATTTGCAGATTTTTGTAACTTAATTTGTTTATTCGAAGAAACTGCTGCGGCAGCGCCACCAAAATGATTATTTTTACGGTATTTTACTTCAACAAAAACGAATGTTTCTTGTTCTTGCATTATTAAATCAAGTTCGCCAAGGCGACAATTAAAGTTACGTGTTATTTCAGTAAGTCCTTGGTTTAGTAAATAATTAGCAGCAATGTTTTCAGTTAATAAACCGGTTTGCCGAGTGTTTTTAAGCTTATTCCATAGCAATAGCTTGCACCTTGTTATTATGATATTTTCCCCAAATTAAACTCCGTGTGATAATTTTATTAGGGTTATATTTTAAAGTGCCTGTTTGACCAAAATGGCGAATATAAGCTACTTGACGCATTAAGGGGAGTTTATATATTAATGCTAGGCTGTCGAAACCCAAGGCAAAAATTGTTTGTAGGCTATCACTTCGTTGTGGCCATAATTGCTCGTTAATTGCTGCGAGAGCCGTATTTTGTTGCTTGCTTTTTAATAGCCACGGAATTTCAGTAAAAGTTAATCCCGATAGATCGCGTGTACCTTGGCGATCAGCTTTAGCACTGTGACTTCGTGAGCTTGAAAATACTGGAATTAAATCAGCAAAAGGACTAATGCTAACATCCACATAAGGTTTTAATAAGCGGGTCTTTTGACTATTACTAACTAAATAAATCATATCAACATCACGTCGATTACGAGTTTCGGTTTTTATAGTTTGCTTTAAACGTAATTTAAGGGCCTTCACACGTGCTTTGCTTTGTTCTACCTCAAGGCTTGTTTGAATGTTTTGTTGTCTTTTTTTACTGGACTTAGCCGTTTTATTATCATTGGTTAAATAAAATACTTCAGGGGCTTGGGTGGTGTTTTTTTGCCATTGCTGAATAAAATTTTGGGTAATACGCTGACTTACTTTGTCTTCATCGCTAATAATTAATGGGTGCTTATAATGTCGACGGCTTAAGGTATCGGCAGCTTGAATCGCTTCATCTTCAGGACGCATTGATATCGCGGTTTGATTGTCTCGTAAACTATTTTTTCCCGAAATATTTAATAGCAAAGTGTCAGTACTTAATTCTGACAAAGCAAGATAGTTATCGACATTACTTTTAAGTAATGGGCCGATAACATAGTCAATATTTTGTTCGGTAAAAGTGAGACCTAATGAACTCCAATCAATATTATTTGTATCAATAAAATGCAATTGCGACGTTGAATTACTCTTATAGGCTGCCAGTATGCCTTGTTGCGCGGCAACACCTGCTGCTTTTTGTTTTCCTGATAAAGGCAATAATACTGCAATGTTCGCTATCGAATCAATATTTCTTAATTTTAGGTTTTGTTGTATTAATGGTATTACACTGTTGGCTGGGTGGTTAGGATATTGTCGTTGCCAGTTGGTTAAAAATCGATCAAATTGATTGGTTTTGTCGCCGTATTTATTTGCATAATGTATTAAAGCTAACCAACCTTTACTATAGGGAGGTTTTGCTTGAGATATGATCTTTAATTGCCATTGAGTTAATTCAGAAAAGTTTTGCCAAATTTTAGTTATATCATCATTATTTGTTTGTTTGTTTAACGAAAAATAATGCAAAGTTGCGATTAAAGCTTCAGCATTAAGTCCTCGTTGTTGTTGAATTAAAGATAAACTTAAATAGTAAACAGCAGAAAGTGGAATTTTTCCTAATGACGCATGTTCACTTGCTTGATTAATTTGAACATAAGCTAATTGATAACGATTTAATGCTAATAATGCCTGTGCTTTTATTAGTGCTAAACGATATTGGTCAATATGCGTTGTTGTTAGTGGCGACAATTGGTTTGCTAGCCATAACGCTTTCTTAAATGCCTGTTGTTGAAACAGTTTTTCGCAAGCTAGCACTAAGTCTCTAATAGCTGTGCTGCTTCTCTCTTGTGTTTGGGCTTGCTCTGCTAAGTTAATAAAATAGTTGGCAGAATCGTTTTGAAATGATTTTTTTTGAGTTTGTGTCTGCGTTTTATCTATTTTAGTTTTAGCTGATTGGGGCGCATTAGCACAATGGCTAAGCGATAATATTGCACTCAGCGCAAGAATAAGCGTTTTTATGTGTGTTTTTCCAAAAACTTTCAAATTAATCAACCCACTGATCAGAAATTTATGCAGCCGTACTTAGCGATTATGAGTATAATAACTGTCATCACTTTTATACTCAACAAAGCAATTGCTAATGTTATCAACTCTAGAACACTCTTCACCACAAGTCAGTCCTAGTACTTTATATATTGTTGCTACCCCGATTGGTAATTTGAGCGACATTAGCCAACGCGCGTTAGATGTTTTAGCGCAAGTTGATATTATCGCCTGTGAAGATACGCGACATACACAAAAATTATTAAATAATTTTAGTATTAAAAATAAAACGTTGTCGATGCACGATCACAATGAGCGACAACGACAAGACTACATTGCCGAGTTGTTACAGCAGGGAAAAAGTATTGCTTTAGTTTCTGACGCAGGTACGCCGCTAATTAGTGATCCTGGTTTTCATTTGGTTCGACATTGTCGAAGCTTAGGTTTAAACGTTTCTCCTATTCCTGGCGCTTGTGCTGCTATTTCAGCACTGTCTGTCGCGGGTTTACCGACTGACCGATTTACTTTCGAAGGTTTTTTGCCTTCAAAGTCTGGCGCGCGTAAAAGCACATTAGCAAAGCTTGCTAGTGAAACACGCACCATGGTTTTTTACGATGCACCACGACGAGCATTAGACACAATTGCTGATATTGTTGAAGTATTAGGTGATGAACGGTATGTCGTTATTGCACGTGAACTTACTAAAACCTTTGAAACTATTCATTCAGATACCGCGATTAATTTATTAACTTGGTTGCAAAATGATCCTAATCAATTGAAAGGTGAAATGGTGTTAATTATTGAAGGTTATTATCAAGATCCAACGGCCATTTCTTCACAAGTAATTGAAACGTTAAAGTTATTAGTTGCAGAGTTGCCACCTAAAAAAGCTTGCGCTATTGCAGCTAAAATTTATGGTGTAAAGAAAAATGCCTTGTATGATATTGCCTTATCTTTTTAAGGTAACGTTGATATACGACGTTTGAAATAATTAGTAACATCAACTGTTTTTGTTGGGTACAACTATAAAATAAATATTTTTATTTTGGGAGAATAAAATGGGTGATAATCTGACACTTGATCTTTCTGATGTATTTAAAGAAAATCCTTATACCGTACCACCGTTACTTGAATACCACGACCGACTATTAAGGCATCAAGGATCGCCATTTAGTGTTGCTGAACGCGAATTAATAGCGGCTTATGTTTCTGGGTTAAATCAATGTCAGTTTTGCTTTGGTGCACATAAAATTATCGCGGCTACTTTTGGTTTTACAGAATCGCAAGTGCAGTTACTCTTTACCAATATAGAAGAAAGTGGCGTAGATAAACGATTATTACCTGTAATGAATTTTGTAAAAAAATTAACATTAACACCATCGAAAGTAGTCGATTCAGATAGACAAGCCATTATTGATGCGGGTTGGCAACAACAAGCAATTTTTGATGCAGCTTCAATTTGTGGTTTATTTAATTTAATGAACAGAATAGTTGAGGGAGCGGGTGTTAAATCGTCAGCAGCTATTCAGCAAGCACAACGAGAACGTCACCAAAGAGCCACCACAGATGAGATTAATTTGAATAGCTATCAAGATTATGGACGTAAAATTGGTGTTATTTCTGGCTAATACCAATTCTTTTCAAGCAATGCCTTGCCTTTAAACCTTTTAATTCTCGCTGAGTGGGAATAACTTAATAGGCTTGGTATAAATTCTTATATGTAAATAAAAAATAGCCACTAATAAAGTGGCTATTTTTATGGGATGAATCTTTTATGCTTGATATTGTTAAATTGAAATTATTTAGCAATTAACACTAATATCGCACGTCCATTTAGACCATAGCTGGTGTATTCTCCACCGATATAATCTTCATTTCCTGCACTTTTTACCATATTAGGGCCTTCATTCCAGTTCGAGGTGTCGGTTACTCGATACCAATTTTTCCCTAATCCAGGCCATGGAAGCGTGAAATTCACATTGCCAGACCAACCATTGTAAGCAATGTAAATAGCAGGAGTTTGTTCACCAAATTCTGAACTGTCAATACGGTAAGCAATAGAGTGGTTGTTGCCATCATTAAAATAAGTTGAATCAGCAACATTACCGTCAGGTTTAAACCAACGTAGTTGTTCCATTATATTGTTATTTGTATCAATTGCTTGATAAAAATTTGCTGGCCTAAGCGCTGCATGATCTTTACGAAATTGGATCATCGCTTTAACAAAACTATTAAAGTTATTTTGATCAGTACTCCACGTAAAATTTAACCAATTAGCAATAGAGTCTAAATTGTATGGATTATTATTACATTGAAGAGAACGTAAATACTCATCACCACCTGTAAACATGGGAGTGCCAGCATTTAACATTAATAATGCAATCCCATTTCTAGCGGCTTTTCGTTGCTCTTGCGCCTGATTATACCAACCTTGATCCCAACTATGGTTACTACTTTCTCCACCATCAGATGGACCGTATGGCCATGCTTGTATGTTATTTTTACTATTACATGAATATAAATCTTTTAAAGTGAAACCATCATGAGCAACTAAAAAATTAATTGAATTCCAAGGCTTACGACCATCATCTTGGTATAGAGAAGAGGAACCTGCAAATAAATTCGCTAATTGCCCTGGCGTCACTATTTCTGTGCCAATTTGATTTTGATCTTTACGAATAGTATCTCTATATATACCATTCCATTCAGACCAACCAGCAGGAAAACCACCGACTTGATATGAATTACCGCCAATTGCCCAAGGTTCGGCAATAAAGTCGGTTCCTTGTCCTCCTAGTGCCGGACGCTCTGTAAATTCAGCAATAATACGGTTTAGTGCATTATTACTGTCCATTTTGTTAAAATTAAAGCAACCGTGTTGGCAAGTGTTTCCTAATACTGAGGCTAAATCGAAGCGAAAACCATCAATACCTAAAGTAGTTATCCAATAGCTTAATGAATCTACAATCACGTCTTGAGCAATAGGGTTGTAGGTGTTGTAATTACCACCAACGCCAGTGTTATCCCAAGAGTTTTGTTTGTCGTTAGTTAATGAGTAATAAGTAGGGTTATCTAAACCACGAAATGAATAAAGGTTGTAAGTTGTTGGATCAGTACTACTCCACGCGCCACCTTCACCAGTATGATTGTACACTACATCAATCAATACTTTGATCCCATTAGTATGAAAAGCATTGACCATTGCTTTAAACTCTTTGGTTGGCCCCCCTGCTGATTTATCGCTTGAATAGCGACGATCTGGTGCAAAATAATTTAAGGTCATATAACCCCAATAATTATCGCCACTAGTCGATTGAACAATATCATTCGTATCATTTTGGGTTTCTTGAACAGGCAAAAATTCAACGGCTGTAATGCCTAGGTTAGCTAAATAGGCGGCTTTTAATGCTGCTCCTTGATAGGTACCACGATACTGTGAAGGAATACTAAGATCATTGTTTGTTAAACCCCGTACATTAACTTCATACACCACATCATCTTTTAATGCTCTAGTAGGCTTTGTACCAACTGTTTGCGTGTCGGGTGTTAATAATATGCCTTTAGGTGCATGTATTCCACTGTCGACATTACGATAAAGACTGCCGGAAGCGTAGATTGTACCGTCACTCCAAAGAGGTGTTAAATAATCATGGCTAAGTTCTTTTGCGTAAGGGTCAACTAATAACTTATTTGGATTAAAACGGTTACCTAAAGAATCAACATCGGTAATAAAACCTGCATTACTTCCTTCTACCCAAGCGGCGTTGTAGGGCCAGTTAGAGCCCCAAGCACGGTAACCATAATAAATAGTACCGCTTAAACGACTATCTAAAGCACTAGTTTGTAATGTTGTAGACCAAATGTTTTGAGCGTTTTTTGTTAACGGATAATGAGAAATTTCAGCAACACCACTTGCTTGATTATATAGGTATAGTTCAATTTTTGTTGCTTGAGAGGAGTATAAGCGAAAGGATATTTGTTGATTATTCGTACTATAACTGGCGCCTAAATTATTTTGATTAATAGCGGCGTAACTACTACAAGTGAAAATTAGGAGCAATGATAAAATGTAATATTTTATCATAGAACGATTATTTTGGTAGATGTTCATTAGAACCTCTTATTATTTTTTTTCGTTTTATGGTAGAAATCCATTTGTTTATTAATTGATTAATAATTAATCACACACATGTTAGCCAAATGTGAAAACAACATTCAATTGCTTGCATACGTATTCAGTTTGTTACATACGTATTCAAGGAATAATTTTATAATGATAAAATTAATAAAGAGTAGCTTTAATTTACTATTACGATAAAATACGCGCCGAGTTGACGAGACAATCGCTGCTTTATTGTTGTGTTTGATGCATGCATTAAATAGACGAATAAAGGGGAGGAAAGTCCGGGCTCCAATGAGCAGGGTGCCAGGTAACGCCTGGGCGGCGTAAGCCGACGACAAGTGCAGCAGAGAGAAGACCGCCGATGGCTTCGTAAGAAGAACAGGTAAGGCTGAAAGGGTGCGGTAAGAGCGCACCGGATTGCTGGTAACAGTAATTGCAGGGTAAACTCCACCCGGAGCAAGACCAAATAGGGTTCCAGTACTCTTTATGAGTTAATGCGCGGCTCGCGTTGGAACCGGGTAGGTTGCTTGAGCCTTAGAGCGATTTAAGGCCTAGACGAATGATTGTCACTTCTTTGCTTTTAAGTAAAGAAGATACAAAACCCGGCTTATGTGTCAACTCAACCATTCAGGTAACCGCTTGTGAATCAAGCGGTTACTTATCTTTTTGTTTGAGTTAGCTCATTTTTCATGAGTGCTACACAAAGTGCTACACAATCTGCTACACAAATAGTTAAAACAAAGACTTTCATAAGAGACAATATGAAAGCAATTCCAAATTTTAAATACCTATTTCAGCGAAACCGAATATTCTATTTTAGGTTCAAGTTGGCAAAGCCATTGATTCAATCTGAAATATTTCTTAGCCTAAAAACCGATGATATTGCCGAAGCCGTAATATTGTGGCAAAAGCTAATTCCCTATACCGAAAAACTTAAGCAGTTAATTTTACTTGGTGATAGAGTAACCCAGAGCCGTTGTGCGTTGTTATTTCAAGGAATCAAGTCAGATATGCTAAAGCAGTTGCAAATCAATCAGACAGACCACGGCTAGCGCATTTTAATCCCAGATTCTAACAGGGTTGAGCGATAATCATCGTCAAGCCCTGCCATTTTCTTTTTTCTCGC
>Ga0316202_10002816_pt1 | contig 11003 bp, 8 predicted proteins | sample 3monrhotite_MG_FD_204934 | JGI IMG/M metagenome (GOLD analysis project Ga0316202, IMG submission 204934) | Microbial mat bacterial communities from mineral coupon in-situ incubated in ocean water Damariscotta River, Maine, United States -... | ecosystem: Environmental > Aquatic > Marine >...
CACTATAGGCCGAGGTGGCGGAATTGGTAGACGCGCTAGCTTCAGGTGCTAGTTTCCTCTTGGAAGTGCTGGTTCGAGTCCAGTTCTCGGTACCAACAAAAAAAGCCCAGCTGACTTAATGTCAGCTGGGCTTTTTGCGTTAGGCTTTTATCTAATGAACTGAGCTGACTCAATGTCACGCTGGCTTTTTGCGTTAGGTCTTTATCTAAAAAAACTGTGTGACTCAATGTCATCTGGGTTTTTGTCTTAGAGATTTGATCTAAAAACTGTGTGACTACTCAATGTCACTTCGCCTTTTTGCGTAAGTCTCGTGCTTAATCAAAAACTGATGGTTCCTGTTTCTGTACGGCTTTTCATTTCTCATAAGACTACAAGCAGCATTTATCCCTGAACGTGGCTATCATTTGCACATGCGCAGAATAGATAAAATTGAACCCTTTCGGGTGATGCAATTGCTTGAGCGGGCTAAAGTGCTGGAAGCCGAGGGCCGTAAAATTATTCATATGGAGATTGGAGAGCCTGATTTTCCTACACCTGCCCCGGTAATAGCTGCTGCGCACAAGCAGTTGGATCTTGGTGATAATTTCTATACGCCGTCGACTGGTGCACCTCAGCTTCAGCAGGCACTCTCTGACTGGTATAAAAAAGAGTATGACGTAGATGTGGCCGCAGAACGTATTCTCATTACTCCGGGTACCTCCGGAGCATTCAGTCTGCTCTATGCGGTGTTGCTGGAAGCTGGTGAATCAGTGCTATTACCTGATCCTGGTTATCCTTGTCAGCGTAATTTTATTCGTCTGGCTGGTGGTGAGCCGATCAATATCCCGGTGGGGCCGGAGAGTAAATATCAGTTTTCTAAAGCTATGATTGAAGAGTATTGGACGGATTCTACACGAGCGGCAGTGGTGATTAATCCATCCAATCCAACCGGTACACTGATGGATGATGAGGTGCTTGAAGAATTGGCACAAAGTTGCAGTAATCGGGGTGGTTATCTGATTTCTGATGAACTTTACCATGGTCTGACGTATGGAGTGAAAGCACGTTGTGCGCTTGAATTTGATGATGACGCGATTGTGGTGAATGGTTTCTCCAAGCGCTGGGCTATGACCGGTTGGCGCATCGGCTGGGTGATTGTGCCGGAGGCTCTCATTGATGCCTGTCGGCGCGTGATGCAGAATATCTTTATTGCGGCCCCGACTCTGTCCCAACAGGTTGCTGTGACTGCTTTGCAGAGCGAGATGGAAACCGAAACCATGCGACGTGCTTATGATGAGCGTCGTAAGCTGTTGTTGAGTGAGTTGCCAGAGCTTGGTTTTGATATCGTGGTGGAGCCGCAAGGTGCTTTTTATATATATGCCAATGTTAGTCGCTTGACCAGTGATGCGCGTACGTTCTGCTGGCATATGCTGGAGCAGGTAGGGGTGGCGATTACGCCCGGTGAAGATTTTGGTCTCTACCGATGTGACTCTCATGTGCGTTTCTCTTATGCCGCCAGTCTGACGGATATCCGTGAGGGGCTGCTGCGTATGAAGGTCTATCTGCAGGAGGTGCATCATGCTGCTGCCAAGTAATCAGGAGGCCATACTATTGGCTGAGCTGAAAGCCAATGGGCGAGGTGCACAGCTTAAAGCGGTGATGGCAGAGATGCTGACGCTGGCTAAAAAGGAGGCTGCTGCCGGTAAAGATGGCAAAGCAGGACTCTATTATGCTGCACTGGCGCACTTCTCTGGAAAGAATCAAAATCTGCCGATGCGAGCGGCACGCAGTTATCATAAAGCAGGACAATCACATGATGCTGCCCGCTGGTATCTGGAGGCGGCAGAGCGTTATGCTTTGATGCATCAGGTTACACAAGCGATTGTTAATCTGCGCCTGTATCAGGAAGTGGCACCGGATGAATATAACGGCCCAAAACGGATTTTCGATATTTGCCGTGAACAGGATAGTGCGGTCAGCGGTTTGTATGAATTTTTATCGATAAAGGATAAAGCGATACACGCCTTGCGGAGTGAGGGTCTATTTGCGCTGTTGGATGACAAGAGATTTGATGCGACCATTAACGCCATGCTTGGCCACCATTTAAAAAAGGGGGATGTGCTGACCAGAGCAGGAGATAAGGCAGCATCTCTGTTTATCGTGATACAGGGGGGGCTGGAAGGTTTTCTGATGCTGGATGATAAACATATAGCGGTGGCCAGTTTTGCTCAGGGGGATATGTGCAGTCTGATGCCATATTATAAGGGCAGCTGCCGCATGCTTGATGTTGTTGCGGTTGAGCCGACGGATGTTCTTGAGCTGCCATTTAAGATGCTTAATCTGTTATCTAAAAAGGTGCCACCGTTTGCGAAGCAGCTGGAAGCAGTATATCGCTCGCATCTATTAACGGCACGACTGGCGCTGGCTCCAGTATTTGGCTTGCTTGATGTATCGGTTCGTCGTGAGCTTGTTCCGCAGATGCAGATGCAGCGCTTCAAAGCCGGTGAAATGATTTTTCATGAAGGTGATGCCAGCAGCGATGTCTATCTGTTATGCAGCGGGGCTGTTGCGATTAATATGGATATCAATCAGCAGGAGCAGTTGTATAAAATCGTCAAAGCAGGCGCGTTGATTGGTGAGATTAGTGTTGCGATTAAAGGGCGTCGTTCGCATACTGCCAGAGCCATCTCAGATTGTTTGATGGCGAAGCTGAGCGGTGATATATATAGCCGTCTGTTTGATGCGCATGAGGTGCTCAGGCTAGAGTTGGGAGAGCGTAAAAAGGCTCAGCTTGATGATATGCATGCCTATGTGCGCGGGCTTAAATTGGTGGACTCGGATGAGGCTTTCCAAGCATTGCTGAAAGTACTATGGGGGCAGAGCAGGCATTGAAATCTAAATTAAAGATTGTTGCTGATGCGCATATATGGTCTGTCGGGACGGCTTTTTCCACATTGCCGGGCTATGATGTGGATTTGCAGGTCTTGGAAAACAGAGAGATCACCGCTGAGTCTGTGTCTGATGCAGATATTCTGCTGACTCGTTCGGCAACACGTGTGAACGCGGATCTGTTACAAGCCAGTAAGGTGCGTTTTGCTGCGACCGCCACCATCGGCGATGATCATTATGATCAAGCGTGGTTGGATGCACAGGGCATTGTATGGGCCAATGCGGCAGGCTCTTCAACAGGTTCAGTTTTAGAGTATATGATGACAGCGCTGCTTGATCTGCATCAACGGGATCTTATCGAAATTCCGAAGACGACGATTGCCATTGTTGGAGCCGGGCGCATTGGTGGCGCGTTGGCTATTTTGTGTGAGTCTCTGGGTATGACGGTATTACTGAATGACCCACCCAGAGCGCGGCAAGAGGGAGATGATCTGTTTTGTAGTCTGGATGAAGTATTGATGCAGGCCGATATCATTAGCATCCATACACCGCTGATTCGTTCCGGAGAGGATAATACAGTGCATCTGTTAGCTGAAGCCCAGCTGCAAAAATTTAGAGGTGTTGGTATTATGAATGCTGCGCGTGGCAGCTGTGTGGATAATGCGGCGCTGTGTGACTGGCTGGATCAGGGCGATGGACGTTTTGCTGTGATGGATTGCTGGGAGCATGAGCCGAGACCTTTGGCCTGTTTGATCAAGCATGCAGGCATGGCCATTGCCACACCACATATCGCGGGCCATTCGGTTGAAGGTAAAGCTGCCAACACAGATGCTGTCTATCATGCCCTGTGCAAGTTTTTGGAGATCAAGCCTGAGTGGGATATGGATGCTGCATTGCCCGAATGCCCTGCCTGTGTGGAGCTCTCATCTTGTGATGATCTGTTGCATACGTTGTATGCAGCCGTCTCCCTGCTGTATCCGATCAGTGATGATCATGATGCCATGCGATCATGGGGTGATCTGGCTCCGGATGATTTGGCAACAGCATTTGTTACTTATCGGCGAAACTATCCGGCCAGACGGTGCTGGCAGCATGCGCCGCTATCGATTTCAGGCGCTGATAGCTCTACGTTGCAAATGGCACATGCCATTGGTCTTCAATGTGTATAGCGTGTGCTCATGACTATTTCAAAAAATAACCTGGTTTGGATGGATCTGGAAATGACGGGGCTGGACCCTGAAAAAGAGACCATCATCGAAATCGCTACGATTATTACGGATAGCGAGATGAATATTCTGGATGAAGGGCCTTGTCTGGCGATTCATCAGCCTGACGCCAAGCTTGATGCGATGGATGAATGGAATACCACCCATCATGGTCAATCCGGTTTGACGGCCCGTGTGAAAAAGTCAGAGATTACTATGCGTGATGCTGAGCTTCAGACATTAGACTTTATTCGCCAGTATGTGCCTGAAGGTACATCACCATTATGTGGTAACTCGGTACATCAGGATCGGCGCTTCATGGTGCCTTATATGCCTGAGCTGGAATCCTATCTTCATTATCGCAATATCGATGTGAGTACGATCAAAGAGCTCTCACGTCGCTGGTATCCCAAGATGCGACCGCCGCGTAAGCAGGCTGTGCATATGGCTCTGGTAGATATTCGCGAATCCATCGAAGAATTGGTTTGGTACAGGCAGCACCTGTTCCGTTAATTCATTCGGCATCTCCTTAAAAGAAGCTCTGAATAGATAAAACAGCTTTCCTTAGTGATGCAAAAGCTTATGCCTGAGGGTAAGCTCGCGGCATGCGCTTTGCTCCATTCTCTCATCTCCATAACCACTCTGATTTCTCTCTATTGGGAGCAACAACGTCGATAGATGGCTTGCTTAAAAAGGCTGTTGAACACAAGCAGCCTGCCATTGCATTGACCGATTACGGCAATCTCTTTGGTGCCATTGAGTTCTATTCCAAAGCCATGCGTTTGGGCATTAAGCCAATTCTTGGTTGTGAAGTGTATATCTGTGAAGACCATAATGTACGCATAGCAGAGGGCCCCAGAGGGCCGCGTTTCCCGCAGCTGGTGCTATTGGCGCGCAATAACAAGGGCTGGAAAAATCTGCTTAAGCTTATTTCTGTCTCCTTTATGGAAGGTTTTTATTATAAACCGCGTGTAGGTAAGGCTTTTTTGGCTGAACATGCCGATGGCATTATTGCACTCTCTTCCGGTTGGAATGGCGAAGTTGAAAAATGTTTGCAAAACGGTGATCGACAGGGTGCCAGACAAGCGGCCTTAGCCTATAAAGAGATGTTTCATGAAAACTGTTTCTTTCTCGAACTGCAGCGGCATGGGGCATCCGGTCAGGAAGAGATGAACCGCCAGGTGATTGAGTTGGCGCATGAACTGAATATTCCGCTGGTGGCCAGTAATAACTCCCATTTTCCGCAGCGTGAAGATTTCCAATCCTTTGAAGCGATGTTGGCCCTGCAACAGAACCGTACTTTGAATGATGATGTCTCCGGTCATTTTACCCCGGAGTATTATCTCAAGTCGTATGAAGAGATGGCCGAGCTGTTTGCTGATCTGCCTGAAGCACTGGAAAATACCATGCACATTGCCAATCGCTGCAATGTAGATTTGCAATTCGGGCACTATCAACTGCCTGACTTCAAGACACCTGATGATATGGATCTGTCTGATTATATGCGCCAGCAATCCCATGAAGGTCTGGATCTGCGCTGGCCGACGATTCTTGCCGGGGAGCCGGATGCTGATCGTGAAGAGTATAACAAACGTCTGAATTTTGAGCTGGATATTATCGTGGAGATGAAATTCCCCGGTTATTTTCTGATCGTTTCGGACTTTATTTTGTGGGCCAAAAATCAGGGCATCCCGGTAGGGCCCGGGCGTGGTTCAGGTGCCGGTTCGCTGGTCGCTTATGTATTGAAGATTACCGACCTTGATCCGATTAAATATGGCCTGCTATTCGAGCGTTTCCTGAATCCTGAACGTGTATCCATGCCCGATTTCGATATCGATTTCTGCATGTCCCGTCGTGAAGAAGTGATCCGTTATGTAACGCAAAAATATGGTGAAGATAAAGTTGCCCAGATCATCACATATGGTTCGATGAAAGCTAAAGCCGTGGTGCGTGATGTGGGTCGTGTATTGGCCATGGATCTGGCCAAGGTCAATACGATTGCCAAGCTGATTCCTGTTGATATGAAAATGACGCTGGAAAAAGCGCTGGTTGAAGAACCTAAACTTGCTGAGTTGCTCGATAAAGATGATGAGGTGGCACGCCTGTTTGATCTGGCCCGGCGCCTGGAAGGCAAACATCGTAATGCAGGTAAACATGCTGCCGGTGTAATTATTGCCAGTAGGGATCTGACCGAGACTGCACCGTTGTTCAAAGTGGCCGGCGAAGAGGGCAAAGTGGTCCAGTGGGATATGGGCAATAGTGAGAAAGTCGGATTGGTGAAATTCGATTTCCTTGGCCTGAAAACACTGACGGTGATTGATATCGCCTGTAAGTTGATTAAACAGTTTGATCCGCGCCCGGAAGCGCAAAGCTTTGATATCACCACGATTCCGATGCATGACGAAGCTACCTTCAAGTTGATGCAGCGCGGTCAGACGGGAGCGGTGTTTCAGGTGGAATCCTCAGGCATGCGTGATCTGCTGACGCGCCTGTTACCTGACTGTTTTGAAGACATTATTGCACTGGTAGCGCTGTATCGTCCCGGTCCGTTGGAATCAGGCATGGTGGACACATTTATCGCCTGTAAACACGGCACACAGGAAATTGTCTACCTGTTGCCGCAGCTCAAACCTATTCTGCAGGAGACCAACGGGGTTATTCTGTATCAGGAACAGGTGATGCAGATTGCTCAGGTGCTGGCCGGGTTCACGCTCGGGCAGGCGGATATGTTGCGCCGTGCGATGGGTAAGAAAAAGCCGGAAGAGATGGCGATTCAGCGTAAGTTTTTCATGGAAGGAGCCGAAAAACAGAAGATAGACCTTGAAAAAGCCGAGCAGATTTTTGATTTGATGGAAAAGTTTGCAGGTTATGGATTTAATAAATCGCATTCGGCAGCTTATGCACTGATCTCCTATCAAACGGCCTTTCTAAAGACGCACTACGCACATGCATTCATGGCTGCAACCTGCTCATGTGATATGGGCAATACGGATAAAATTGCATCACTGGTGACCGATTGCCGCAATATGGGTATTGAGGTGCTGCCTCCCCATATCAACGCATCGCAATGGGAGTTCAGACCTGAGAAGGATGCGATTCGTTATGGGCTTGGTGCCATTAAAGGGGTGGGAGAAGCTGCGGTCAGGGCTGTCGTTGAGGAGCGTATCAATAACGGTGCTTTTGATAACTTTGAGGCGCTAATTATGCGTGCGCCGTCCCGCACACTGAACAAACGTATTCTGGAAGGTATGATTAAAGCCGGTGCTTTGAATGGTTTGATTCCGCATCAGAGTGCAGCCCTGGAAGGGCTCGCTGATACGATGGAGAAATTAAGCAAGAAACGTAAAGAGTTCGCATCCAATCAATCGGCTCTGTTTGCCATGGTTGAACCTGAAAACAATCAGGGTTTTCCACTGACTGAAATGTGGGGTGCTGGTGATATTTTGCAGGCTGAGCGTGATGTGCTTGGTTTCTATTTGACTGGGCATCCGCTGGAGTCCTTTTTAGGGCGTGCATCGGGTCTTGGTGATTGTAATTTGAGTCAACTCTCCGAGCGTGAAGATGGGGCTCAGATCGTGGTTGCGGTCGGTGTATCCAGCATTCGCCCCTATCATGGTGGCCGTGGGACGATGGCATTTGTGCAGCTCGAGGATCTACACGGGCAGGCTGAAATGGTCTGTTTTGCTGATCTCTATAGTGAAGCAGCAGAGTTATTGGCCGCAGATGAACCGCTATTGGTGGCTGTTCGGGTGGATAAGTCCAGAGGCGATGAGCCGACACTGGTGGCTGAGGCGATTGCATCGTTGCAGGCCACGTTGCCTGAATTGGTTAGCGAAATTCAGATTTCTGCCGCCAGTATTGCCTGGGATGAGGTGACATTGGCTCGTTTGAAAACAGCCGCTCAAAATGGAAAAGCACGTCTTTCATTCCATGTACGCCTTCCCGACGCTAGTCTTGCCCTCTTACAGACTGGCCCGTGTATTGAATGGGATGATAACGTGAAGGCGCAACTGGATGCGCGTTTTTCACCTGAATCGGTGCATTTGCGGTGCAAACCGTGGCAGCCGGTACGTAAGCAGCAGGCTAAACGAGGCAACTGGTCCAACAAGTGATTGACTCGCTTTGCGAGGGATAACCTGAAGAGACAGGCTAAGGAAGGCCTTAAAAGGAGACGTAAGTGGCTTATAGTTATTTGGAATTTGAACGCCCCATTGCTGAACTGACATCAAAGATTGATGATTTATCAAATATGGGTTCTGACTCCGGCGTGAATATCGCTGAAGAAGTCGAGCGGCTGAATGAAAAACGTAATAAGTTGATTGAAGAGATCTATAGCAATGCGACACGTTCTCAGATCTGCCAACTTTCCCGTCACCCAGATCGTCCGTACATTCTGGATTATATTCCAATGATTTTTGATGATTTTCAGGAGCTGCATGGCGATCGCGCTTTCTCTGATGATGGTGCGATTGTTGGCGGTATCGCAAATTTTCGTGGTAAATCTGTGATGGTTGTTGGCCATCAGAAAGGTCGCGATACCAAAGAGAAGCTGAAACGTAATTTCGGTATGCCGCGTCCTGAAGGTTATCGTAAAGCACTGCGCCTGTTTAAGCTGGCCGAACGTTTTGATATGCCGGTGTTGACCTTTATTGATACAGCTGGCGCATGGCCGGGTATTGATGCTGAAGAGCGTGGGCAGAGTGAAGCGATTGCACGTAACTTGCAGGTGCTGGCTGGTTTGAAAGTACCTGTGATCTGTACCGTGGTTGGAGAAGGTGGTTCTGGAGGAGCGTTGGCTATTGGTGTGGGCGACCGCATGTATATGCAGCAGTTCTCTACCTATTCTGTCATCTCACCGGAAGGTTGTGCGGCCATTTTGTGGCGTGATAAAGCGCATGCGCCGGAAGCTGCGGAAGCATTGAAACCTACTGCTGCAGATCTGTTGGAGCTTGGTTTGATCGACGCCATTATCCCTGAACCGCGCGATGGTGCACATCGCAATGCTAAAGGTGCTGCAGAATTGCTGGCGGAATCACTCGATAAAACATTGAATGAATTGATTGCAATGCCGCTGGATCAACTGCTTGCTGAGCGTGAAAAACGTCTGCGTAATTTGGGTCAGTTCAGTTAGGATCTGATAGATGTCTATCGCTGCAGCCAACCCTTCCGATATAGCCACCAGTATTGCGATTAAACTGATTCAGCGTGAATCAGTCACTCCTGATGATGGTGGTTGCCAGAATTATATTGCAACACTGCTGGCACCACTCGGTTTTGTACGTACACAGGTAGATGCCGGTGGCATCACCAATAGTATTTATACCCGCATGGGTGAAATAAATGGCACATTGGCTTTTGCTGGTCATACCGATGTGGTACCGACGGGGCCTGTTGATCAGTGGCCGCATCCACCATTTGATGCTGTGATTGAAGATGGTTTTTTGCATGGTCGTGGCGCCCAGGATATGAAAGGTGGTGTGGCATGCTGGATTGCTGCTGTTGCTACCTTATGTGGTGAATATACACCGATTCCAACCGTACAGATGCTGATCACCTCGGATGAAGAGGGTGAATCTGTCGATGGCACTATCCGTATCATGGAATATATGCAGGCGCATGATTGTCTGCCGGATGCCGTGATTGTTGGTGAACCGTCCTGTGCAGAGCAGGTTGGTGATACGATCCGCCGTGGTCGCCGTGGAGTGGTGCAGGTGCGTATTACATTTCATGGTAAACAGGGCCATTCGGCTTACCCACAGGATGCTGATAACGCCATTCATCATGCCGCGCCGGCCCTTGCTAATGTAGCAGCTATTGAGTGGGGAGAACCGGCACAGGGTTTTCCTGCTACCAGCTGTCAGATCACCAATGTGAACGGTGGCACCGGTGCAACCAATGTGATTCCCGGCAGTTGTGTGGCACTGGTTGATATCCGTTATAATCCGGCCAATGATTTTGATGGCATCAAAGCAGCCATTGAAGCGGCATGTGCAGGTAGTGCAACGACACTGGATTTTGATCATGTTGCGACCGCATTTTCTACACCGGATGGTCCATTCCTCGATCTGGTCTGCGATAGCATCAAGCAGGTGACCGGCATTGAAACTGTGCGCGATACTGGTGGAGGCACTTCCGATGGGCGTTTTTTGGCGGCAGCTGGCGTTGCTGTAGCTGAGCTTGGCACAACCAATAGCACCATTCATCAGATTGGTGAGAAGGTTGCCATTGCTGAATTGGAAACACTGACAAACATTTATAGTGAAATTATTGAAAACTTCGAGGTTCAAGCATGAGTGAAACACTAGGCGCAGTGCAGAATAAACCAACGCGTTATCTGGAAACATTTGAGAATCCGAATCCTGAGCGTGACTACCATGTTCGTATCGATTCGCCGGAATTCACTTGCCTGTGCCCGAAAACAGGTCAGCCGGATTTTGCTGAAATCAAACTGGACTATGTGCCCAATGAGCTCTGTGTTGAACTGAAATCGCTAAAATTCTACTACTGGAGTTTCCGCGATGAGGGTCATTTCCATGAAAAAGTTACCAATATGATTGCTGATGACCTGATCAAGCTGCTCGATCCGCGTTATTTGAAAGTGCAGGCTGTTTTTAATGTGCGCGGTGGAGTCTATACCACGGTTGAAGTTGAACACCGCAAGGATTCTAAATGACCTATCTTCCATTCACCAAAATGCAGGCGCAGGGTAATGATTTTATCATCCTTAATGGCCTGACTAGTGAGCTACCACTTCTGAATGTGGCATTTGTGCGCCGTATTACCGAGCGCCGTTATGGCATTGGATGTGATCAGCTGCTTGTGCTTGAAAAATCAGAAACTGCTGATGCTTACCTGCGTATTTTTAACAGCGATGGTTCCGAGGCCGCCAATTGCGGCAATGGTCTGCGCTGTGTTGGGCAGTTGCTGATG
>Ga0316202_10002817_pt1 | contig 11002 bp, 10 predicted proteins | sample 3monrhotite_MG_FD_204934 | JGI IMG/M metagenome (GOLD analysis project Ga0316202, IMG submission 204934) | Microbial mat bacterial communities from mineral coupon in-situ incubated in ocean water Damariscotta River, Maine, United States -... | ecosystem: Environmental > Aquatic > Marine >...
CTCCGGCAAACACCTGTGGCGCAAGGCTTAACAACAAACCCAGTGCGGTGGCAGTCAATACACCCGCCATCAATGCTGCGCCCATGCGGCCACGAGCACCCGCCACGGGCACCAGCAAGGCACCCAGGAAAGGGATTAGAACAATCAGTAAAAGGGTCATGTGATAATAGGTCTACCTGATTACGATATGAAACTCAGCCATGAAGAGACCTTTAACCTGGCCAATAAATTCGGTGGATTGTTCGGCCATTATGGATAAGGTCATCATTCCGCTTTACGCTACTACCGCGTATTTATTGGGTTTAGGGGATTATATTACCTTCGGTACTGGCTGAGCTTTATGGGTAATCAGGCAGGTCTATATTTTTTGTTAAATTAAGAAAATGCTGAAAACGCGACAAATCAGGCCCAGCCAAACACCGCTGCTGAGCAAGCCATCTTCGGTACATGAAACAATATCCAGGCAAACAATTCCCGTTCCCGACCGACATGCATTTTTTGCGTAATATACCCATTTGCAGTGATAAATGTAAGTTCTAATAAACGACCTCGTAGCAAACTGGCGGGGTATTAACCTCTTCACGTCACACTGGCGCAGGCCAGTGTCCAGGGGATTCGACCACTGGATTCCCGCCTACGCTGGAATGACGATATTCGCAGCACCAAACAGTAGGCGCTTTTAGGCGAGCTGCTGGGAATCATACCCACAAAAGAGATTCAATAAAGCCATCAAGACAAAACGAGTGCAGTGTGATTATTCCACAAAACCCGGCCAGCCTACTGAATCCCGTTGACCGACTCCCCGTTGCAAATCAAAATGCGCACCAGGAAATCATTAATGGACACAAGAAGCGTCAAGTGAATGGCACAACTAATCAATAACACACCTTTTGCCACCCGCTATGTACTGTTACCCAATGAAGAAGGCATCGATACGCTCTATGTGATGGTGAAAGCTGCTTTCAATATTGGTGCAGCCTGGACGCTGTGCGATGAACAACATGCGCCATTGAGTGAAGATATTTACTGGGGAAAGCCCGGGCAATCGAGCCTGAAGTACCCCACGGATGTGCATCAGGGAAAACCCGGTACCGATATTGCCGTACAGGGAAGCGGCTATGCACCCGGGAACAACCCCGTCCACACACTGGAGGTCAGCGCCGCCATCGGCCACTATAAAAAAACGCTGTGTATTTTCGGGGATCGGTATTGGCAACAAGGGCGTATCAGTCCACCGGGTCCATTTACCTGTATGCCCATACGTTATGAAAACGCCTTTGGCGGGCAACACAGGGATCACACCGAACTGAAAAGTCTGGAGCCGAGAAATCCAGTCGGTAAAGGGTATCGGGGGGCGCGTGAACCTGCTGAAATGGAAGGGCAACCCTTGCCGAACATTGAAGACCCGAAGCAACTTGTTCGTCATATGGATGACACGCCAGCGCCAGCAGGGTTTGGCTTTATTGCGCCCAACTGGCATCCGCGCGCCACCTATGCAGGCACATATGATGATCAATGGTTGCGTAACAGGGCACCTTATCTACCTGAGGACTATCAGGCCCGTGCGCAAAACTCGGCACAGAACGACTTTGTCTGCAACGAATACTTAAGTGGTGGGGAAGCCGTTACCCTGACCGGCATGCATCCCGAGGGTGCCATCCACTTTGTCTTGCCACAGATCAACCTGAACGGCAGCATCCGGCTCAACGGGCTCCCCCGGCAGACGCTGCAATTTATGATGGAAACCCTCCTCATTGATGCCGATGCCATGCAATTAAACATGGCATGGAAAGCGGCTTATTGCTGTAACACTGCATTTCCCCAAATCCGTACTGTTCGGGTTTACCTGTCACGCTAAAAACATCTGGATCGTTTGGTTGATTTATGGACAGAATCGAAAAAGCAACACTCTTCAGCCACATTACCGAACAGCATGTCGATAACGCCGCTTTTCTGTGGCTACTGCGTTCCCGGGCGGTAACCCATCCACAACAGACACACATCACCATCAACAAATTAGAGCATCGAATCAACAATCACCTGAAAGGATTAACGATTACCCCCGAAGTAGCCTGGGCATTAAGTCAGCAAGCCGCCGAATTTCAAGAAGGCGGCGAAGCGTTTACACTGACAATGCTGGCATTCGACAGTGCAGACACGCACAAGATTAATACCGCACTCGATCTGGGAATGGAAAACCCGGCAACGTTCAAAGGACTGCTTTCAGCGCTGGGATGGCTGCCATCCGACAAGGTTGACCCCTGGCTCAAACCCTGGCTGGAGAGCCAAAACCCGGTACATCGGCACCTCTCCATTGCGACCTGCAGTATTCGGCGTATCAACCCGCACGAGCACCTGACTGCCTTGTTCGATGATGAGCCATCCCGAGCACATCTCCCGCTCTACTGCCGCATGTTGCGTTTGGTAGGAGAACTCAAGCGTCAGGATCTTGCCCCGGTGTTGGCGCAGGCACAGCGCCACGAAGATCCCACCGTTGTTTTTTGGGCCTGTTGGTCAGCCCGACTGCTGGGTAATCACCAGGCATCGCAAGAACTGGCGCCATACCTACTACAAACAGGTCCGCAACAGACCGCCGCCATCGAAATCACCTTCAGGCAGCAGCACAACAACCTCGCCTGGCAATGGCTGAACACACTGGCCAGCACCCCCGGACAAACACGTCCAACGATTAAAGCACTTGCCGTCCTGGGTGACCCTCACGGGATGGACTGGCTGCTGACGCAAATGAAAGTCCCTGAACACACCAAAATCGCAGGCGAGGCATTCAGCACCATCACGGGAATCGATCTGGAACAGGCACAGTTGATCGACAAACAAGCACGCAACCTCGATGACATCATAGAAGAGGAAGAAAAGGCGGTTGACGAACCGGCGTTTGATGAAGACCTCAACCTGCCCATGCCTCACGCTGAAAAAATCAGCCGACACTGGCAACAATTACGCCCGCAATTTACCGCAGGACAACGTTATTTTTTAGGTCAGCCAATAACATCACATCTGCTCAAGCACACCTTTCTGTACGGACGCGCGCGACACCGGCTGGCCGCCGCCCTGGAACTTGCCTTATTGACTCCCGGGCACGTTTACCCCAATGCCAAAGCCACACGCTGTCAGGAAGGCGCAGCATGACCGTTTTGTACCTGAACGGACTCAGCATGCTGACGCCGCTTGGCGCAGACCTGGAAATGGTCAAAACCGCCATTGATGCCGGTATCAGCAGCTATCAACAATGTGCCCTGTCGGGTGATGACGAAGCGCTCATACAATTCTCACCCGTGCCGGACGGCGCATTACAAGTGCGCATACCACCCATGTTGCCGGGAATGGGTCTCCCGCAAACAAGACTGTTGAAACTGGCCATATTTGCCCTGACCGACCTTGCACCTCAACTGCCCAAAATACCCCTGGCGCTTTTTTTGGCAGGCCCGCAACGTTACTACCAGCACACTGCGCTGAACCGTACGTTTATCAACCATTTGACAAAATCTGCCGGTGTCACACTCGATATCAGCAACAGCCGTTGTATCAATACCGGGCGGGCGGGTGTCATCGACGCCATTGCCACAGCCTTTAAATATTTTGATGCCACGCATGCACACCATGCATTGATCGGCGGCATTGACAGCTTTTACGACCCCCGCACACTGGATATACTGCAAAAAAACAGACGTTTATCCGGCAAAGACAGTTTTGATGGATTTGTGCCCGGCGAAGGTGCCGCTTTTTTACTGCTGACATCGCCGCATGCACCCGAAGCGATACGCAACAAAAGTTTATTAAAACTGCATGAACCGGCAACAGTATACGAACCAGGACACCTGCTGGGTGAAGCCCCGTACACAGCAGAGGCATTGGCGAGTGCCTTTCAACAAGCCATGGCGACAACAGATGCGCCGATCAACACCCTATACAGCTCGGAAAATGGAGAAATGCACTACACCAGAGAACTCAGTGTAGCGACACTGCGCCAGCAATACCGCATGGATGCACAGTACAAAACTCACCGGCCCGCAGAATATTTCGGTGACCTCGGGGCCGCCTTTGCACCCGTCGCCATTGGCCTGGCCAGCACCACGATCAACACACAGCCTGAAACGGCAACCATCGTGTACGCATCCTCTGACGGTGGCTCACGCGCAGCCCTCTGTTTATCCGCCAACACCCCTCTGTAAGGAAGTTAGATGTCACGCAGTGTCTATGCCAACAACCGGAATTTCAGCCACAAAGGCAGTGGTGACAAAGCCGTCTCCAGCGCACCGGACGTGTGCAAAACGCCCATGGGCAACAGCACCCCGCCCATCCCCTATGGCGTCAGCAGTCAGGCCGGTGATCTTACGCAAACCACCACCAGCGTGCTGATTGATGGCAACCTCACTGCCATTGCCAACTCGATTCACACCCAATGCACCGGCGATCAGGCGGGCAGCGCCAACGGCATCGCCTCGGGAACCGTCGCCGACAAAACCCAATTTACGAGCTACTCCTTCGATGTCAAAGCAGAAGGAGAAGGCGTCGTACGGCATATGGACATGACCACCATGAATAACGGCAATACCATTGGTGCCAACTACGGTGCATCCACCTCACCGGTGCAGATTGAAATCGAAGAAGAAGAACCGGATTACTCTCTGGACTTTCAAGTGATAGACGAACTCGGCCAGCCGCTGAAAAAAATTGACTACAAAACCCTGCCTGCCGGTAATCAGGATGCGTTGCATCAGGCTAATGGAAAAACCAATCACCAGGGAGCCACCCCCATCGTCGCCACAGAACAACATGACAGCATTGATTTTCACTTTGTCTGGGCAAAGCTGAAAACCAATAAAAATGCGGACGAAGGATAACGTTTCATGCCAATCGAAGAACCCATCAACGCCGTTAATGACACACCTGATAAAACACACGAAATCACTGCCAATTGTGATCTGCTGTGGTCACAGGCACAGCAGTTTGCCTACCTGCGTCTCTCTGATAAAACCGGCGATAACGAATACGAACTCATCGGCCTCTATGCCGCCCGCGCCAGACGTATTGCTGCCACCTATGCCCGTTTTTATCTGGAAACAGAAGACGGCGGTGATTCCGACAAAGTCGGGCGATACTACTGGATGGCGTTAGCTGCCTTTGCCAGCAAAACTGTCTCCTGCATACTGGACACCTTTCAGGTGCAGTCCAGTTACTTTATTGGCACCGCCAGCCTCGGTACAACAGACATGAAAGCCATTGCCAACGGCCTGGGCCAGGGCAATCTCTGGTTGTTTAATGACATCGCCCCTACCCACTGGTTATACAGCCATTATCCGCACCACTTCTTTAGCGGCATGGCCTGTTTAGGCAAACGTGATGCCAACCAACTGGAAGAACGAGTCAAAGAAACACTTAACGATCTGCCCTGGGCCGCCAAGTCCCTTCCCAAAATAAACCATTTTGCATCAACATCGGATATCTTTACCGGGTTTGGCTATGTATTAGACATAGAGGCGTTAGAAGAGGGAGATGAAAAAGAACTCCCAGAACTTCAGCTAAAGCATCTGCTTACCATCGCAGACCACGAGCAAAGAAGGATACTGCAACCACTGATTTATAATGACCCGGCATTTAGAGACTGGATGGTCTGGGAACGGGAGAATATCAGAGAAAGCAAGTACTTGCGCTGGACTGCTCCCGCTTATCAACTGGTGTTCACCCACCTGTGCTCGGAGTCTGATCCGGCACTCAAATCCGTGGCGCCCAATGAGATGAAGGTTGAAAATGAGGAAAGTCGTATGAAATGGATTGAAAAAGCCGCAAATAAATTTCATGAATTAATGAATGATCAGAAAGCTCACATGCTGAACGAACTGAAGATCATCGCTACCTGGGTAGACTCCCCTGACGCACTGCTGGTCTATTAACCATGCACCGCTTTATCCTCGCATTATTAACATTAACCTTACTGACCGGCTGCGACCACGCACCCCACGGAGAATTACCCATGCCCCCGGTAACCATGAGAATAAAAATCGGCGAACCCGGCCAACAGTTCCTGCAACGTAATCATCTCGACAGCCGGGGCAATGTAGACAGGCAACCTGCCGGGCTCAATTTTCATGAGCACGACTGGTCAACGGATCATCCTGGTGCCGTGATTGTGGAAAATGGCATCCATAGTTTTGAGATAAAACATGCACTTGGTGTGGTGGGTACAGAAAATGCTGAAAAACGGGAAAAAGGACTTTACAAATTTAGTATTACTGCGCTCATCAGTCTAAACCGCCCCACTCCCCACGACGAAGCCCGCATCGCCTTCATCGCCCTGCTGCATACACTGGCCCAGGCAGGCTGGAAACCGGTTCTTTATTATAGTTATCCCAGGTTAAGCGGTGAACAGGCATTGCGATATTATCTGGAAGAAAAACCTCGCGGCCCTGCCCCTGTTAACTATGACCCAACACTGGAAGAATGGATGCGCATAGACTCCGGCCCCTGGCTGTTTTATGCCGGAGATCTATTTTTAGATATTTCTGTTCGGCGCAATCGTGAGCGTATGGTCGTGGATGAACCCGGCAACTACCTGTTAAGTTTCTCGCTCTACGGCAAAGAAGAACAAGGCAGAAGCCACTTCAAATCTGAAAAACGCGACCAGTGGCAAAAACACTGGGTTGAAACCATTCAAAAATTAAAAAGAAAACGCTACGCCATAGAACGGGAATTAATCGAAAAGGGTTACACCATTGACACCGGCTATGTTGAGCCGATTATACATCCTGCTGATCCGGTGGAACCCTGAGAAAGAGAGAAAAAGGAACTGTATAAAAATGAGCGTAACGCCGCGACTGTGACCCATTGTGGTTACAGGCACAGCAATTTGCCTACCTGCGTCTCTCTGACAAAACCGGCGATAACGAATACGAACTCATCGGCCTCTATGCCGCCCGCGCCAGACGTATTGCTGCCACCTATGCCCGTTTTTATCTGGAAACAGAAGACGACGGTGATACCGACAAGATCGGGCGATACTACTGGATGGCGTTAGGTGCCTTTGCCAGCAAAACTGTCGCCTGCATGCTGGACTCCTGGCAGGTGCAGTCTAGCTACTTCGCCGGCACCGTCAGCCTCGGTACAACAGACATGAAAGCCATTGCCAACGGCCTGGGCCAGGGTAATCTCTGGTTATTTAATGACATCACCCCTGCCCACTGGTTATACAACCATTATCCGCACCACTTCTTTAGCGGCATGGCCTGTTTAGGTAAACGTGATGCCAATCAACTGGAAGAGCGGGTCAAAGAAACACTTAGCGACCTGCCCTGGGCTGCCAAGTCCCTTCCCAAAATAAATCATTTTTCATCAACATCGGATATCTTTACCGGGTTTGGCTATGTGCCACAGATAGAGGCACTAGGAGATGGAGACAAAAAACGCCCAAAACTCCAGTTAAAGCATCTGCTTGCCATCGCAGACCACGAGCAAAGAAGGATACTGCAACCGATGATTTATAATGACCCGGTATTTAGTAAATGGCTAATCAGGGAACGCAAGTACTGGCGCTGGGCTGCACCCACTTATCAACTGCTGTTCACCCACCTGTGCTCGGAATCTGATCCGGCACTCAAATCCGTGGCACCCAATGAAATGAAGGTTGAAAATGAAAAAAGTCGTATGAAATGGATTGAAAAAGCAGCAAATAAATTTCATGAATTAATGAATGATCAGGAAGCGCACATGCTGAACGAACTGAAGATCATTGCTACCTGGGTAGACTCCCCTGACGCACTGCTGGTCTATTAACCATGCACCGCTTTATCCTCGCATTATTAACATTAACCTTACTGACCGGCTGCGACCACGCACCCCACGGAGAATTGCCCATGCTCCCGATAACCATGAGAATAAAAATCGGCGAACCCGGCCAACAATTCCTGCAACGCAATCATCTCGACAGCCGGGCAATGTAGACCGACAACCTGCAGGGCTCAATTTTCATGAACACGACTGGTCAACGGATCATCCTGGCATCGTGATTGTGGAAAATGGCATCCATAGTTTTGAGATAAAACATGCACTTGGTGTGGTGGGTACAGAAAATGCTGAAAAACGGGAAAAAGGACTTTACAAGTTTAGTGTTACTGCAGGCATAACCGCCGCAGACAGCGTATTGCACGACAAGGCCCGCATCGCCTTCATCAACCTGCTGCACACGCTGGCCCAGGCAGGCTGGAAACCGGTTCTTTATTATGATGATCCCAGGTTAAGCGGCGAACAGGCATTGCGATATTATCTGGAAGAAGACCCTTACGGCTCTGCTCCTGTTAACTATGACCCAACACTGGAAGATTGGATGCGTATAGACTCCGACTCCTGGATGTTTTATGCCGGGGATCTATTTTTAGACATTGATGTTCGGCGCAATCGTGAGCGCATGGTCGTGGATGAACCCGGCAACTACCTGTTAAGTTTCTCGCTCTACAACAAAGAAGAGCAAGGCAGAGGCCACTTCAAATCTGAAAAACGCGACCAGTGGCAAGAACACTGGGTTGAAACCATTCAAAAATTAAAAAGAAAACGCTACACCATCGAACGGGAATTGATAGAAAAGGGCTACACCATTGATACCGGTTATGTTGAGCCGATCATACACCCTGCTGACCCAGTGGAGCCCTGAGAAAGAGAAAAGAACTGTTTGGATGAAGAGAGTGTGCAATGAATGAATACTTCAGTTTCTCAAAATCTATGGGGAGGTATACAATGGCGGACGCAGTAAAGCGTCGGCTCGACGCACCAGGTATTGAAATTAATTATTCCTCGTATTTTATCGTATAGACTTATGATATCAACTCAAGTCGCAACAATCGGTTTAATTATTTTCTTTACATATATTGCTGCGATAGTGGGTTCGGTTGTTTTAATCATTCTTGCCTTGTTAAGCTTTTAGTTACCTGAAATCACCGCGTTTTTTGTTGTACATAAATTAAAGTGTATTGTGTATATCACTGTAATAGTATTGTTCGATCTATTGGGAGTGTACGTTTTTTATACCAATCATCAAATTGATGTTGAAATAGCACGTCAGCATAAAAACAAAAAAGCTAGACAAAGCTTTACCTTGACAGAATCACAACAATATGGAGAGTTGCTTCTTCCCGAAGGAACGCGCATTGAAAGATATGATTCCTTTGATAATGGGGAGGAAAACCGTGCATTTCGTTTAACAGGCTTAAGGTATAAGGTATGCGGAACTCCCCCACCCTGTTAAAATTTCCAATGTATGGGCATTGGAAATGCGGATACAACACGGAGGCCAATTACGACTCGCTCATGACCAGGAAATATCAGGAGTAGTGTGTAAAGCCAATCAAATAGCTGAATTTCACGTACCAACAATAAAATACGATACTCTCAAAGAGCGTGGAAAAGAGATGCCTGATGGCCCCAAATCACGACTAAAACCAAGTCAGTGGGTATTTGCAGAATGCAGAGACTTTGAAAATCCAGCAAATAACAAAACCAGTGCTCAGATCAGAATATCACCTCCTGTCTGGGCCAAAGTAACCATTCGTAAAAATTCAAGCCAAGAATAAATCCTGTGTTAATCAATGGACGTGTCCACATATGACCCCATTGATACTTTTCGGCCACCCGAAAAAAACTGAACCTGGCTCGGACCACATTAGGAAAAACCGACGCTAGTAAGCGTCAGATATACAGTGGAGCGTAATGTTTAAGTGATGCACATAGACTCAGGCCCTTGGATGTTTTATGCCGGAGGTCTATTTTTAAATATTTCTGTTCGGCGCAATCGTGTGCGTATGGTCGTGGATGAACCCGGCAACTACCTGTTAAGTTTCTCGCTCTACGACAGAGAAGAAAAGGCCAGAAAGCAATTCGGGTCTGATAAACATGATCAATGGCAAGAACACTGGGTTGAGGCCATTAAGAAATTAAAAAGAAAATGCTACGCCATAGAACAGGAATTGATAGAAAAGGGTTACACCATTGATACCGGTTATGTTGAGCCCATCATACACCCTGCTGACCCGGTGGAGCCCTGAGAAAGAAAGAGAAAGGGACTGCCTGTTGGACATTACTACTAAATGACGCTGGGTACCTTTGCCAGAAAAACCATCGAAAGCCATTGCCAATGGCCTGGCCCAAGGCAACCTCTGGTTATTTAATGACATCATCCCTGCCAACTGGTTATACAACCATTATCCACACCACTTCTTTAGCGGCATGGCCAGTTTAGGCAAGCGTGATGCCAATCAACTGGAAGAGCGGGTCAAAGAAACAGTTAACGACCTGCCTTGGGCTGCCAAGCCCCTTCCCAAAATGAGCCATTTTGCATCAACATCGGATATCTTTGCTGGATTTGGCTATGTGCCACAGGTTCAAAAATCTTGCCATGCTATGGAATTATGAAAATGCTGCTCAATTTCCCACTAAAGAAAAATTGTTCTGCTCGTTCGTTTAAAAAACTAGCAAAAAACCTTTAAACTCTGTTCTTTCTGTAATCCCTCTGATAGATTCATGCGGCAACAGGCCATTAAGAATGACTATTGAAGACCAACTCAATGCATTAATGTTCTTCCACCTGGAAGAACATACCTCAGCGAGACACCTCATCCAGGTTTTACAGGATGATAATTTTGCACGTGCCAATATAGCCCCAGAGGGTGGAATCAGTAGACGCTCTTTTTTAGAAGCGATCAATGAACCAGAACTTGAGTGCTGTAAGATCTTATACAGCGTAGATTGTTATTGAACAGATGTTTATTATGGATAAATACAGTCTTGGATTTAAAGGAATGCAGCATCGGTGCTGTCCCTGACTTAAGATTGAGTAACTTTTGAGGCAATAAGTATATGATTGAAACTCCACAGAATGGTATTAAAGGTTTAAAGCACTGGCGTTACGATTTGTTAGCCGGCATGCAGGTAGCCCTTGTTTCATTACCGTTATCATTGGGTATTGCTATTGCGTCTGGTGCACCGGCTGTTACCG
>Ga0316202_10002818_pt1 | contig 11002 bp, 9 predicted proteins | sample 3monrhotite_MG_FD_204934 | JGI IMG/M metagenome (GOLD analysis project Ga0316202, IMG submission 204934) | Microbial mat bacterial communities from mineral coupon in-situ incubated in ocean water Damariscotta River, Maine, United States -... | ecosystem: Environmental > Aquatic > Marine >...
TAACATGATCGCATCCCCTAAATGACAAATTCCACTTTTATGTGGCAATTTGATACCGCTATTTCTAACTTGTTTCAAATTGTTAATCGGTCACTCAGGGAGGGAACTTTAGTATTTCTACTTATATTTCATCAGATAGGCCAGCATGGGTCTGAGGCATGTTAATGACGCCTATCATGCCATTTCTGTTATTTAGTCCCGTTTTTACATACTGGACTGTTAATGTAATCCAGACTTCGTGTTCAAAACGATGGCGCAGTGGGGCTCGATAATCGCGAGTCATACCTGTTTTGTTGTCAATTGCATCGGTAAAGGCATAGTAAATCTCAGTAGAAGGAAATAAGTGCTTAAATTCGGTACCTAAAAGTTCTGTGGAGCTAATACCAATCCAACTAGAGATATGCTTGGATATGTAGGTGATATATCCTTCTGTGTCGCAGCGAAAGAAAACACCATCGATACTGGCGCTAAGTAAGTTTATTTCTTGGTGAGCTAAGTTAAGTTGCTCTTGAGTTTCTTCTAATTTCTCTTCGGCAGTAAATAGATTGTTGTTCAGTTCTGTGAGCTTATGTTTATATAGACTGAGTTGTTTTTGTGTTTCACCGGCATTTACTTTTAATTCGACTTGATCGAGTGAGATCTTTTTAATTTGGCCACTTAAGCCACTTGACCCAGTATTGGCACGAGTAACAAGTAAAGCGACAGCGAGTAAAAAACCCCAAATCGCACTATTGATCGGTTCATTCAACCAAATAGCCTGGCCTAATGGAAGGCCAATAGCAGGGAGTGTATAAGCCAGCCAAAGTGTATTTCTTAGACCTGAGCCGGCGAGGGCGGAAAGTACCAATGCTGCAATAATCAAAGCGATGATGGATTCCGATATCACCGGACCATAGCCGTAATAAACTACAGCCAACGGCAAAGCACCCCAGCATAGACCAGTTAATGCTGCACCTATCCATAATAAGCTGTTAGCGAGTATGTTTGAGCTGTTGCTATTTTGGGTGATTAACCGAGCGGAATATAGCAGGAGTAGTCGCGATCCACAGATGAGCCCGAAGACACTGAGTAAGCTTTGAATTTCATTTAAGGGCAGGGCAATGAAATAAATAGCAATGAATAAGCATATGGCTACTAAGTTAATAGCAATATCAATAGGAGCTAATTTGTATAACAACCGAAATTGATGTTCTTCCAAGGATGATTCATTCATCGTGGGTCGTCCATGGTGTTAAATCTAATAAAAAATAAGTACTTAGTTCTGTATCGGTCAGTGAACCTACAGGGTTTAGCGGACAAGGTAATAAAATATTACATTTGCAGTTGTTCATTACCTTTCCTTAGCAATACGTAGACCGCGCCAGTGCCACCATCTTGTTTTTTTGCAGAACAAAAGGCTAAAACGTGATGACTCTGTCTTAACCAGGCATTGACCTTGTTTTTGATGATGGGTTGTTGGTTGGAGTTATTGCCTTTGCCGTGAATGATGCGAACACAGCGAATATCATCCGTGACTGCACGTTGTAGAAAATGGGCCAGTGCGGGACGCGCCTCTGTGACGCTATAGCCATGCAAGTCTATCTCATCACCTATCCTGTATTGGCCGCGCTTGAGTTTGCGCATGACGGTTTTTTGTAAACCAGCTCGCATGAAATGGAGGATTTCATCGGCGTCGACGATGTGTGGGTCAAAGCCATCTGATAGCGTATCAGCGATTGTGTTGGCCTCATGTTGATCGCGTTTTTTATTGACGACTATGGGAGATTTAGGGAGGTCAAGGTGAATGACTTGATCATGCTGGTGCCTGGTTATATTGCCCAAGGTCTCTCGGAACAAAGCGCGCTCTTCTGGGCTGATGTCACGTTTTTTTGACATGGAAAGGGGGTTTAATTTGGGCTGTGAGATGAAGTGGCTAAATAATACCATGAGTACCCACTTCCGCTCGAGTGTGTAGGAAATCGATAGTGGAGTCGACTATCTGGGCTATATTTGGTTTTTTTAGCTTGTTGGTGATGGAAATTAAGGGGTTCCCCCCCTTGTGCCAGGGTAGAATTTTTCGCTAGTCCTGAGAATGAGAAAAGCAGAGAATATACGGGGAATGTTTAATTTTATATATATCAAATGGTTATTTGATTCACATAATCTAATTGATTAACTAATTCTGGTAGGCTTTGTTGTATTATTGATAGCGGTCCACCGCCTCATAAAGCCTTAGTCTTTAACAATAATATTGTTGTTGGTATCTCGGTGTTGGCGTACAAAGTCGTCACCAATATTTTCTAGCTCAGACTTTGCGAGACGATCATAAAGTACAACATTGACGGTAGCTGCTAAGTTCATACAACCTATCGTCGGAATGTAAACAACGCTACTGGCTTTGTTGATGATGCTTTGAGGGATCGTGCCGTCTTCTGGACCAAATACGTATATCGCTTTGCTGGGATGTTGAAAGGCGGGCAAAGGGATTGCCCCTTCTGCATATTCAACACAAACAATTGCTCTATCTTCAGGGCTTGTGCCGAGAATATGTTCAATGTGGTTTAGTGGGATATTGCTGCTCGCCAAGTTCGTGTTGGTTCTATATTTGGCGGCACGATCATACCGTGTCCCGGTATAAACAACTTCGTCTACCTGATAACACCCAGCAGCCCTCATTATCGCCCCTAAGTTTGTTGGGCTTTTGGGATTAATTAAACCGATCGCAAGTGCCGATTCCGTCATTACGCTATTTTCCTGCATTTTTTTCATACGAAGCTGATTTTAAAGGGTATGACTGGCTGTTGCACGCCAGATGGTTACATCAAAGAATGCTGTGAGAGTAATCCATTAATAATCCACTGCTGTAAAATAACGAATAGAATTCGTTATTAAAACCGGCATCTTAGTTTTTCGCAGTTTCGTATATAGCCATCAATAATGAGTAAGTTATACTTAGCGCGATTCTTTATAAGGTTAATTTCTATGAACTGGGTTAAAGAAAAATAAACGAGAGAGAGGGGGTATGCTAAAGTTGGGCCCGCTAACTTGACCGCATCAACCAAATTAAAATATGTAATTCGTAGGGTAATGCATTGCAAGAAGACTTATTTATTGAAGAAACCTCAGCTGATACGACGCAAGGTCCTGCATTTGAGCTCAAAGGCTCATCGTTCACCTTGCCCATTTTGCGCTTATTAAGTTCAGATTTAGCGTCCATTGAACGTGGTTTGAGTGACCATTTGGCTAAAAATGCGAGCTTCTTTGAAAATGCACCTTTTGTAGTTGATGTTGAGCACTTATCCGAGCGAGGGTGGGATGTTGATTTTTCCCTTTTATGTGAGTTAATGCGTTCAAAAAATATTGTGCCCGTCGGTGTGCGTGGTGCCAATCAGGAACAACAAGCGAGTGCCATTAATGCAGGCATGGCTGTACTCACAGGTGGTGCACTTCAATCTTTGACCGTTTGTGAGCCTGCGCCGCTCCTGCCACCAACAATCAGTTATCAGTTTGCGACCAAAGTTATTGACCAACCGGTTCGTTCGGGTCAACAAATTTATGCTCGTGATGCGGATTTAGTTATTTTAGGTTCGGTTAGTGGCGGGGCAGAGGTAATTGCTGATGGCAGCATTCATATCTATGGGGCACTGCGAGGGCGTGCGTTAGCAGGAGCCTCGGGTAGCGAAAATACTCGAATTTTCGCTCAAATATTAGAACCGGAGTTGGTATCGGTCGCAGGAAATTATCAAATATTTGAGGAGCGCTTGCCTGAGTCTATTCATGGTAAAGCCGGCCAAGTATATTTATTTGAAAATAAGTTAAGTTTTTTACCAATAGGCCGATAGTGTCGAAGTTGGTTATGAAATTGTGGAATATCGATGAAGGAGATTCGCTTGTCCAAAGTTATTGTGGTGACCTCAGGGAAGGGAGGAGTTGGAAAAACAACTACGAGTGCGAGTGTTGCAACAGGCCTAGCAATGCTTGGGCATAAAACTGTAGTTATAGATTTTGATGTTGGTCTTCGTAATCTCGATTTGATTATGGGGTGTGAACGTCGTGTGGTTTACGACTTTGTGAATGTAATTAATGAAGAGGCGAGCCTAAAGCAAGCTTTAATCAAGGATAAAGCGCACGACCAGTTGTTTATTTTACCTGCGTCACAGACACGTGACAAAGATGCCTTCACTAAAGAAGGGGTTGGACGGGTTATGAATGAATTGCGTGATAGTTTTGATTACATTGTTTGCGATTCCCCAGCCGGCATTGAAAAAGGAGCCATTATGGCGCTTTATTATGCTGACGAAGCACTTGTCGTGACCAATCCTGAGGTATCTTCTGTACGCGATTCTGATCGTATTCTTGGTATTTTGGCTGCAAAATCCAAAAGAGCAGAAGATGGTGTCGAGCCCATTAAAGAGCATCTCGTTATTACCCGCTATGCGCCAGCACGAGTTGAAAGTGGAGAAATGTTGAGTCTAGAAGATATTCAGGAATTATTAGGTATTAACTTAATTGGTGTGATCCCAGAATCAGAAAGTGTATTGCAAGCGTCCAATGCTGGCGTGCCTGTTATTAGGGATGATACGAGTATTAGTGGTCAGGCATATCAAGATTTGATTGCTCGCTTTTTAGGTGAAGAGAAACCTATGCGCTTCCTTGATGTGGAAAAGAGAGGAATACTAAAACGAATTTTTGGGGCTTAGTCAAATGTCATTACTCGATTACTTGAAGCGCAGTAATAAAAAAAGTTCGGCTGCTGTTGCAAAAGAGCGCCTACAGATTATCCTTGCGCATGAACATGCAGCGAATAACAAAACACCGGATTACTTGCCTACATTACAGCGTGAGCTGCTTGAGGTGGTAAGAAAATACGCAAAAATTGATGTAGACGATGTTAAGGTAACGTTAGGAAGAGAAGGCGATTGTGAGATTATAGAGCTGAATATTTCTCTTCCTGAGCAGAAGTGAGCCGCAAATAAAAACCGCCTTAAAGGCGGTTTTTATTTTCTTGATAAATATTAAATACCGCGACCTAATTTAGACAGCATTTTTTATATTTTTTACCGCTGCCACAAGGGCATGGCGCATTCCTATTAATTTTGGCTGTTTCTCGCCGAATGGGTGTTTTTTCTTTTTCGCGCTGTCCTTTGAAGTACTCAAATAAGCTCTGAATGGTGGGACTGATCTTATCCTGTTCTTCTTTTAGCGCTACAGAACTTAGATTATCAACTTTCTCCCAACCTTCTTCGGTTGTAAATAGATGAAAAAGTGGCAATATTTCTTCAATCTTGGTCGAGTCTTGTTCACTAATTTTTGGCCATATATCTAATCCGCGCAAGAAACCACTACACCACTCGTCAACAATAGTAATGACTTCATCATCTTGATCCCTCTCAAGAAAAATACCGTGAAATTCGTTGGCTTCTAACGATTCCATGACATGGTGATAATGAGTGAAGCTGAGATGAGTGAACTCTTCGTAGCTAGTTTTATTCGGCCATTTTGGTTCAACCCCTCCCCAGATAGCGGGTAGCCAGATTGCAGGGGCGATGTTTTGAGGTGAGCAGTTTAAGGCGGCAAAAAAGCCATCTAACTCGGACACATCTAATACAGAATCTTCGTTCCCGAAACGTTCTATGTAATAAGTAAGAAGTACAAAAACATCGTCGGTCTTTGGCCGCTTTATACGCTTAGGCTCTTGGGGTATAGTATTCTCAGCTTCTTCGACACCATCCTCAGCATAACTTGGGGCAGGTGTTGTTCGCCTCTCACGTATTCCCAACGCGATTTCTACATCTTCTAGGTCACCGGCACAACTGATATCAACCTGTTTGCTCTCGTAAAGCCGGCGCAGCGTATTGATGGAACTGGTAGCATCCAATTCGATTAGAAACAGGACAATTAAGCCACTAAGTGTCGGCATTGTAGGGTCTGGTGCATCTAAATAAGTGCTGAGCACCAAGATTACTCGTTCACGACAGGCGGGGTAGCTTTGAGCGATAGTTTTTAACGCATCGGCTGCCATGACACAGGAAAATTCATCGTGGTTGGATTCTCGTAAATAGCAGGTTAATGCTTCGATAGATTGCTCGCCAATCATACTCATGACGATGGGGAATTCGCTTAATGCCCAGTCGTCTTCGACAATCTCATCAAACATGCCAAGCAAAGGCTCAATGGCGGCAGGACTTCCGATTTGGCCTAAAGCCCTCCATGCATGCATAGGAACCCATGCTTCGTTACCATCGATGTCAGCTTGGTGGAGGGCCTCATCGCCGACAAGTCTCAATAGCTCAGGGACGTCATCTTCATCAAACCCATACTGTAAGTAATCAAGCCACTGATCGTTGTTACGGCTATCATTACCTAGCTCGAATAGAATTTTGAATTTTTCCTTGGGCATTACGCTAGAGTCTCATTGATTTGGGGTGTAAATTAGGTACACAGTTTATATTGTTTTATAGGTTTGGTGGAATTCGTTTTATGTTGTCAGTACGTTTGATGGCCATTTTAGAGCAGAAATTTGTTTATAGCGGACGGTTAAGGTGATGGGCAATGAATAAATTAATACGAGAATCTTTTTTCCTACCCATTAGGTGGCGACGATACAGCCTTTTCGCCAGTGTGATAGCACTATCATTGTTAATATCGACCCCTAGTCACTCAGATGAAACAATTGATTTATTTCAAGATTCCTTGGCTTATGCTGACCTATCGCTCGCGGCCTACAAAACCAAAGATGAAGCTGAAATCATAGTGGAACACAACGGTTATTTTTTGTCATTTTACAAGCTCATTCCAGGCGTTGAGGTACAGGTACTTGTTGTGACAGATGAGCTTAATAAAAGACAAGTTATTGCTATTAGAGGGACGTCTAACGTTGAAAATGTACTGGTTAATGCAGCATTTCAACTCTTACTCAACCAAGGAACAAAAATAAAACTACATGAAGGCTTTGGTCAGGCTGCTGATGTGGTGTGGAGTGAAATAAAGCCAGTATTAAAAAACGACTATGAAATATCGACTACGGGCCATAGTCTTGGTGGGGGGATAGCCTTAATTCTAGCAATGTATTTAGATCAAAATAGCTACAATGTAGGCAAAGTCGTCACCTTTGGCCAGCCTAAGATCACAAATGTACAAGGGGCAGCTATGTACAGACATATCGATTTAACTCGATTTGTAACGCCGCTAGATCTTGTTCCTCTAGTTCCCCCCCTTGATATGGTAGATCTCAATAAGCTAGATATTTATTGGCATCTGGGGCAAGAGGTTGTGTTGATTGATGAGAAAAAAGTGGCATTTTTGGAAGGCATATCAAGCATGATTCGAGCGACTAGAATTCTCGATAAAAAAATTAGTGAAGAAAATGTTCAGGCACACGGAATGGATGTATATCGACAGCACATAATTAACAATTCAAAGAATGTTGAGCAGATTGAATATGATGCAGGTGCCAGTTTAAAAAGTTTAATGGGACGCTTTTTCTAGCCCAGATTACATTTATTGCCATTATTGCCGATAACTTTCAAATAATTAGTCCTTATTACTGATAGTATTGATTTCAAGGAGCTGTGCTTTGGTGGCAAGTAGTAATGTCATGTCAGATGGGCCGACCAAATTATCCGAACATCCTGTCACTAAACGTGCTGCTCAATTTTCCATAACATTCGTATTAATATTAATCTGTTTAGCCGGAACCAGTATTTATGTAACCCTGGCTCAAATTAAACAAGAAACTAAGCGTGTTGTTGAGCAAGGCATGCATTCAATTTTAAAAGGTACGCATACTGCGGAGCATATATGGGCAGCTGATATGAAACGTTATATCGAAACGTTTTCTAAAGATAAGCAAGTTATTACGCTCATCCAAAACTTATCAAACGAAGCACGACAGTCGAAAGTCTTAGCCACTAGTTCAGCACTACGAGCCGTGCGTAAGATGTATAGCCAAAGCGAAAACCTTAGCACACTTGGGTTCTTTGTTATTTCGCCAGATAATATTACGATAGGTGCAGTCAGTGATGATGTATTAGCTCAAACAAATATTATTTCCAAGGCTTACCCGCACTTATTGAAACGGGTGTTTGCTGGAGAACTAGTATTAATCCCACCAATAGATTCAAATTTCAAATCAACGAACAACGCATCTTCGTCTAAACCGAAAACGACTATGTTTGTTGCGGCTCCGGTTATTAATAGTAGCGGAGAGGTCTTTGCGGCAATCACCATCACTATCAACCCCGAGCAGAGTTTTCTAAGGATTAGTCAATTAGGGCAAGTGAAGGAAACGCATTTTACATACGTTTTTGATCATAACGGTGTGGCATTTAGAGGCTCAGAGGAAGGCGTAGTTAGTGACCCTGAGCTTACAAGAAGGCATGCCTCACATATTAAGTCATTATTGGATCTAGATCATATAGAGCCTACATCATCTAATAATCCAGAGTATCTGTTAGTAAGCGATATGGTTGGTTATAAAAATTCGCGTGGCCAACGGGTGTTTGGGATGTTTTTATGGGACCACAAATTAGGTATCGGATTCGCCAGCGAAATCGACGTGACTGTAGCGATGGCAGCATACGAACATACAAAATGGATCACGATATTTCTTTTTTTATTAATGGGGATATTTGTAGTACTTTTTTGTTTAGCAATTCTTTGGTTAATACGACACAATCATTATTTAGTAAAGAATTATAATGAAAACCTTGAATCAGAGGTTGTTGCCCGTACAAATGAATTGATAACAGTCAATGCAGAACTCGATAGCCATCGACAACAACTAAATTCAATTTTCAAATCCATTCCCAATGCTGTATTAACCGTGGATATAAATAGAAAAATTGTCCATGCCAATAAACATGCCTCACATTTATTTGGTTATAGTGAGGATGAATTTAACGGAATGGTATTGGAGCAATTGTTGCCTGAGAGGTTTAGGCATTATCACGAAGGTATTTTCGCCCATTTTGTCAAAAGCAATTCCACAGAAATATTACCTACTCGTCATTTTCTAGCATTGAATAAAGAGGGAGAAGAGATAGCGATAGAGCTGAGTATTAGTATTTATAAATTTGATGGCGATTGGTTTGCTGTTGCTGGTGTTCAAGATATTCGAGAGCGAATTCGCATAGAAAAGGAAAAAGATGAATTAAAGGAGCGTCTATTCCAGGCTCAGAGAATGGAAACTGTTGGTCAGTTAGCGGGTGGAATAGCTCATGATTTTAATAATCTCCTAACTAGCATCATTGGCTTCACTGAATTAACCAAGCAAGTATTACCCGAGGAAAATAGCACTCCCCATGACTACCTAAACACTGTTATTGATTCGGGTAGTAAGGCGCGTGATCTGGTGAAGCAACTATTATCATTTAGTCGGTCTGATCGAATACAAAAACGAGTAATTGATGTAAATCCTATTATTGAAAATGCAATGAAAGTGCTCAGGGCCACGATATCTCAGCGTATAGAAATATGCACTAATTATAAAACCAAACATAGCTTCATTTTGGCCGACGCCACACAAATACATCAAATCGTCATGAACTTGGTCATTAATGCGCGAGATGCGCTAAAAGGTAGCGGAAGAATAAATCTACGCGTCGGTGATTATTCAGGGCCAATTGATTGTCCCGCTTGTGGTAAAAGTGGGGTGGGTAAGTATCTGGAGTTATGCGTTAGTGATAATGGTAAGGGTATTAATGCTGATGATTATTCTAAAATTTTTGAACCGTTTTATACAACAAAATTGGTCGGTGAAGGAACCGGCATGGGGCTATCTATAGTTCATGGAATAGTTCACGGATGCAATGGACATTTGCGAGTAGAGTCTGAGCCAAATGTTAATACAAGTATATATTTGTACTTTCCAGTTAGGGAGGAGAATCATACAGAACCGAGTACAACCCAGTTGGTAGAAGAGGCCAGCGCAAGTTCATCATCGAGTAATAAAGGGAAAACGATCATGATTATTGATGATGAATGGACTATTTCTAGCTTTTTAAGCGAATTACTTACCTCTTGGGGATATAGCACGTTAGCGTTTAACCAGCCACGTTTAGCTCTTGAATACATTCAAACTCATACCACACCACCTGATTTAATAATCTGTGATCAATCCATGCCTGAGATGTCAGGGATAGAGCTAATGAAGGATGTGTTAGATATCTTTCCTGAGGTTCCGATTGTTCTATGCACGGGACACAGCGACAGTGTGGGTCAAGAATCTGCTTTACAACAAGGGGCGAAAGCCTTTCTTTATAAACCGCTAATGTCTTCGATGATTCAACTTGAAGTTGATAGGTGGTGCAGCGGGAAAACTACCAGTGCAAACAATTAATATCGCTGCTCACTGAGATTATATTTTGATAGGCGCGCCCTTTCCTAGAAGAAAAGGTGCGCTGATAAATCACGCTATTTTAAAGCGCTTTCGCTTGCTCAACAGCATTACCAATATAATTTGCCGGTGTTAAATCCATTAAGCGAGTTTTTTCATTGTCAGGAATATCTAAGTCTTGAATAAAGGCTTGTAACCTTTCTTTATCGATACCCTTACCGCGTGTTAGCTCTTTTAATTTCTCGTAAGGTTTTTCAATACCGTAACGACGCATGACGGTTTGTACGGGTTCAGCCAGTACTTCCCATGTATTGTTTAGATCTTCGTTAATGCGAAGAGGATTGCACTCTAGCTTTGAAATACCCTTCAAGGCAGCTTGATAAGAAATTAAGCTATGGGCCGAACCGACACCTAGATTTCGAAGCACAGTGGAATCAGTTAAGTCACGCTGCCAGCGAGAAATAGGTAGTTTCGCGCCTAGATGACCATATATTGCGTTGGCGATACCGAGATTGCCTTCAGCATTTTCAAAATCAATGGGGTTTACTTTATGGGGCATCGTGGATGAACCCACTTCACCGGCGATGGTTTTTTGTTTGAAATATCCTAACGAAATATAGCCCCAGACATCACGGCAGAAATCGATCAGTACCGTGTTAAAACGTGCATTAGCGTCAAAAAATTCAG
>Ga0316202_10002819_pt1 | contig 11001 bp, 10 predicted proteins | sample 3monrhotite_MG_FD_204934 | JGI IMG/M metagenome (GOLD analysis project Ga0316202, IMG submission 204934) | Microbial mat bacterial communities from mineral coupon in-situ incubated in ocean water Damariscotta River, Maine, United States -... | ecosystem: Environmental > Aquatic > Marine >...
TTTCTGTGCTTTTCCATGTTTCAGACAGTTCAATCGTATTGCCATAGGATTTACTCATCTTGCGACCATCTAGGCCAGGTAGTTTAGATGCGGGCATAAGCAATGATTTAGGTTCAGGAAAGAGCGGAGGGATACCTTTGCGATACAAATGATTAAATCGGCGTGCAACTTCGCGAGTCAGCTCAATGTGTGGTACTTGATCCTCACCAACGGGCACAGCATCAGCACGGTACATTAAAATATCGGCAGATTGCAGTAAAGGGTAGCCTAAAAAACCATATGTTCCTAAATCTTTTTCGCGCAATTGTTCAATTTGGTCTTTATAGGTAGGCACGCGTTCCAGCCAAGAAAGTGGGGTCATAAATGAGAATAATAAGTGTAATTCAGCATGTTCAGGTATTTCAGATTGAATGAATAACACACTTTTCTCAGGATCAATGCCGACAGCAAGCCAATCAATGATCATGTCCCAAATGGTGTCTTTAACAATTTCAGGGTTGGCATAATCGGTGGTGAGCGCATGCCAATCCGCAGCAAAAAAGAAGCATTGTTCTTTTCCTTGTAAATTTAGCCAGTTTTCAAGTACGCCTTTGTAATGCCCAAGGTGTAAGCGACCTGTAGGGCGCATGCCCGATAAGATGCGCATAGGCTTGGAATGATTGGTGGATTCTGTTTCAGTATTCACAACTTCCCCTCAGTGTATAAAGAGCTGCATGATGGCAGGACAAGCAGCCCTTGAAAAGAAGCGATTGACGAACGCATAACAGGCCTTACAATGCGCGCCATTACACAAGGCGCTTTAGCTCAGCTGGTTAGAGCACCGGAATCATAATCCGGGTGTCCGGGGTTCGAGTCCCTGAAGCGCCACCATTTTATGTAAATCCTTTATTTATCAAGGGCTTACAGTGATAAAAAGACGCTCTCCACCATTTTTGTACAAAACATTAGTACAAAAATGGGGAGGGCGTTTTGCTTTTTAAAGCATCCAAGAAAGCACCGTATCTATACAGACACAATAATTCACCATACTACTACTTCCGCCGCAGCATTCCGGCTGCGCTACGTTTGGTTATCGGCAAGCGTGAAATCAAGGTATCTCTTAAAACGTCTAACAAAGCAGAAGCAATATTGCTGCACAACAAACTTAATACTACTGTTGCTGAAATATTTGCATGTCGGGATGGTACTATGATTAGAAAACTTGAAATAAGCTCGATAACAAAAAGTAGTGACGGCAGTGTAAAAATCGAGGGGTTAAAGACTGACCCGACCAACCCTGAAGGTGATTTAGCTATTTTAGAACGGCTAGGATTTGGTTTCACTGAAAGCAATGGAGTTATAATTGCAGAGCCTACTAAACAATCGGGTATGCGCTTTAGTGAACTTGTTGTTAAGTATTTGCATCATGCAAAGTTAAATTCTAAAACAAAAAAACAAGATGAAGCAATCTTAAGTATGTTCATGGAATTATATGACGACCCTTCAGTTGCAGGCATTGACCATCCAATGATGACTAATTTTGTTGAAACTATTGAAAGGTACATCCCTGCGAATGCAAAAAAAATGTACCCCAAATTAACAGCTAAGCAGATTTCTAAACTTAATCATTCAGGTAAAAAAATGATGAGCGCCCATTCAGTTAATAAATACTTAGGGCGTGTTGGATTGGCTTTTAAATACGCAGTAAATCACGGGTACATGAAAGAAAACTTTGCACATGGAAAAAGAATTAAAGATTTAGAGCATGCAAGAGATAAGAGACAGCCATTTAGTTCAGAAGAGATAGAGAAAATACTTAACAAAAGTGAGAAGGATTTAACGAATAAACCTGACTTATACTGGCTTTTGTGGATTGGAGCATACACAGGCATGCGCCTTGGAGAGATTTGCCAGTTACAGCCACAAGACTTGAGGCAAGAAGATGATATATGGGTTATTGATATAAATAAAAATCATGAGCTTAAAGACTGCAAGACGAGCGGCTCAGAGCGTCTTGTACCTGTTCATAGTGCATTAATTGAAAATGGATTGCTTGAATATGTTGCAAGTCGAAAACGTGAAGAGTTTTTGTTTTCATGGAAATATCATGAAGACCATGATTGGTCTTACAACAGTAGCAAAGATTCAAAATATTTTATAGAAACAAAATCAGGAATTAGTGGCAAGAGCTTTCATTGTTTCAGGCATACTGTTGCAGACAATCTGATGAAATCCCTTTCGGCAACAATTACTAAAGAAGTCATCGCTGGAATTCTTGGGCATTCTCAGCAAGGGGAAACGTTTGGAAGGTATGGGAAAGGTTTTAACGTTAAGCTATTGCAAGATGCTGTTGAAGCAATTAGATATAAGAGTACATAAAGAATTAAACAGAAAAGGGTGAATGTATTAGCAAACGCTAATAAAAAGTAACAAAAAAATAAGACCATATTAGAGAGCCGCCCTAAAAACACCTTATTTTGCAACAAATTCGATGTTTTTTACCCACTGATAAAGTGAGCTGTATTCACTGGCATAGTGACACCTTCTCATTGATACAGTGGGGTGTGTTTTAAATGTTTTTTGCTTTTTTTCACTACTACGATGAGAAAGTAAATACAAATAACTTGACTTTATCACTGAATTTAGTGTATACTATTCATTATCATAGTGAGTATTATACATCGAGGATAGTGAAATGGCTAAAAAGAAAGCGGTAAAGAGAAAGAGTTTATATAGAGAAATCCACCAAACTGTTACTGATGCAGATGGAAACACTACGACTGAAACTAAACGTGAAGAATTCTCAGTCGGTGCTGAACCGCCGTTCATAAAATTGTATATCAACGATATTATCGCCTTGCACAACTTAAAAGGAAAATCGAAAGACTTATTATTGCAGCTTATTAAGCTTGTAGACTTCGAAAACTATGTAACTCTTTCTCCAAGAAAAAGAAAAAGCATATGTAAAATAATTGGTATCAAAGAAACTGGAAGCACACTAACAAATACAATTAATGCAATTATAAAAGCTGGACTTATGAAACGTGTTTCATGGAATGAATACATGCTAAATCCAGATTACTTCGCCCGAAAAAAGTGGTTTGAAATGCACGAACTTCAAGTTGAATACATTACTATGAAAGTCACATATACAGAAGACGGTAAGCGTATTGTAGAGAACGAAGTTAAAATTAAAGATGGAGAAGAATAAAATGGAACTTTATAAAACACCAACCCACGGTCACGCTACCGATAGCTTTTTTAAGGCTCTTGTATGCAACAAGGACGAAATTTTAAACGACTTCAAAGACAGAGCTAGAAATCATCGTCATTCTGGCTCTACAGAGATTTTAGTTAATGCTTTGATTAATAAAAATGAGCGTCAAAATTGTGAAGTGAATCTATTCAAGCTTGATAAAAAAGGACAAGAGATTTTCTTTTTAATTCAATACTATGAGTTTGCTCATATGATGGCCGGAGCGTCTGAGGATTGGAAAGAATCAGATTTGAAAAAACTTGCAGAAGAAATGAACATTTAAAATATAGGGGCTAAATTGTGCATTATTTTTCTTGTTGATAATGCATTTTTTTAGGGGGCTTTTAAACTTCGATACACTCACTATCGCAGTTTAAACGCTCCGCTTATTTAAACTACTGTTTCGCCCTGCGGGGCAAGAGAATATCCGACCATGATTTAAAACTGGAACTAGCGGATAATAGATGCCGCACTCGTTAACTCAAAATACAAGCAATCCCTTGAGTTATGCATGAGATACTTTTCTAAGTATCGCCCATGTGGAGTGTATCATGGCATACGCAGTATCAGCTAGAATAGAACCAATCACACTGGACAATCTGAAATCAATTCAAGCGCATAATTTAAGAGAATTTAGCGAGGAGCATGTTGATGAAACACGTTCTCATTTAAACCGCCGCATAGTTGGTTCTGGTGACTTTGTTGCAGATATGGAAGGCATTGTGGGCAAGTATAAATTGTCGAATAAGCGTGCTACAAAAGTAGGCGTTGAAATGGTGTTAACTGCTAACAAGGAATACTTTGATGAAGTCGGAAAAGAAGGAACTGAAAAATGGATTGAAACAAATGTTGAGTGGCTGAAAAAAAAGTACGGTGATGCTCTAGTCTCTTGTGAGCTTCACCTTGATGAAAAGTCTCCTCATTTTCACTGCATCATTGCCGCAAAAGCAACGTATACAAAAAAGTTTAGGCACGGTGAAAAGGAAGTAACTCGCATTTCTTATAATCACGTTTTTGGTGATGATATGAAAACCATTGTCGCAGCAAGAAAAGCAAATGACTCTGAAATGACAAAACTAGGAATGCTTCAAACTGAATATGCAGAAGCTATGCAGGAATTGGGGCTAGAGCGTGGAGATAAAAATGCTTTTAAAGTTCACACTACACCAAGGCAGCATAGAGCATTAGAAAATGCCGACCCTTCGGCTAAAAGACCAGTTGTTCCAAAATTCAAACAAATGCCGGAACTTTCAAAGATTGAAAAAGCCAAGGCTCTTGCTATGGGGGGAGACCCCGTTGAAGCTTGGGCGAAAGAAATTGTGAGGAAGGCTAGAGGACATGTTGAAGAGCTTGAGGGGTATGTGTCGCAAAAAGAAGTTGAGGCCCTCAGAAGCGAACGTATGGCTTCTGTTGCATATAAAGCTAAGGGAACTGTCACCGGATTGAGAGATAAAGTTAATGCATTAGAAAATGAGGTCGCAATGTTAAAAGATAAATTGTCGAAAGAGGAAATAGCAGAGCTAAGAAAAATACCAGTTTCATTAGTTGCCGACTCAACTGGATATGCTGATGCTATCAATCCAAAAAAGCATAAAAATGCTATTGATTTTTTGATGGATACTGAGGGTTTTGATTACAATCAGAGTCTTGCGTATCTTCAAGATAACTTCTCTACTGATGAAGTAAAAGCAACTATCAAACAATTTTTATCTGACTCAGTTGATACTCAAGCAGAAATCAAATGCGCTATGGTTGAGCAAAGAGAAAGAGGTATTACTCAATCTAATCAGGAAAAGGCAATTACTCATAAAGTAACTGAGCAATTAAATGCGTTAGGAGCCGAGGAATACAGAGTTACATTAATGCATGAAAAAAACTCTACGTTCACTTTAAACCAAAGGAAAAACGCCGAAGAGCATTTATATAGCCAAGACGAAATCAAAGCCCCTTCAATCATTCGAATGCTCAATGTGAAGAACTACAAAGAAGGCCGGAATATTTTCATTACTCCGATTTCTTCAAAACATGATTTCTTTTTCGTTGATGACATGACACCGAAATCTTTAGAAGCAGTGCAAACTGAGGGCTACACGTTTTCAACCATCACTGAGAGTTCACCAAACAACTACCAAGGCGTTATTAAAACAAATAAAGGTGATTACACTAAGGCTGAGCTAAACGCCTTTTTCAAAGCTCTGAACAACCGTTACGGTGATGAAAAAATAACAGGCCAGATTCATCCTTTCAGGCTTGCTGGATTTCAAAACATGAAAGAAAAACACCAGCAAGATAATGGATTCAGGCCGTTTGTTACAATACATAAAGCAATTGATACCGTTTGTGATTATGCAAAAGAGCAGCTTGAAAAGTTACGCAGCTCTTTTGTTAAGCCTGTTGATTCTTCTGTGTCTGAAAGCGCACGAAACCACGAACCAATTAAACTGTTCTCAGGCTTGCGTAAGAAGGCAATAATGGAAGAGTCCATCAAAGGCTTTGAAAGTGGCTCAAGGGCTAATATAGAGCCTTCTGATGTAACTTTCGCAACGGCTAAATATGCATGGATTGAAAGCCAGTACCCCGAACCGGATATGTCGAGAGCGGATATCATGGTAGCAAGAGATTTAGCAAGCCGTGGGCTTGATAACGAAGGCATTAAAGAAGTCCTTAAAAACACTTCTCCCAACGTAGATGGCCGCCATTCTTCAAACCTTGACGATTATTTAGACCGAACAGCTACCAAGAGCAGATTTAACATAGTTTCAGCCAGTGAGCAGGCGGAGAGGCAAGGCGTTAGAGCAAGCAATGGCAATAATACAACTACAAAACACAAAGGGCCAAAATAGTAGGCTTACGCACACAGCGACTCGCCGCCGCTCCGCAGAGCCGGAAATGATAGGGAGCCTCTGGCTCCTTATTACATGGATTCAATTTTTTTGTGCCATTCAACGACTTCAGGCATAGTGTCTTCATATCGCTCAACTTCTAAAGCCATAATTTTTATTAACTGATGTAATGGGTCAAGGTGGTCATCACTTGCTATTTCAAGCGCATAATTAAGTAGCTTCATAGTGCGGTTATAATCACCGTCATTTCTAATTATTATTTTAGTCATGCTTTCTTTCGTTTAGAAATCTAGTGAGAATCATTCGACACAATCCAGAAGCGGGTAAACCATTTTCCTTGGCGATAGCTTCAAGCTCTAATTTTTGTTCTGGCTGCATAGGCACTACTATAGACCTCTGACTTCTGGTTTGCTTTTCAATTGCAGCGGGCATTTTTGTCATCCAATCCAAGGTAGTCTTTAAGAGACTGGTTGTTGCGTAACAGTGCATTCATAATCCGGTCTTCTTCTTGGTTTAATAACCGCTCTAATAATTCAGCACTAGAGCATTCTTGATGTGTTGCAATGCGCTCCATGCGTGTTTTAACGGCTTTTGGCATAAGTAATCTGATTTCAGCAGAGTTTTTAGCAGTTTTTTTGCGCTCTCGGTATGCTTTTTGACGTGCCGCTTGATTTGGGTATTCTTTTTTCCTGCCAGCGTTAGATTTTTCTATCATTTTGTAACTCCGTTATATTCGTTATGAATGTATAGTATAATGGACATGAAGGGGTTTGTCAAGAATTATTTACTATATATATCAATGCTTTAAGGTGTATTTAATAACATAACGCCGTTGTGTTACAATTTATATAACATAACGTTGTTATGTTATTAAATCGTTATGAAATAGAAAAATGATATATTTTGCAACGTTTTTATGTGTTATGAAATATAAGGAATCCGATATTTTTCTTGTTTATCTTAAATCGTAACATATTTTCAGTGTTATGAAATATAAAAGGTTCTATTTTGTAGCAATTTTAAAGAGCCAGAGGCTCCCTATCATTTCCGCCCCTGCGGAGCGAGCGGCGGCGGCCTGTGTGGTTACGATTCTTTTTTTCACACTATTTTAATTTATCTGCTATTATACCGAAGTCTATATCGATGAGGGGGCAATATGTTTCATATTGTTGATGATGACATTATGTTGTGTGAACTGAATGCAGAGGTTTTAAAATCTGCGGGGTTTGAAGTCGCCTATTTTACCAATCCTCTTGAATATCTTAACCAATTACTTACCCATAAGCTTGCGTTTCCTACATGTATTTTTACTGATTTATCTATGCCTGAAATGAATGGGCATGAGTTAATTGATAAAATTCAAAGAAAGCATCCGAATCAAAAGATTGTTGTTATTTCTGGCTTTGATTTGAACCCTTATCCTAACAGTAATCTAATTTGCCATAGACTTATCAAACCATTCCACCCTTTAGCATTGTTAGAGATTGCTCAAGCGATTACAAAGTGTGATGACCAAGGTTGTATTGCAGCTAAACCTATCTGCAAAAGATTAATGGGCTTACCAAAAGAGGCTGACTACGCTTGCCCTTTTGATTGCGAAGCAAAGGAACAACGCTAACTGTGGCAAGTGCCTGGCACTTGCTGCTTTTTCTTGGTATGATTTGCTTGTACAAAAACGGTGAATATTGAGCGCCACTAAATTTTAACATGCTTGAAAAACTTATTGTTTTCAGTATGTTATGGTGACTTAAGGGTTCGTTAAATTCGCATCCCTGAAGCGCCACCATTTAGAACTGTTGAAAACGTTGCCTTTTCGTTTTTAGCAGCCCGCCGAAAGGTGAGATGCTAACCGCGCAGGGTACAAGTAAGGCGCTAATCCTTATTTGTACCCTGTCTATCTCATTTTGAAGGTGACTTTCGTGGCTACAATCACCAAGCTAAAAAGAAAATCAGGGTTCGCTTACAAAGTCCTTATTAAGGACAAAAAAGTCTGTTTACTCAAAACAAAAACTATGCAGTACAAAACAGAGTTGCTGCAATGGGTCAAAGAAAACGAAAATAACTTCCGTAAAGTAGGCACGCGCTGGCGCAACATCAGACTTTCACAACTCATTATTGAACATCTAGGGTAACTCTGAATAACTCCTGATTTCTACGTCCAAAGGCTAAAAGCAGGCGATTTTAGTCTAAAGAAGCTTTTAACCACCGTTTTTCATGTAGAATACAGGGGGTTAACCTATATTCTGAGTTAACTTTAAGCCTGCAAAGTGCCGCATAGATTTCATTTCATACAGGGAATCCTCCATCATCGAGTGTGAAAGATTATAAAACAACTGCATACAATGTGCTCGAAAAATTATGCCAAGTGGATACGGAGGGAACCCATTCAGACCTTTGGATTAATGAGGTAAAAGCCTAGATTCCAGTGCTGACTAGGGAGTAAGATCTTCCATCCGTACAAGAAAACGCTCATGACGAGAGGGGGGGGGGCTTTTTATTTGAATATTCGGTTTCTGAAAAATTAAGTTGATCTATTTTAAACCCTTAAATACTGGAAAATGAAATTTAGTACTATTTGAAGGGGTTGTTCAGAGGCGTCTTAAGTGTTCGTAATGTTTTCCCACGGTAGTGCCTTCATCTCAATCGCTGGTGTATTTGTATTTTAAGTCCGTCGCCTGTGAAAATAAGTGAGGTGACTTTTATCACTAGGAGAGGGTGTATAGTCTACTATTGTTCGTGGCTCCAGTAAGTACTAAAACGGAAGCGCCTAACTTAGCTTTTTAATTAAGACTTTATATATATAACTGTATATGTATTATGGGAAAAATTTTTAAAATGCTTGATTCCAAGTTGGGGATTCAAATATAGCATGCAACTCACGTTATTTTTTTTATATAGTGCAAGCCGCTATTGGTTGTTTGTTTTATAATAGCTTGCGGATACGTTGGGCTAAGCTAAGCTTATTTGGTCAGTGAAAGTTTGAAGTGAGGCGAGAGGGCATATGAATTTTTATAATCATGATGTGGATGCGATTGCGGCAAAGCTTGAAGATAAAGCAACGCGCGGCGTTAGAGAAAAAGAAAAAATAAATGAGCATAAAGACAAGTGGCCTTTATTATCGATGTATGCGACGAAACCAGCAAATGATGTTGGAAAGGAAGCTATAGAGCCTTTGAAGTCTGGTATATTTAAAGGGAGAGATAAGCGTGTAAGTCCTAGTCTGAAAGAAGCCGCGCCAGCTGATAAGCCAGCCTTGACCCCGATATTTCTTGGCAAGGGAAGCCAAAAGCAAGTTGCTAAGGCTTCGTTAGCCTCAGTTTTTTCGCGTATTGCTAATGCTGGCATAGAAGAAACGAAAGATGATCAGCGACCCTCTTTGAATACGAGATCTGGCTCCGTATTTAAACGTTTTAAATGATGAAGTTAGCTATTGTATCCTACAAAGGTGGTGTGGGAAAAACAACCGTGGCGTCGAATTTGGCAGCACATTTGGCAACCGCTGGTTTAGATGTGCATGCTATTGATATGGACGATCAAAATGCACTGCGTTTGCACTTTGGTGTTGACCCTCATAAAACGAGCGGAATTAGTCATTGTGCGTCAACCAAAGAATGGCGCGACGAAGGGATTAGTGACGACTCTGGGGTGTCTGTTTATCCGCATGGTATGATGGAGTTCCCAGTACGAGTCAACTTTAAGGAATCACTACGAAAGCAGCCTTCTTTACTTAAAGGCTGGTTAGACAAAAATTTCAACCAAGATGCGCTGGTTGTGATTGATACGCCGCCAGGCAGTGATGTGTACTCTACGCAAGCCATTGTGGCCGCAGACTACTTGCTTGTTATTTTGAACCCTGATGGGGCTTCTTTTGCGACAATTGGTACAATGGAAGGATTAATTCAAGAGTTGAATCCGAATCTTTTAGTGGCTAAAAAAGTATTATTTTTGGTTGTGAATTACAATGAAACGAGAGAGCTTGATCGTGGTGTGTTGTCAGTGATGCGTGACGCCTATGGTGATAAAGTAGCTCCTATAATTATTCATTATGATGCTAGTGTGAGAGAAGCATTGGCTCACCAAAAACTTTTACAGGACTATGACTCTGATTCACAGGCACATGCGGAGTTTTCTGAATTGGCAGGCTGGCTGATAAGTAGTGGTTTTCTTTCTCTCAATGCAGGGCAAGAGTGGGGTGAAATACGCACATGAAAGCGAATGTGCTAGGCTTTTTGGAGCAGGGCACGCTTTCGCCATGGCAGAAAGCTGTTTTTATTGTGGTTGGTGTGTGCACACTGTTTTTTGTAGCTTCTGTGCCAATGAATCTAGAGCAGCAGGCAATTTTTGGCCTATTAGTATATTGCTTTGCTATGCTAATCAAAGGAAAAAAACATCGCGTATTTACAATTTTACTAGTTGCGCTTTCCATACTTATATCGACACGCTATATCTACTGGCGCTTAACAGAATCTCTCGTATATGAATCGACACTACAAATTTTCTTTGCTTCGGGGCTTATAGCCGCGGAATTGTACGCTTTTACTGTACTTCTTTTGGGTTATTTTCAAACCATCTGGCCATTGGATCGCATGCCAGTTAAGCTGCCAAAGGATATGGAAGATTGGCCAACAGTTGATATTTATATCCCAAGTTATAATGAACCGTTGAAAGTAGTGCGCCCAACAGTTTTGGGAGCGATGAACTTGGATTGGCCAAAAGATAAATTAAATATTTATCTTTTGGACGATGGCAGGCGTGAAGAATTTGGAGAATTTTGTGCGGAAGTAGGTATTACACATGTCACGCGTACTGATAACAATCATGCAAAGGCAGGTAATATAAACGCAGCACTACCCCAAACTGATGGGGATTATATTGCTATTTTTGATTGTGATCACATTCCCTCCAGCACTTTTCTTAAATTGA
>Ga0316202_10002820_pt1 | contig 11001 bp, 9 predicted proteins | sample 3monrhotite_MG_FD_204934 | JGI IMG/M metagenome (GOLD analysis project Ga0316202, IMG submission 204934) | Microbial mat bacterial communities from mineral coupon in-situ incubated in ocean water Damariscotta River, Maine, United States -... | ecosystem: Environmental > Aquatic > Marine >...
GACCCGATGGGGCGCTACGCCGACAACCCCCTGCGGGTTGGTGGCCAGGACATCTCGGGGGTCGACGTCATCCTGTCGGTGACCGACGACGGCAAGATGCCAGGCGATCAGCCCGCGCCGCCGCCACAGCGTCCGCCAGATCGCTGATCGCACCGGCTGGCCGACTCCGCGCGTGGTATTGTGCGATCCCTGCGAGGAGAGGCCGAGATGGTGACGATGTTGATCGGATCCGGGTGGCTGCTTGGCGTCGCTCTGGCCGCGGATCCCCCAACACAACAGGGCGATCTGACCATCACCGAGGTCATGGCGTACCCCAACGAGGTCCCCATCTACAGCGGTGAGTGGTTTGAGATCACGAACAACACCGACCAGACCCTGGACCTCAGCGGCCTGCGGGTCTCTGGTGAGGGCGGCGCCGACGCCGGCTTCACGGTCTCAGGCGCGCTGGAGCTGGAGCCGGGCGCGTTCGCGGTGTTTGGCGTCAGCGACTGCGACAACGCCACGCTCTGCCCGGGCAACGCCTACAACGGCGGTGTCGACGTTGCGTTTGTCTACGACCGCGATGACCTGGACCTCAACGAGGACGGCGACACCCTCCGCCTGAGCGTCGACGTCAGTGGCGTCGGTGTCGTGCTCGACGTGGTCACCTGGGACGCGGCCGACTGGTCCATCCAGCAGGACTACGCCCTCCAGGCCAACATCAACGCCTTTGACCTCGAGTGGGCCAACGACAACCCCGCCAACTGGTGCAGCGCGGACACGCCGTACGGCGAGCGGGCGCTGTACGGAACGCCAGGCGCGGCCAATCAGCCCTGCGACGGCTCGAACACCGACGAGGACGGCGACGGCTTCACCGAAGCCACCGGCGACTGCGACGACGACGATCCGTACGTCAACCCCGCCGCTGTCGATGGTGACCCCGCCGACAGCGAGTGCACCACCTACGGCAGCGCCGCCCGCGACTGCTGCGGCTTTGCCGACGACGACGCCGACTGCAACGGCCACCGCGACGACGGCGTCACGGACGACGACGGCGACGGCCGGACCGAGGCCGCGGGCGACTGCGACGACGAAGACGCCAGCGTCAGCCCCGACGCGGTCGAGCGCGGCGGCCGCAGCGGCGTCGACGACGACTGCAACGGGTTTGTCGACGACACCGACGACGACCTCGACGGCTTCAGCGAGAACCCACCCTGGTACCCGTCCTGCGACCCCACCGCCGCGGTCCCGGAGCACGACTGCGACGACAGCGACGACGACGTCAACCCCAACGCGCCCGACACCCCGTACGACGCGATCGACAACGACTGCGACGGGTTCGACGTCTGTGATGTTGACGGGGACGGCTTTCTGGCGGTGGCCGCGGACGTCTGCCCGGATCTGAACTGCTGCACCGAGGCGGAGTTCTCGGACTACCCCGGTGGCGCGCTCGAGCCCGGCGACTGCGACGACAACGACGCGGACATCAACCCCGATGGCGACGAGGGAGACCCGGACGCTGGCGGGTTCGCGGACGGCCTCGACAACGACTGCGACGGCCTCGCCGACGATCCGTACCAGGACCTGGACGGGGACGGCTTCGCGGCCAGCGACGGCGACTGCCTCGATGACCCGAGCGACCCGATGTCGGCCGAGGTCTTCCCCGGACAGCCTGAGCTGTGCGAAGACTTCTACGACAACGACTGTGACGGCCTCTACAACGATGGCTGCGCGAACCGGGGGCAGTACGCGACGCTGCAGGGCGGACGGATCTGTGGTGCGGTGGGCGCCGCGGGTGGATCTGCGCTGGCGCTGCTTGTCTTGATGGGGGCGGTTATCGGCCGCCGGAGCCGTGGAGCCTGAAGATGTTCAGCCTTGTCCTCGCAGCCCTGCTGTCTGCCCCTGCCACCGCGCAGGACATCCAGGACTACACCGTCGACTTCGAGCAATTCCGTCCGTACCCTGACGCGTACGGCTACTTCGGGGTGCCATCGGCGGCGACGCTGGGCCACCTCCAGGTGGGGGCCTCGTTCTGGGGCAACTACGCCAACGACCCGGTCGTGCTCGTCTACGACGGGGAGCGCACCGTGCCGACCTCGGCGACGGTCATCGGTGACGACGGCGACGGCATCGTCGACGACCGCTTCACCGGCAACGTGCAGGTCGGGATGGGCGTCTCGCGGTACTTCTCGCTGACCGTCGACCTGCCGATGGTCTTGTGGCAGGAAGGGTACTCGCTGACCAACATCGGCGACCCGACCACCGAGCCTGAGAGCCTGCTGACCAGCGGCGTCGGCGACGTCCGGGTGCAGCCGAAGCTGGTCGCCCTCGACCGCGACCGTGCGCCCATCGGGCTCGCCTTGGCGGTGCCGGTCAGCCTGCCGTCGGGCTCGGGCACCTCGTTCCTCGGCGAGAGCGCGGTGACCGTGACCCCGTCGATGGTCGCAGAGTTCTCGAACGGCTCGGTCCGCAACCGCGAGTACACCGTCCGTGGCGCGCTGTTCGGCGGCTACCTTGTCCGCGACCAGGCCCGCCTGCGGGACGTCCCGCTGGCCAACCAGGCTGTCTACGGCGCCGCGTTCGGCTTCCACCCGGCCCCCCTCATCGAGATCGACGCCGAGTTCCGCGGCGCGGTCGGCGGCGGCATGGCGGCCCAGAACCCCGCCGAGCTGACCGCGGGCCTGAAGTTCCTCGTCGGCCGCTACGTCAACATCAACGTCGCCGGCGGCGCGGGCGTGCTGCCGGGCGTCGGCTCGCCAGACTACCGGATGCTCTTCGGCATCTCGGTGGCGCCCTCGTTCGACCCGAACGCCCGAGACGTCGACAAGGACGGTATCGTCGACGGGATGGACCAGTGCGTCAAGGAGCCGGAGGACCTCGACCAGTTCCAGGACGAGGACGGCTGCCCCGAGGACGACAACGACGCCGACAACATCCCCGACGGCCAGGACCAGTGCCCCAACGACCCTGAGGACGACGACGGCTGGCTGGACACGGACGGCTGCCCGGACCCGGACAACGACAAGGACGCGATCCTTGACGTGGCCGACCGCTGCCCCAACGACGCCGAGACGCCCAACGGCTACCTCGACGACGACGGCTGCCCGGACGAGAAGCCGATCGACGACACAGACGACGACGGCTACCGCGACGACGTGGACCGCTGCCCGTACGACGCCGAGGACTTCGACCAGTTCCAGGACGAGGACGGCTGCCCGGAGCCGGACAACGACAACGACGGCATCCTCGACGCCCAGGACCGCTGCATCAACGTGCGCGAGGTCTTCAACGGCATCGACGACGAGGACGGCTGCCCCGACGAGGGCCGCGTCGTCGTCGAGCGGGACAACATCCGCATCCTGGAGAAGATCTACTTCGACTCTGGAAAGGACACCATCCTGGCCCGCTCGATGGAGCTGATCAACGAGATCGCCACGACGCTGAACGCGCACCCGGAGCTGCTGGTGGTTCGGGTCGAGGGCCACACCGACAGCGTCGGCGCCGACATCCGGAACCTGCGGCTTTCACAGGCCCGCGCAGAGGCGGTCGTCGCGGCGCTGGTGGTCGCCGGGGTGGATCCGGGCCGGCTGGATGCGGCTGGCTTTGGTGAGATGCGCCCGATCGCGCCCAATGACAACGAGGAAGGGCGGCAGGAGAACCGGCGGGTCGAGTTTATCATCGTCGAGCGCGAGTGATCTCGGCGGCAGGCTGAAAGAGGACATCAAACCCTCTCCCTCAACGAGCGGAGAGCGGTTCTCTTTTTACATGCTGGGGTTCTTCCTGTAGTACGATGACAATAGAGCTTTGCCTGTTGTGCCGGCGTGCCACTCTCACGCCTCCACACAGCCCCCATCGAGTGAGGAGTACAGCGATGCACACGCTGAAGCTGGCCGGAATGAGCCTCATCCTCGGCGCAGGCCTGTTCGCCTGTGGCGACAAGGACAGCGACGACACCTCCGGTGACATCGGCGAGTCCGACACGGACACCGACACCGACGCGGACACCGACACCGACACGGATGCCGACGCGGACACCGACACCGACACCACGGGCCACGAGGTCTCTGGCGTGCTCAGCGGCACCCTGCGCCTGCAGCTCTACACCGAAGACGCCGACGGCGTGCGCGAGTACCTCGCGTGGGAAGACGCCTACGACAGCTACCCCTTCGGCAGCGCCTTCATCACTGCGTACACCGTCGGCTCCTCCGGCGGGCTCAGCTACCCCGGCTCCGCCTCGGTCCACCACTCGGCCATCGACGTCGCCGACGGCAACACCTACGAGATCCCGGTCACCGTCAACAGCAACGCCGCGGTGCAGGTGTACGCGGCCATCGACTACGGCCGCGACACCATCGTCAGCCCCAACGAGCCGGTCGGCGTCTTCCCGGCGGAGATCACCGTCGAGGAAGGCGAGACCATCGACAGCGTCGACATCACCGTCCTGCTGCCGTACTACAACTTCGAGACCGGCGAGGGCGGCCTCGGCGACGGCTCGGGGCTCGGCAGCGGCTCCGGCTGCACCGACGTGGCCGTCACCGGTGACGTCATCGTCGACAACGCCAGCGCCAGCGGCACCGCCGCGGCGATGCTGATCGACTCGGCCGGCTACGGGCCGTACGACTACGGCTTCACCGTCATCAGCGCAGGCCCCGAGGGCGTCTCGACTGGCGCCTACAGCTTCACCACCTGCGACAACTACGGCACCTTCCAGCTCCGCGGCGCCTGGGACTGGAACGGCAACGGCCTCATCGACCCTGCCGACCAGTGGGGCTCGTACGCCGACGACAGCGGCGAGCCGACGCCGGTCACCATCGCGACCTCCGACCTCATCGACTATGACGTCCAGATCCCCCTCGGCGAGGCCGGCCTGACGGTCATCCCGTTCACCGAGCTGTCGGGCGCGCTGCGGGTCGACTCGGGCTCGTTCGACGACCTGCCCGAAGAGACCGAGAACGTCTACGTCGCGGCGATGAAGTACCGGCCCTCGCAGGACATGAGCACGACCTACCTCTACGAGCGGGCCTACGACGTCGCGGTCTACAACCGCAGCCGCTTCGAGGGCCAGAAGAGCCTCGGCTTCCACCTCGGCGTGCCGGCTGACAGCGTCATGTACCTGTGGGCCTTCGCGGACACCGACAACGACGGCCTCCTCAACGAGTCCGGCGAGTACATCGGCACCGGCGGCGGCGCCAACGGCCAGATCGTCACGACCGAGGGCGACAACAGCGGCAACACCATCGCCCTCAACCAGCCTGGAAAATAAGCACCGACACACCCGCCGCCCTGGAATGGCTGCGGCGGGGTGATGGTTTGAAGGGGGCTCTGCGGCGGTGGCACTCACCGAGGCAGGGCCCTTGTGCTACAAACGAAGCCGTGCCGTCGAGAGGAGATCCCGTGGACAAGCGCATCTTGATCGTAACGTGCCTGCTGGGCACGATCTGGGCCTCGCAGGCCCTCGCCGGCGCCACCGCCTCTGACTTTCGCCCCGAGTCGAAGCGCGGCGCCAACTTCTGGAACGCCCAGTCGGCCATCGACGGCAAGCCCGAGACCGCCTGGATGGTCCCCGGAAACTCCAAGAACAGCGGTGAGTACATCCTCATCGAGGTGCCCAAGGCCACCGTCGACAAGATCGGCATGACCGTCGGCTTCGCGCTGAGCGACGAGACCTTCCAGGACTACGCGCGCGTCAAGTCGGTGAAGATCGAGGCTCTCCAGCAGAACGCGGCCCTCGAGATGGTCCCGATCCCAGGCTTCCAGGAGGTGTCCTTCGAGGATTTGTCCGGATACCAGATCGTTGACATCGAAGACATCGAGATCACAGGCGAATTTGGCCATATCAAGGTCACGGTCACCGACGTCTACCCCGGCCGGGACTACCCCAACTTCGCGATCAGCGAGATGCTGCTCTACATGGGCGAGATGGACGCAGCGCCGGTCATCTCGGGCGTCTCCAGCGAGTCTGGTGGCCACATCAGCATGGACATGGTCGACGACAACACCCGGACCTTCTGGGCCGGCGACATCGACGGGGCCGAGATCACCTTCGGGGCATCCGGCTACACGCTGTCGCGGGTCGGCATCCGGCCAGGCCCCTCGTCCTACGCACGGCCCAAGAAGGTCGAGATCACCGCGGTCGGCCGCACCCACGTCCAGGAGCTGCCGAACACCAACACCCTCCACTGGATCGACATCCCCGCGGTCTACGGCTACACCGGCAGCGCCTGGGGCGACGTCCAGCTCAAGATCCTGGAGGTCTACCCCAGCACCAACCCCCAGGTCGCCATCTCTGAGCTGGACCTCAAGGCCGTGGCCTACGAGGGCATCTGATCACTCGTCCCAGTCCGGGTCGTAGTCGCCCATCCAGTACTCCGGGTCGCCGGTGTCCGTCAGCTCGACCCCGCCCATCTCGACCACCTCGACCACCTCGGGAGTCGACGGCTCTGACGGCTCTGACGGCTCCTCACCAAGCAGCCGCCGGAGCAGTCGCTGAAGGAGGCCCTCCCTCCCCGACGCGCCGGGCTCCAGGATCGCCGCTGAGGCCGGCACGCTGGCCGCGAGCAGGGCGCCCGCCGCGAGCCCCCGCGCGACCGTCCGCCGGCTGGGCTGGAATTGGACCTGGCCGTTGCGGGCCTGGTACCGGATGCACAGCTTCTCGGTGCGGGTGGCGAGCAGGGTGCGGGCCGCAGGCTCGGTCATCTCGGAGAGGTTGTGCACGCTCTTGTCGCACTGCGCGCAGTGGCGCTGCACGCTCTCGCCGGTCATCTCGTCCCAGTCAGCGTGGCAGGGGGTGGGGATGGGGAGCTCGTCGCGCTTCATCGATCACTCCTCGATAGACTGGATGCGCCCCATCTCAACCGGCGCGATCTCTCCCATCTTGACCGGCAGCTCCGGCTCGGGTTCCACGATCTCGATCGGCTCCGGCATGATGCCGCCCTGGATGTCTTCCCACACGGGCTCTGTCTCCGGCTTCGCGCAGGCCGGCGGGCCGAAGAAGAATTCGTAGACGGCGCGGGCGGCGGCCTCCAGCGAGGAGGGCGCGGCGTCTTGGATCGGGGCGACGGCAGCGGCGGCGGGCAGGGTGATGGTGGTGGCGGCTGCGGCCACGAGGAAGCGCCGCCGGCTCTGGAAGCGGATCTGGCCGTCGGTGCTGGCCTGGAAGCGCACGCAGACGTTGGGCTGCTTGAGCACGGCCTGGGCCTCGGGCTCGGTCATGTCGGAGAGGTTGTGCACGCTCTTGTCGCACTGCGCGCAGTGGCGGCGGGTGCTGTCGCCGGTCATCTCGCCCCAGTCGGCGTGGCAGGGCTCGGGGATGTTGATCTCGTCGCGCTTCATGGGGCCTCCGGGCGGTCTGCTGGGACAACGGTGGAGGACGCCGCGGGCTTACACCTGTGCTGGTGAGATGCGTTACCGTGGCCCTGTGTCGGCATCGATCCTTTCCCACCTCGACGCGCAGGCGATCAGCGAGCAGGCGCAGCGCGAGAGCCGCAACCGCGAGGTGCACCTGCCGCCGGTGAGCGTGTACCGGTGGTGGGCGCGGCGCACGCTGGCGGTGACCGGCGCGCTGCTGGACGCCGCCGCGGCGCACCTGGGCCGGGTGCCGCGGGTGATGGACCCGTTCGCCGGCGGCGGCGTGATCCCGTTCGCGGCGGTGGCGCGGGGCTGGCCGGTGGTGGCCGGCGACCTCAACCCGTGGGCGGCCTGGGGCCTGGAGACCGCCCTGTCGCTGCCCGCCCCCGAGGCGGTGCAGGCGAACCTCGCGCGGCTTCACCGGCGGGCCAGCCAGCTCCTCGCGGCGGCCTACCGGACAGAGCTCGGCGGCCAGCCGGCCCAGGTTGCCCACACGATGCGGGTGGCAGTGGCGGCGTGCACCGGCTGCGGAGAGGTGGCGCGGCTGTTCCCGCACGCGCTGCTGACCCTGCTGCGCCGCCGCGACCGGGGTGGCCAGGAGGCGGCCCGCGCCTGGCTGGCCTGCCCGTCCGGCCACCTGTTCCTGGGGGACGCCAGCGGGGTGCAGCCGTGCCCACGCTGCGCGCGGCCGACCGATCCATCGGCGGCCTACCTGCCGCGGCGGCAGGTCCGCTGCCTGTCCTGCGGGCACAGCGAGCGCCTGGAGGCCCGCGCGGGCGCAGGATGGCGCTGGGAGGTCGTGCTGATCGACCGCGTCCAGGGCGGGAAGCGGACCATCAGCCCACCGACCCCAGCAGAGATCCGGCAGGCCGACGGCCCGCGCTGGCGCCCTCGGCGGGCGCTGGGGCCGATCCCGGCTGGCCGCGAGACGCGGGTGCTTCGGCGGCACGGCTTCCGGACCTGGGGCGCCCTCTACCCGCGCCGGCAGCGGGTGGTGCTGGAGGGGCTGCTCCAGCTCGCCGAGAGCGACGCCGAGCGCGCGGCCATCCTCGGGGTCACCGAGATGGCCGGCCTGCTGTCCCGCTGGGACCGCTACTACCTCAAGAGCTTCGAGGGCATGGCCGGCCACCGGTTCAACTTCACCACCCTGCCGGTCGAGCCGAACGTCTGGGGCGTCGCGCGGGCCGGCCGGGGCACCCTGCGGCGCCGGATGCGGGCGATGGAGAAGGCCGCCGCCTGGCTCGCCGCGCAGCCCGCCGCCGACGTGTCGGTCTCCTGCGCCGACGCTGCGGACCTCTCTGCCGAGGCGGTCGACCTGATCCTGACCGATCCGCCGTACTTCGACGACGTCCAGTACGACGAGCTGTCCTGGCCGCTGCGGGCCTGGGCGGGCCTGCCGGCGGCGCCGCTGGCCGGGCAGGCGGTCGCCGACCCGTCCGCGCCCGACGACTACGCCGCGACCCTCCGCCGGATCTTTGCCGCGCTGCGGGGCCGGCTGGGTCCAGACGGTCGCCTCGTCTTCAGCTACGCCAACCGCGCCCCCGCGGCCTGGCTGGCGCTCCTCGGTGCCCTCGAAGACACCGGTTTCGTCGGGGTCGGCTACGCGATCGTGCACAGCGAGAACGAGCAGGACCACAGCAAGCGCGGCGTGCGCGCCCACCACAACGACCTCATCCTCGACCTCGTGCCCACAGGCCACCCCGACGCCAGCGAGGCCCTCTACCGGCCGACGATTCAGGCCGGCGCGGTCGAGCAGGACTTTCTACGGCTCGCCGGAGAGGCCGTGCTGCGCATCGGGCGCCAGCCCTGGCGGGTGGCCCTCCAGCAGCAGCTCGCCGGTCACGCGTTCACGTCGCTCTGAGCGGGCGGCGTCCGGCGCGGCCACCAGGCAACGATGACGAGCAGCACGAGCACCGGCGCCGCGCGCACCGAGTCCTCGCTGCCGATCAGGCCCAGCTCGAAGGCGGCGTCCGACAGCGGAAACAGCAGCCGATACCCCGGCGTGTAGTGGGTCTGGAGCAGGTCCACCGCGAGGTGCAGCAGCATCCCGCCGAGCAGGTTCCCAAAGGTCTCTCGCCGCTGACCGGCCGGAAACAGCAGGCTGATCGCGAAGGCCGCCGGCAGCATGCCCGCCGGCAGGTGCAGCGGCGCGAAGAGGTAGACCAGCTCGTCCGGCAGCGCCGGCAGCGCCCGGTTGACGCGGCTGAGGGCCATCGCCGGTGCGCGCGCCATCAGGTCCGGCAGCAGCGTGCCCGCGATGAACGTGCGCACCCGCCGCCGGCCCGTCGCCGCCTTGAAGAGCGCCGCCACGCAGGCGTGTGTGATCAGGTCAGCCACGCTCCACCACCCGTCCGTCGCGGATCGTGAACCCCAGCGGCGCCGCGAGCACCGCCGCGGCGAGCCCCAACAGCCCCAGGCCCACCTTCCACGGCCACAGCGTGTGGACCTGCTGCCGGGCCGAGACCACCACCCGGTCCGACGCCCGGAAGTGCCCCTTTACGCTGACCCGGTCACCGAGGGCGATGCCGCTGGCGTCGCCCTCCACCGGCACGCCGGAGACCACGCCGCTGATCTCGAACCGGTCGGGGCCGTCGATGTGGGTGACCGTGTAGGTGGTGAAGATGACCTCGTCGCCGTCGTGGGACGCCGGCGACGCCAGGCAGGCCCGCCAGCCGCGGTCGTTGCCCATCACCGCGCGGCCATACTGCAGCCCGAGCAGCACCATCACCGCGACGCAGGCCGCGGCCTTGCGCAACCGGAACCGGTCAGAGAAAACCGTCATCGCGGGGGACCGGGGAGGGGGGCGTGGTCAGAGAAGATGACGCTGGCTGGCCGACGACCCGATATCGAGATGTCCGGCCCGCCAGGCACCACGCTGTCCGGCCAGGACCAGGGCTCGATAGAGACCTCCGCGGCGCCGCTCCACTGCTGGAGGTCCCAGACCCGGATCCCCGCCGCAGTCAGCACCGCGTCCCCAAACAGCGCGTCGCCGACAGTCCGGTAGCGGGCCACGACCTCCTGGAGGCGGAGCGGGTACAGCTCCCGGTTGACCGACAGCCAGCGCACCCCGTCCGCCCGCAGCGCCTCCAGGTCAGCGGCCTCGAAGGCGAATTGGTCGCCGGACTCTCCCGCTTCGAGCCGCTGGAGCGCGCGCAGGAACGAGTTGCCGGCCACGAACCCGTCCCAGGCGTCCGGGCGGAGCCGGTCGACCCACAGCGCGTGGCCGGTGAGCAACGGTTTTCCGTGGAAGCGCTGGAAGATGAGGTGCTGCTGGGCGCTCGCGATGCCCGGATGAAGCGGCGGCTCGATGAGCACGCCGTCTGCCAGCGCTCCGAGCGCCGGGTAGACCGGCGGCGGCAGGTCCATCGCGGACATCTTCGGGCGGGTGGGGATGCCACGCGCCGCCAGCCCCAGCGGCCCCGCGACGACCGCTGCGAGCCCGACGAGCGGCGCCCAGCGCCCGGCCCGCTGGGCGAGGACCGTCAGCCCGACTGCTGCGAGCGCGCCCCAGGCCATGTTGACCACCACCACGTGCCGGATCGGCCACCAGAACCGACGCAGCGGCGCCGCCAGGCCGTACAGCGCGACGTACGGGCTCGCCGGGACCGCTGGCCCCAGCGACAGCGCGGCGAATGCGAGGGCACACAGCGCGAGGCCCTGGACCACCCAGCGCCG
>Ga0316202_10002822_pt1 | contig 10994 bp, 10 predicted proteins | sample 3monrhotite_MG_FD_204934 | JGI IMG/M metagenome (GOLD analysis project Ga0316202, IMG submission 204934) | Microbial mat bacterial communities from mineral coupon in-situ incubated in ocean water Damariscotta River, Maine, United States -... | ecosystem: Environmental > Aquatic > Marine >...
CAGATGCCAGCTCTCCACATGCTTCGATCATGCGTTCCTGCTGTCCCAAACCGTGTGCAATCAGGCATAGTTTCCAGCCAGCTTGCAACTGTTTTTGTAATAGGCTGCGCATGGCATGCAGTGGTTGGGCGCGGTCAGTGTAATCACTCAATGATGGGGCAGGAGCAAGTTTTAAATTCGGCAAGCTTTTGGCTTTTAACGGTGTCTCAACGGCATACAACTCTTGCGGGCTGATACTTGGTTCAGCACTGGCGCGAACCATTTCAAACTGGGCACGCACCTGATCCGAAAAACAATGGCGCTGCTGTTCAATATCGTGATCAGCATAAAGCTGGTAACCCTCAGGTAAATAATCAAGCAAGCGTGCCATCTGTTGATAAGCGAGCGGAAGCAGTGCTTCAATGCCCGGGTGCGGGCGGCCGGATTGCACTGCCGAGAGCATGGGATGTTTGCGTAAATGCGGGAACCGGCTACGAAAATTAGCGATAAAAGTGTCACGACCGACTTTGTCGAGAATGACTTCACGTACGGGTACGGAAATGAAGTGATCTAGAGCTTCTCCGGAACGCTGATTTTCAGGGTCAAAACGGCGAATGGATTCAACATCATCACCAAACAGATCAATGCGTAGCGGCGTATCTTCTGTTGCAGGCCAGATATCGAACAAGCCGCCACGAGCAGCAAACTCTCCGGGTGCTAACACCCTGTCAGCCGGAATCATGCCTGCTTCAGCCAGACGTGTTTTAAGGCCAGAGACATCCAGTTGCATATTCACTTTTAATTGCCATACATGTGCGGCGACTGATTCCGGTGGGGCAATACGCTGTAACCAGGCCGGTAAAGCGGTTAATAGGATGCCTGTCGGATTGGGGGTATTCAGTAAGCGGCCAAGGGTGGCAAACCGTTCACCAACGATACTATGGTGGGGAGAGACGCGATCGTAGGGTAATACTTCCCAGGCAGGGAAACGCCACAACAAGGCTGGTTGATCCTGTAGAAAAAAACCAAGCTCTTCAGATAGCTGCCGATAACTGCGCAGATCCGGGCAAATCCAGACATGCAGTCCTGCTGATTGATTCGATTTGGCGAGTTGAGCCAGACGCCATGCCAATCCATTGAAGGGGCTGGCTGTTTGATTGGTCTGTTTGTTACCGGATTCAGTCGCTGTGCTATTCATAGGCCGGCGTATGCTGCCATGAGTGCGTTTACGTTTCAGCGTTTGTGTTTGTAGAGAGTGTTTGGCGATGTTTCTTGATTAAGCGGTTGATAAGTTCACTTGAATCGATGATATCTGCAATATGCTCTTTTGTTTGTTCCGAGGAGGCATTCATCAATAACAGTTCTGCGGTCATGATAATGCCGGTCAGGGCATTGTTCAGGTCATGAGAGAGTTCCTTGCAGAAGTTTTCCATACGCAATTGAGCCTGTTGAGCCGCATTGTTGCTTTGCATATGCGCTAAACAGCTGTTCACTTTTAACGTGAATAGAGCCATGTTGAATGGTTTTGGCAAGAAGTCGTCAACCCCGGCTTCAATAAATGTTGCAACAGTTTCCAGGTCATCAATGCCTGAAATCAGGATGACAGAGATATGTTTTAATCGTTCATCTGTGCGCACAGACTTGAGGACTTCCATGCTATCGACACCGGGCATGATCATATCGAGAAGAATTACATCGGGTTGATGCTGGCGAATAATATGTTGTGCTTCGGTACTGTTGGCGGCTTGTAAAGCACTGTAGCCGAGCGCATGAATCATTTTAGCCAATATTTCGCGAATGATAATTTCATCATCCACTATAAGAATCAGAGGTGTTTCTCGCATATAGAACCCTTATATTGCTGTATCAAATATTTGCAGCTGCAGGCCGAACTGCATGTTAGTTTCAGTGTAATCCTTACACTGAGGGGCAATGATCAGAGGGTCAATTAAATAATAAATTGATTATATAATGAAAGTAGAATATATTTCGGCAATGAAGGAAATACCAGAAGATAAAGTAAAAGAAGCGAGTCAGGGCTTGAGAGCGATCGGGCATGAATTGCGCCTGTCTGTATTATGCCTGTTGCTGGATAAACCGATGTGTGTGCATGAGTTAATGGAAGCCACAGGGGCAGCCCAGTCTAATCTATCGCAGCATCTGGCGAAGATGCGCTTGTTAGGAATTGTTGAAAATGAGAAGCGAGGCCAACAAGTATTTTATCGCATTTCCAACCCCGCCTGGGAAGGTTTAGTAGAATCGCTAAAACAGATTTATTGCCCTGAAATGTGCGTCCAAAGCTGAGTGTAAGGAGTGAGACATGTCTGTGCGCGCTTATATATTAGATAATTATAATTTAGTTATGAATAAGTCACTGCTGTTGACATTGCTGTTGATGACGGCTGGAAGTGCGAATGCTGTTGAGATCAGTTCGTTGCGACAGGGTGTGGATTATGCGCTGGCGCATAATCGTATGCTGGCTATGGATAATAGTTCGGTTGATCAATCTCGAGCGAATCAGGATTTGGCTAAAAGCCAGTTTATGCCGCGTTTAGATCTTTCTACCGGCGTGGTTCGAACAGATGCACCGGGTAGCTTTTTTGGTACCAAATTGAATCAACAGCGGATTAAAGCTGCTGATTTCACGCCTGCATTTCTTAATAATCCCGGTTTTATTAACAATTACCAAACACGCCTGAATATTAATATGCCTCTTTATCAGGGCGGTGCGATGTGGGCTGGAAAAGAACAGGCTGATCATGATGTTGAAGCTTCTGAGTTGCAGCATGAATATATGCAGCAGCAGATTGTGTTTCAGACGATTCATGCCTATACACGGGCTCGGCAGGCAAAAGCAGCCATTCAAGCTATGCAGGCAGCGGTCAATGCGGCAGAAAAGCGTCATCAGGACACATTGGTACTGGAAAAACGGGGTGTATTGATCGCCAGTGATGTGATGGATGCACGGGTTCACCTCTTGCGTAGTGAATTGAAATTCAAGCAGGCCAATAATATATATGCTCATACGTTGGAGCAGTTGCAACGTGTGCTGGCGCTGGACAGTGATGCAAGATTGAACGTAGATGGTGAACCTGAGCTTGTCACTGAACAGATGACACTGGCGGCGGCACTGGAAAAATCACTGCAGCAGCGTGTTGATTTAAAAGCCATGGAAGCTTCATATCGGGCTAGTAAGGCTGGTGTTGATGCATCAAAAGCGACTTTTCTACCGCGCGTGGATCTGGTGGCCGGGCAAGAGTGGAATGCATCGACCCCTGCTCTGAAGAATCGCAATAGCATGATTGGTGCAACAGTCAGTATGAATCTTTTTTCGGGCGGTGCAGACAGAGCGAGGTTGCGCGCTTCCCGTGCGAAAGAAATGAATATGGCATACAAAATTAGCGACCTTAAACAGCAGATTCACAATGAAGTAACACAGGCTTGGCGCATGCTGGATGAAAGTAAGATTAGTGATGCCAGTGAACGCGAAGCACTCAAACAGAGTGAAGAGTCGTTACGTATCAAGTCACTGCGTTATCAGCAGGGTCTGGCCAAAACATCCGATCTGCTTGACGCGCAGTTGCAGGTAGATACGACGCGTTTAGCAAGCATTCGGGCTAAATACGATGTGACCATAGCCAAAGCAGCATTGCAGTTGGCCGTAGGCACATTGAATGAGGAAATAATCCAATGAATAAGAAAATCGTATTGGTATTGATGGCGCTGTTTGTGCTGCAGGCATGTAGTGAAAATGGGGAAAGCAGTAAGAGCACTGACCAGGTGGTAGTGACGCAGGCCAGCAGCATAATATTGCAATCCATCGATGTTGAATCCCACTATGTTACCAGTGGAACGGTGACCTCGGATCACCGTGTTTCGATCAGTTCGCGTATTTCAGGTTATATTCGCAAACTATCCGTGCGTGAAGGGGACCGTGTGAAAAAAGGTCAGGTGCTGGTACGTGTTGACCCGGTCTATGCGAAACAATCACTGGTCCAGGCTGAGGCGGCTTTGGCCAATGCAAGATCTGACCTGAAACGGTATGAACTGCTTTATAAAGAGCATGCCACCAGTCAGCAACAACTGGATAAGGTGCGCCTGCGTTACAAGGTTGCTCGTTCTCAGGCAGCTCAGGCGCGTAATCAATTGGGCTATGCTGAGGTGCGTTCGCCGGTCAATGGTGTTGTGGTTGAAAAACGCCTCAGTAAAGGTGATTTGGCTCAGCCAGGAGCAATGATTTTAACATTGGAAGACCCTGCCAGTTTGTTGGTGGAAACCTATGTCTCTGAGCAGTTTGTCAGCAGCATACATACCGGTGATTCTGTTAATTTAGAAATTCCTTCAATACAATCACATCTTATAGGCACTGTACGTCAGGTGGTTGAAGCTGCAGATGCGGTATCCCATCAGTTCCTGGTTAAAGTTGCACTACAGGCGGATTCGGCGGTACATGCCGGCATGTATGTGCAAATAGGTTTTAGCACTGGCATGCGCAAAGCAGTGATGGTGCCATCTGCTGCCGTCGTTGAGCGTTCAGGTTTGCAGGGTGTATATATTGTTGATGCGCATAAAATTATACATTATCGACAGGTGCGGACAGGCGAGACATCGGCTAATGATAAGATAGAGATCTTGGCTGGTTTGCGCGATGGTGATGTGATTGCTTGGGATGGTAATCCTGCGTTGCAGTCAGGCATGAGCCTGCAGGCGAAAAAATAATGTCCAATCAGCCACCGTTAAATATAGCAGGCCGCCTCGGCAAGGCTGCGATGTTCACCAATTTAACGCCGATGATCAGTATCCTTATTTTTCTAATCGGTGTGGTTGCATTAATGGTAACGCCACGGGAAGAAAACCCCCAGATTGATGTGCCGGCTGCTAATGTGTTTGTGCAGATGCGGGGGGCTTCACCGCAGGAAGTGCAAAATTTGATTGTTCGACCAATGGAAATGGTGTTGCGTGAGATGACCGGGGTGGATCATACCTACGGCATGGCCATGGACTCAATGGCTGTTGTGACGGTGGTGTTCAAGGTTGGGGAAGATAAAGAATCAAGCCTGTTGAAACTCTATGATCGTATTATGCATAATCTTGACCGTATTCCGGCCGGAGCTTCACAGCCGCTGGTTAAACCGCTGGATGTCGATGATGTTCCGGCATCAGTGATTACGCTTTCATCGACGGAGATGGATGGCTTGTCCTTGAAACGACTGGCTGAGCGCGTACGTGATCAACTCAGTCCACTACCGGGTGTGTCGGTGGCCAATATTATTGGTGGTCGTGATCATGAGATCAGTATCAAGCTCGATCCGGTCAGGCTGGCGGCTTATCGTATTGCACTGGATCAGTTGCATCAGGTGCTGCTATCAGCCAATACAGGTGGACCTGTTGGCTCGCTGGTGGGCAATAATAACGAAACAAAAATCTGGTTGGATGGTTATCTCAAAACGGCGAATGAAGTCGGTCAACTGGTGGTTGGCGAGTGGAAAAGCAAGCCGATCTATTTAAAAGATGTGGCGGATATTTCCGATGGGGCCAGTGATGTAGAGCATTTTCATCGCATTGGTTTTGGTGCTCATCATCTACCTCAGGGAGCGATAGGAGAGCCTGAATTGCCGGCCGTGTCGATTACACTGGCCAAGAAACGCGGCACCAATGCCGTGGTGGTGACGCAGGCCATTGAAGAAAAATTGAATGCACTTAAAGGTGATTTTATCCCCGATAATGTGCAGGTAAACATCACCCGTGATTCGGGTAATCGTGCCAATGCAGCGGTAAATATGCTGATTGAGCATCTCGGCATTGCAATCGGCACGGTGATTTTGATTCTGTTGCTGTTTTTGGGCTGGCGTGAGGCGGCTATTGTTACCCTCAATATTCCGCTGATCCTGTTTGTGGTGCTGGCAATTGGATTGCTGGCAGACCAGACGATTAACCGTATTACCCTGTTTGCCCTGATTTTAGCACTTGGTCTGTTGGTGGATGATGCCATCGTGGTGATCGAAAATATTCATCGTCATCTGCACAAGGGTGTGAAATCCGTAAAGGACAAAGCACGCCTGATCGTGATGGCGACCAATGAAACGGGTAAACCGACCATTGTTGCTACCATTGCAGTGATTCTGGCATTTGTTCCGATGGCATTTGTGACCGGTATGATGGGGCCATATATGGGTCCGATTCCATTCAATGCACCGGTAGCAATGGCTGCATCGCTGGTGATTGCCTATATGTTTACACCGTGGATAGCACAACGCTTTTTACCGACTACGATTCAGGCGACTGATTCAGTTCATGAAGATCATGCAACGAAAGATTGGGTTTATCGCAGTTATGTGCGGCTTGCCACGCCGTTGATTGAATCACCGATTGTACGCAAGTTATTCTGGCTAGTGACGCTGGTGCTGTTTGTGGCTGCCATGATGCAGCCTGGTTGGCAGTTCTTGCGCCCTGCTGGAATTAACGGCCCATTGACGCCGGGTACGGTTGAACTGAAAATGCTACCAAAGGGTGATAATAATACTTTTAATATCACCATTGATTTGTATGAAGGAGCCTCTCTGGAAGAGACGGATCGCGTGGCGCGTGAAGTGGCTGATGTGCTGAGAAGCCATCCGATGGTGGTGGATTATGAGACCTTTGTTGGTCAGGCCGGCCCCATTGATTTCAACGGTATGTTACGTGGTGCGGTACTGCGTAAGGGACCTAATCTGGCTGATATACGTGTCAATTTGGTGGATAAACATGATCGTTCCATCCGTTCTGATGCCATCGTGCTGGAACTGCGTGACTTGTTAAGTCCGGTTCTAAAAGCCAATCCACGTGCCAATATCAAGCTGGTGGAAGATCCACCGGGGCCACCTGTACGTGGTACTCTGTTAGCTGAGATTTATGGGCCTGATTACGACACCCAGCGTGCACTGGCTAAACAGGTGCGCAAAAAATTTGAGGCGACCTATGATGTTGTTGATGTCGATGATTCAGTTGGAGACGAACAGCTACAGTTGAATATTCACGTGGATAAAGAGCGTGCAGCGCATCTTGGTGTGGCAACATCACAGGTAGAAACTGCCCTGCACGATTTTTTACAGGGGTATGATTTTGGGGCTATCCATACGGATGATGAGCGTCATCAGGTAAAATTACATGTGCGCCTGCCCAAAGCGTTGCGTGCGCATGCAGAAGATTTGCACCGTATCTATGTGTCCGGTTCGCACGGTGCTGTGCCGCTATCTGCATTTGCTACTATTGAAGAGGGTGTGGCCTCCAAACCGGTCTATAGTAAAGATGGCCATCAGGTGGTCTATGTGATGGCCGAACCGAAACAGGGTTCGCAGGTCTATCCACTTCTGGAGATGGATTGGGCCATAGATGGCACTGAAGTGGTACCCGGGGCTAAACTCAAAACCGGGGGCATGCGCTTTACCAACACTGCACCGGATAACACTTTCGGTTATCACATGCTGTGGGATGGTGAGATGCGTCTGACCTTGGATGTGTTCCGTGATCTGGGTGCGGCCTTTATTGTGGCGATGGTGCTTATTTACCTACTGATGGTGGCCTATTATGGACAGCTTATCCTACCGATGATGGTGATGGCACCGACAGCGCTGACCATGATCGGTATTTTTCCGGGTCATTGGATTACCGGGCAGCCGTTCACCGCTACATCGATGATCGGCATGATCGCTCTGGCCGGTATTGTGGTGCGCAACTCCACCTTGTTGATTGATTTTATTCTTGATTACCGCAGCAAGGGTTTCTCAGTGAAAGATTCAGTTCTGGAAGCTGGAGCTGTGCGTGCTCGTCCAATTCTGCTGACAGCACTGGCTGTGATTGCAGGAACGTCTGTGATGATAAGTGATCCGGTGTTTGGTGGTTTAGGTGTATCAATGGCTTTTGGTACGCTGGCAGCCACGATCTTAACCATGTTTATCACACCATTGATGTATTACCTGTGGCAACGGGAAAAGGCATAGTCAAATGCATGCACCACAGTCCCCCAGGGGAGTTTCTCGTGTGTAAACACCCTCACCTTCAGGAAACAGAGTACGTAGAAGGAGAAAAACAGAAAAAAGGATTTTCTCTGTGTCTAGGTGACTTTGTGGTGAAAAATTTTAGATTTTAATAGGAGTTTAACAATGACAATTAGTCGCATGATTCGCATTATCGCAGGCACATTTATCCTGCTCAGTATTTATCTTTCTACACGCTATAACGGAGTGAATTTCATGGAGCCTACATGGCTCTGGTTCACTGCTTTTGTTGGAGCAAACCTGCTGCAGTCTGGTTTTAGCCAATGGTGTTTGATGGAAGTTATTCTGTCTAAACTGGGTTTCAAACACGGCTGAGACGGTTGCGTCCAGTCAGGAGTATGTAGGACTTAAGGTAGTTGTAGCGAGCGGTTGCCGAGTAACAACGCAAAAGTCCGACATACTTCTAAACAGTTGATAGGTACAGATGGTGCTCTCTTCCCTCCCTTCCTAGTTGGCATCGTCTGTGCCTGTCTTATTAACGTAACGATCTTTCAGGAGTTGAAGAAAAAATGGAATTTATTGAACAAAACATGGTGTATATCTTATCAGCTCTCTTGATTGTATGGGTATTATGGAAGCGTGTTCTTGCTCCAAGGCTGGCCGGAGTAAAATCACTTTCCGCTGCTGATTACATGCAGTTTCGCCATCAAGAACATATCTTGTTGGATGTGCGCCAGCCTGCTGAATGGTCTTCTGGCCACGCCAAAGATGCAATGCATATGCCGCTTTCTGAAGTGGGAGCACATATGCATGAAATAAGCCGGGATAAGCCTGTTGTGGTGATCTGTGCATCGGGCAACCGTTCTGCAATGGCTGCAACAGCCCTGGCCAAAGCAGGCTTTGCTATGGTTTACAATTTTTCCGGTGGTATGGGAGCTTGGCAGGGTGCTGGTCTGCCGACGCAATCGGGTGCGTAAAAGGTGACACTTTCTCTGTGGTTGGCGGCACCGTTTATCGGACTACTGTTGTCGTTGTTTGCTGCAGGTGGAGGTATGGTTGCTGTTCCATTGCTGCATTTTGGCCTTGGTATGCCGCTGAAACAGGCTGTTGCTACAAGCTTGGTGATTGTTGCCTGCGTTAGTCTTATGGCGTTGTTGCAAAAGAAGCGTTGGCAGTTGATTGAATGGCGGCTGCATCGTTTTTTTGCATTTGGAGGTGTGTTGGGTGGCTTTGGGGGGGCAAGTCTTGGCTTGTACATGTCCAATCAATTGCAATCTATGGTTTTTGCTGTGCTGGTATTGTTTGTTGCCTGGTTAATGCATGGTGAATGGATGAAATCCATTACGGTGAATGCCAAAAGTATGCCGTGTGATTGTCGTCTTTCGATACTTGCAGGCCTTGGGACAGGTTTTATGACGGGGCTGCTCGGTGTAGGTGGCGGTTTTTTGATCGTACCGTTGTTGTTAATACTCGGTGTGGCCAGTTATCAATCGGCTGTGGCACATTCGCTGGCGTTAATTGTACCAAGTTCGCTGGTTGCCGCTCTGAGGTATGCTGGAAATCTGGAAATGAGTTGGAGTCTGGTTTTCGCCATTGTTATTTTGGCCTTCATGGGGACATATTTGGGTAATTTTATAGCTGACAGGTATTCCTCTACTTATATGCAAAAGGCTTTTAGTTTGATGTTGACTGTGATGGGTGGATGTTGCTGAAATTATTTGCGATTGAATGAAGTAGTGAAACGAGGTTGGATAATAAACACATGATAAGGAGTGAAATATGAAACGATTGATAATGATGGCTGTAATTGTTGTGGCGATGCCACTGGTTGCGACGGCGTGTGGTCTTAGTGAACAGACGGCGGATGGCTATGAAAATGCCACTGTTGCCCATACACATGATCACTGGTTGCAGGGCGATAAGTCACCCGTACCATTTATGCTATTGGATGTGCGTACCTCAGAAGAATATGCAGAAGGTCATATTGCAGGGGCAACTCTGATTCCGATACAGGTGTTGGCTGAACGTTTGAGTGAAGTGCCAAAGAATAAGCAGGTTTATGTGTATTGCCATTCAGGCGCGCGTTCAGCGCGGGCATCAAAATTACTGGCCAAACACGGATTTAGAAATATTGAAAATATAATCGGTGGTATTGTGGCTTGGAAAGATGCCGGATATCCGGTGGAGAAATAATGCTTGAATCAAAAAATGTAAATGAACTCTATCCGCTTTGGTTATTGGGTCGGGAAAAAAGTGAACCGCTTGTTATCATTGATGTGCGTGGCTTGGATGAGTATCAGAATGGGCATGTGCCGGGTGCGAAGTTGATTGCGCTCAATACATTGATGGCGCGTGTTGATGAAATTCCAGAAGAGGGTGATGTGTTTCTTATCTGTCACTCCGGTATGCGATCAGCTCAGGCAGGGACCTATTTGAAGAGAGAGTGCGGACGAAATAACGTAATCAATGTTTCTGGTGGTACGCAGGCCTGGATCAATGCAGGTTATCCGGTAGCAGAATCATAAAAGCATCCACCGCAAAGGGCGCAAAGTAAAACCGAAGAAGAATAAGCTGATAAAGAAGCAACATGCACCAATCAGCGCGAGAGCGGGATAAAATACCAAATAGATTTTGACTTTACTCTGCGAAACTTTGCGTTCTTTGTGGTAAAAATATTTTGTCTATAAGGAGAATATCATGAGTGAATATGGCATGAGCACAGTATTTGATGGGGATATGGCGGAAGCTGAGGCCGCGATCACTGATGCCTTGAAAGCTGTTGGTTTTGGCATTCTCACACGCATTGATGTGGCGGACACGCTGAAAAAGAAAATCGATGTGGATCGGTCTCCGTATGTGATATTGGGAGCTTGTAATCCGAACCTTGCTAATCAGGCGTTGAATTTAGAGCCTGAACTCGGCTTGATGTTGCCCTGCAATGTTATTGTGTATAGCGAAAAAAATGGGCAGACGATCGTATCAATCATCGATCCTGAATCGATGGGGGGTATGATCGATAATGCTGCTTTGGAATGTCTG
>Ga0316202_10002826_pt1 | contig 10975 bp, 7 predicted proteins | sample 3monrhotite_MG_FD_204934 | JGI IMG/M metagenome (GOLD analysis project Ga0316202, IMG submission 204934) | Microbial mat bacterial communities from mineral coupon in-situ incubated in ocean water Damariscotta River, Maine, United States -... | ecosystem: Environmental > Aquatic > Marine >...
ATTTCAGGGCCCGCTGTTCGAGGAGGATCTTTTCATGGCTACCTGTTTTTTTACGCCATAGTTTTACCTGATTCGATATATGTTTGGATTCACGTGCCAGATATATCCCCAGCTCAGGATGAGAAGGCATGACGTGACTTAGTCCATCATTGTAGTTGCGTAATTCAGCCATTTTGTCTTTGGCGGCTTGATAGAGCTGTGGAGCATACTGTTTAGCGCCACCATTAGCTGCTTTACCAACTGCCGATGCGGTTAATTCAGTCAGTTGAGGTATGGCCTCATTGATGAGTTGTTGAAACTGTGCTTGCGCCTTATCGGCATGCGCCTGAGTTTGGTTTAATTGTCCCTGTTCATGGCTGCTTATGGTTTGATCAAATTCAGTTTGTGCAGGTGTACTAGCACGCTTCGGTGTCGTATAACCTGAAGATAGTGCTGCGGAGTTGACAACCTGTACGACTTTCAGGGCATCTTTACGCAGGTTGATCAGGGAGGCGAAGCGGGTCATGAAACCAGTGGCCGTCTGATTGGCTTCGGCCAGTTTCTCTTTGGCCTGTGACATAGCAATATTGGCATCGGCATCTTTTTCCTGTTCGTTTGCCAACATAGCTGCACCTAAATAGGCATTGGCACGGCTAATGGTTTGAGGTGCATAGGAGTAAAGTTCACTCTGTTTGAATGCATCAATTTGTTTTTGAATCTCTGTTATTTTATTCTCTGCTGCATTGAGTGATGGGCTCATGAGTAGCAGGGCCACTGTTAAGGCTGTGAGCAGAGATTTAAACAAGATTGAGCATCCTTTCCAGCGATAGTTTAGCCCAGCGTTGTTGTTCATGTGGCACTCTGATCTGATTGCTGACGCTGTGATTTTGTTTGATGGCATCACGAACTGATGTGAGGGCAAGGCATAGATGTTGTGGGTCAGTGCGGAACATAGTTGAACACATGCAGATCATGGGTGAGAGAAACCAGATAGGTTTATCAGGGAACTGAATTCGCAGACGATTTACCAGGTTCAATTCTGTCGCGATGGCGAATTTACTGCCCGCTGGCGCTTGGCTCACATGTTTGATAATCATTTCTGTTGAACCGATAAAGTCGGATACTTCACACACATCGCGTGAGCATTCGGGGTGCGCCAGAATTTCGATGTCGGCGTGATTGTTGCGCATGGTTGCAGCGTGTTCTGGTTTGAAAAACTGGTGCACAGAGCAAAAACCTTTCCATAGAATCAGGCGGGCTTGTTGAATGGCTTCGGGCGTATTACCACCAAGTGGTAAGAAGGGATCCCAGATGATCATATCTTCATCAGGCACGCCCATGGCAACAGCGGTATTCTCTCCCAAATACTGATCGGGGAAAAAGAGAATCTTTTCACGGTTACTCCAGCTCCATTCCAAGACCTTTTGTGCATTGCCGGATGTGCAAACGATGCCACCATGTTCACCGCAGAATGATTTGAGAGAAGCCGTTGAATTGATATATGTTACAGGAGTGACGGATATATCCGGATTGATGACTTCACTCAGTTCTGCCCAACAGCGCTCTACCTGCTCATCATCAGCCATGTCTGCCATCGAACAGCCTGCCGCTAAATCGGGCAAAATCACCGTCTGTTCATCCGACGTTAAAATATCAGCAGTTTCAGCCATGAAATGTACACCACAAAAAATGATATACGGGGCAGTTGTTTCAGCCGCCTGTTGCGAGAGTTTCAGCGAGTCGCCAGAAACATCTGCAAAGGCGAATACCTCTTCACGTTGATAGTGATGTCCGAGAATGAGTACCTGATCTCCAAGTTCGGTTTTCAAGGAACTGATTTGTTCAAGGATATCTGTTTCGGGAGTGTCGTATAGTTGGGTAAGCAAAGCTTGTGCATTCATAGGGCAAAGTTTCCGGCGCGACCATCTTCTTGTCAAATTTCCAGCCTTTATTTGTTAGCAACACAGAGCCAGCTTGCAGCTGTAGCACATAAATTGTCCGGAATAATGATTGGCATTTGTTATCTGCAAAAAAACAAGCAAGGGCGCAATAGTATTTATGAATAGTCCAGACTAGATTTGTGTCTACTATTTTGACGATAGTCTAGCCGCTATATCTCAACGTTTTATAGAGTTCTATTGCTTTTGTTTCTGCACATTCTGGAGCAGGGAGTTGATCTCCTGTTGAATCCATTCCGGTTTGTTATCTGTTCTTGCCGCTTTGGCTATTTTACCAATCAATGTTTTGTCTTTGCAAAGTTTGCGAATTTCATTGGCTTGTTCCAAATTCTGATTAAGCAATTTCATATATGTGGCTGTATCCATGCTCGTGGTAGCAAGCGTATTGGTGCGAATCCAGTAAGATGCAGAGACACTTTTACATGCCTGAGTCTTTGGATATGTCATGATGGGCTTGGGAGCCTGTTTTTTACTGACTTTTGGAGGCTCTATTGGACGCTCTTTTTTTTCTATTATCTGAGCAATTTGAACAGTTTCTTCTACTGTTTTACTGCTCTGCTGTTTTACCTGTTTGGGCGGCTCCTTGATCTCAAGAGGTTTGATGATCTCCATAGGTATAATATCCCGAATCTCTTGTTTGGCTGGTGTGTCATTTACCTTCTCTTTGGTGAGGAAAAAATAAGCGCCGATGGTTGCAATAATTAAGGTCACAATAAGTATGATCGTAATGAGTAATTGCAGATCTATTTTTTTTGTTGATGCTGTTTTGCTAGCCGTTTTTTTAACTGCTTTTTTATCACTGTCAGGAAGATCACTGGTTTGTTCAGTAGGTTGACTGAATGGTGTTTTCTGACTCGGTTGTTTGGCATCCTCCGATGCTCTCTTGTCCGCTTCTACAAGCTTAATGAGGCCGTCATCAGCTTCTTTTTCAATATGAGGCTGTCTGGACTCAAACTGGTCTGGCTCGGGTTGTGTCACTCCAGACTGTATTGATTCAGGTAGTTTGGGCTCAGCTTGTGATGCTTTGTTCTGAGGCGTCTCAACTGTCTCGATTTTAGGGGCTGATGCCGGTGGTGGAGAAGCTTCTGCTTGCGAAGCCTGTTGGATGATGATTTCAAAGGCTTGCGTGCAATGTTTACAGCGGATTCTTTTGCCGACAGCTGATCTGAGCTTGTCGTTGACAGCATATTGTTTCTGACAATGCGGACACTGAATAAATTCCAAACTCAACTCCTCAATAGCTGTTGTAAAAGATTAAGCCACAAGCTCGTAATTTAGAGCCTGTGGCTCTGGAATGAAAGCATGCATTGGAATGATTAGATCAGTCGAGTTTGGTGATTGCGTACGGGAATCGCAACACGGGCTTGATTGATATGGTACAAAGCACGCTGACTGCCACGCCCTGTTCTGTTTTCTGCCTGCAGATATTTGAGTGCCAAAGGCTCATAGAGGCCATCGTCATTTTTGTGAAAGCGTTGAAGTAAAAAGACCAGATAACTCTCCAGATTCTCAGATAATGAAGTATCGGCCCTACATAGAACTTATTAAGGACATGCGTTCATCTGCCCACTGTACAGATTCGGAATAAAGTGAGGACATCTGTTCATCATCGATACCGATGAGTTGCAGTAGTTCAGAGAGTCTGGGCCAGTCAGCCTGCTCAAGTGCACGGATAAGCTCCAATTTATTGGCTTCATTGCTCTCTTTGTTTAACAAGCCATCATGAACAAGGTCAGGCAAAGATATCGATTCAGTGGCATCTGCAATATCCTGGTCGAGTAGGGCATCCAATAGAGAAAACATGCCTAAGATGAAATAATCATTGGCTTTCTTAGGCTCACCCAAGCTGATAGCCAGAAGCTCCAGAAAGCGCCCACGGGTAAAGGATAAAGAGAGCAGTGCATCCGGTTTGTCCTTGGAAAGCGATGCCATCAATAACATCGAAACCCAGGTGCGAATGTTATTTAAGCCCATTAGATTTAAGGCATGGCCGATGGAATGAATCTCTTTCCTTAATCCCACTGATGCCGAGTTAATGTAACAGAGTAATTTGTAGGAGAGGGCCAAATCATGGGCAATATCATTTTCCAGCTCTTTGGGGCTTTCCGCTTCCAGCGTACGACTTAAGAGTTGTAGTAATTGTGCTTTGTTGGTATCCAATGAGTGGTGTTCTACCATCAAAGAGGGCTGACTAAAGAAGTAACCTTGATAATAATCAAACCCAAGCTCTTTACACAACTCATGCTGTTCATGTGTTTCCACTTTTTCTGCCAGTAGCTTGACCTTTGTCTGGCGAAGTTCGTGTACAATTTCGTCCAATTTTCCTTCATATTCAAGGATGTCTACTTTGACGATATCTGTATAAGGCAATAGCTTGATATGCTCGGAATTCATGCTGACAAAGTCATCAAGCGCAATGGTGAAGCCTTTTTCTTTCCAATGTTGCATAGCGGCAATGACATCGTCATCGGCAGGAACATCTTCCAGAACTTCAAGCACAACGCTCTCCGTAGGAAGCAAGTTAGGAAAATCACTGAGCAAAAACTCTTTGGACAGATTGATGAAAAAAGGACTTCCATCAGTAATTGCATCCATACCGAACTGATTGAGTGTGTTACATAAGACAGTAGCTGTCATGGCGTCATCGCCAATGTTCATTGCATCACCACGATAAAGCAGTTCATAGGCATAGGTTTTCTGATGGATATCAAAAATGGGTTGGCGGGCAAGTAATACTGTTTTCAAAGAGGTATCCTTATGTAATTCGAGTGTGTGAGTAAAAGGTTGAATGCATAGCAGTATGGCTCAACAACAGTTTCATCAACATTTTAATAAATTCACTGTCATCATGTTCTCCAATTATTACAGTATGTTTTTTTACCGTAGCAATAATACTGCCAATGTTTTTTTTTATGGATCATCTATGGCTGTTTCAAGTCCACTCTGTATGAGAAGATGCCTGTTTGTTTAAATATTTCTCGTGGAAAATGAGGGCATGTATGCTGTTTATGTATCCATGTCAGTGGCATAAATATTGCTATGATCAATGACAGGGGGCTTCTTCATGAATATATCCTGCGACAGGAAAAGATGGGAGCAAATGACCGCATGAAATTATCATTGCCGATTAAGTTCGCACTGCTCTCTTTTGTCATTACCCTCTTTGGTGTGATTGCAGTGGCATTCTTTGCTTACGATGAAGCAGACCGTTTGCTAACGCAAGAAGTGGTGAACGGTTATACCATGACGATGGAAAAGGAGATCAGAGCCTTTGAAAATAAGGCTAAGATGGTAAAAGATGATGTATCATTTTTATCGCAGTCAGATTTTCTGAAAGCATGGGCGAACAATCTCTCCGAACATGATAATGGAGGATTAGATTCAGCGAATTTAGCTGCGATAGAGAGACTCTTCACCACAGTATTAAGTCGGCGTGCTATGTATTATCAGGTGCGTTTAATTGGAATCACTGAGGGTGGCCGGGAAGTCGTACGAGTGTCACGTTCGGAACAAGGTGTCAGCTTGACAGAGAATGCGCAGCTGCAACAGAAAGGTAAACGAGATTATTTTCAAAAGAGCATTGAACTCAAAGCTGGAGAGTTTCTTTTTTCTGATGTTACGTTCAATCGTGAACATGGTAAAATGACCCAGCCACTTCAACCTATGCTGCGGATTTCGACCGCTATATTTAATGATGCAGGAGAGTTGTGTGGAGTCTTGTTGATTAATGCCGACTTCAATGTCTTTACCGCGTCGTTGCAGAACCCCGGCAATCATAATAATAACAGCAACTTTTTTATTGCCACATCACAAGGGGACTATCTGGTTCATCCCAGCCAAGAGAAGGCCATGGCATTTGAATTTCAACGGCAAGAGCGGCTTCAGTTGGATTATCAATTGAATGATGATCGTTTGAATAGCTCATATATGAATGATGATATAGTTATTCACCAGTATCTCTTTGAAGATAGGGGGGAGGCACTTCTACTGGGTAATATTCATCTGAATGATGATGGTGGTAGTGGAAATTTGAAGCTTGGTGCGGTTGTAGAAATAGCACAGTTGCAGCAGCAGTCGATCGCATTACGTAGTCGAGTGTTGGGCTTGATCTTAATCATATCGATCGCTCTGGGATTTATTACATTTTTGGTTGCAACCTATCTCACTCGCCCGATTCGCAGCATGATTTCAGCAGCAGTTAGAATTGGTGATGGCGATGAAAACGTCACTATCCCCATATTTACTCATGATGAGATTGGTACTTTGGGAGCTGCGCTGCAACAGATGTTGGGGCATTTGAGCGAAACACGGATCAAAACGGAGAATTTGAATGTAGCACTGGAACAGCAGGTCAGTCTTCGTACCGCTCAATTGGCTCGATTGGCAGGCAGGTTGGAGGCACAAAATGCCGAATTAGAACAAGCAGTACTCAGTGCGGAACATGCAGCTACAGCCAAGAGTCAGTTTCTGGCGACGATGAGTCATGAGATTCGAACACCGCTCAATGGTGTACTTGGCTTGACTGAGCTGCTCTTAACTACTGAGTTATCTGCTTCGCAGCGAGGAAGCTTAGAAACTGTACAGTCCAGTGGTGAAGCTCTGTTGGCTATTCTCAATGATATCCTCGATTTCTCTAAAATCGAGGCTGGGTTGATGGAGACTCAACTGGATGAATTTAATCCGAATCTTATCATTGAACATGTTGCCAAACTGTTCTCTCAGCGTGTTAATGTCGGTGAATCCAGACTAGAATTAATTGCGCGTTCTATCCCTAGGCTTTCTCATTTGTTGATTGGTGATGCGGGGCGTTTACAGCAGGTGATGATGAACCTGATGTCGAATGCTGTGAAATTTACCAGTCAGGGTGATATCACCGTTGCCGCTGATATGGTATCAGAGTGCGATAGCTCTATGCGCATTCGGTTTCAGGTGAGGGATACCGGCTCGGGCATTTCAGAAGCGGATCAGCACAAGTTATTTGAAGAGTTCACTCAGGCTGATGGTACCGATACACGTAAACATGGTGGAACGGGGCTTGGTTTGGCGATCGGAAAACGTCTGGTCAATCTGATGGGTGGTGAGCTAGCTGTCGAAAGTGGAGTTGGTAAGGGTTCCTGTTTCTTCTTTGAACTGGATTTGAAAAAAGCATCTGAGATTGTCGATAAACCACAGGATTATCATGAACAGTTCGCCCAATGGCGAGTTTTGGTGGTGGATGATCATGCCACCAACAGAACCATGTTAGATGACGTGTTTACTGCTTGGGGTATGCATTGTGACGTGTCTGGTTATGGTAATTCTGCACTGCAGAATCTACAGGCGATGGCACGTGCCGGCAGACCCTATGATGTTGTTTTGATTGATCAGGATATGGATGGCATGGATGGCCTCTCCTTAGCCAGGTTGATTAAAAAAGATATACATCTATCTGGAATAAAAACAATTATGATGACTTCCTTGGATATGAGTTTTGATGCAAAAGTGCGTCAGACATATGGCCTCGATGGATTTATGCGTAAACCGCTATATATACACTCATTATTCATAACTATGTTGGCTGTGATGGGGGTCAAGGAGCGACAGATAGTTCAAAGGGAGGTTGTTTCTGTCGTACAGCGAAATGAGCGTATTCTGTTGGCTGAAGATAATGCTGTGAATCAGCAAGTAGCGCTAGGCATGTTAAAGAACCAGGGTTTTACGCATATCGATGTGGCGAACCATGGTGTTGAGGCGCTCGAACTATTTTCCTATCATGCATATGACCTTATCTTAATGGATATTCAGATGCCTGAACTCGATGGGATAGCAACCACCACGGAAATTCGGGAATTGGAAATGTTATCGGATGATGAACCTGTACCTATCATCGCTTTAACTGCCCATGCCTTGCCTGAAGATAAACAGCGCACGCATGAAGCGGGAATGAATGGCCATTTGACTAAACCTTTGACGGGTAAAGCTCTGCAAATGATGCTGGCGGAGTGGTTGCCATTGGCTAGCCATGATGCAGTAAGCGATAAGCAGCTTACGACTGAGCAAAATGCTCTTGAGGTTTCGCAGGAACAGGTTGAATCAATAGTAATGAAAAATGCAGAGCTGCCGGCGATCAATGAAGAGGCATTGCGCCAGTTACATGCTGATATGGGCTTTGGTATTGGTATCATTCTGGATACCTATGTCGAAGAATTGCCCAAGCAGATTGAAAGCATTTTAGCTGCAATTGATGCTGAAAATGCAGATGAGCTGCGTCGAAACGGGCATCGACTGAAAGGATCGAGTCGATCTGTGGCCGCAGACTCATTGGGAGAGCTATGCTTTCAATTTGAAGAGTTAGGGAAAGCCAACGATTTGGTTGCAGCCAGAGCATTGACCGGAGAGCTAAAGCAGCTTGCTGAGCAGGTGATACAAGCGCTATCGGCAAATTGGTTAGAAGAGATTCGCTAAGTGATGGGCTCGTGTAAAAGTAGTTGAGCTGATTGTTCGTGAAAGTCTGAATAAAATGAAAAGGTGCTATAATGGAAGAGATAAATTTGATTCAGAAAGGTTCGACAGTATTGGTAGCAGATGATGACCGCATGTTTTGTGTTATGCTGAAACAGTTCTTTGAAGCTAATGGGTATTATGTGGTGACGGTTGAAGATGGAGAGCAGGCCGTCAATGCATTTATGCAACAGCAGGAAATTGAAGTCATTATGCTCGATGGTGATATGCCTGAAATGGATGGTTTTGCAGCCTGTGAAATGATCCGATCAACGGATAGGGGGGCTGGGGCCCCAATTTTTATCGTCACAGCCCTTGAGGGGGAGGCTGCACTGGATTGTGCCATGGCGGTTGAGGCTTCAGATTATATTACTAAACCAGTGAATTGGCCTGAACTGCGAAATAAACTTAGTTGTGTCATGGAATTTGATTTAGCTTGATATGTACTGCATGACTTTTCTAAAGGAGTTGTTTTGAATAGACTTAATGTGCTGGTCATTGAACCAGAAGCGAGTGCCAGACTGGCGCTGGTTGAGATGCTAAAGCGTTCAACTGAAGTGGTGGTGATTGGTGTAGCCTCAGATGTCATACAAGCACGCATGCAAATCAAGTTACGTAAACCTAATATGTTGATACTAGCAACCGATCAACAGCCAGACGCAGTGGATAAGTTTTTGATGCAATTGATGCAAGATGAGCCACTACCCGTGCTTATGTTATCAGGCCAGATATTACCAAAAAACAGTGGTGAACGAGAGGTTATGAGAGCTGGTGGCAGTCTGTTAGCTAAACCAAGACATGGAATTGCAGCTCAGGATGAATCATTTTGCCGAGCATTGGTCAGGCAATTAAAAAGTATTGTTGTAAAGATGGAAGCCATACCTGTTCCAAAACAGAAGAAACAGATAGCCCATTGTTCTGTGAAGCCTGTTCTTTCCAATGAATCAAACAGAGAACGTCATAATCCTCTATTACATACACTTGTTGCCATTGGTGCATCAACCGGCGGCACTGAAGCACTGCGCCACGTGGTGTCTGCATTTCCGGCTGGCTTCTCTCCTGTGCTTATTGTTCAACACCTTCCCAAGGCATTTGCGGCGACGTTTATAAATAAGCTGAACAAGGCCTCCAAGATGAATGTTGTAGCTGCTGAAGAGGGGGTTGAGATTCAGCGCGGTCATATCTATGTTGGTGCTGGTGGTGAGCAGTTTCGCATTGAAAAGAGTGGGAGTAGTTTAGTCTGCAGGGTAGGGGGCAAGGATAAGGTCAGTGGACATTGTCCGTCGGTGAATGAACTGTTTGATTCTGTCGCGAAATATGTAGGCTCAAAAGCTGTTGGTGCATTGATGACTGGTATGGGTGATGACGGTGCAAGCGGTTTGAAAAAAATGCGTGATGCCAGAGCTAAAACTGTGGTGCAGGATAAAGCCAGTTCAGTGGTTTGGGGCATGCCAGGAGCAGCTATTAAACTGGGAGCTTCTGAGTTGGAAGTACCTTTGGCCGAATTAGGAAAGAAACTTACGCAATTGGCTAGATAATGATAAGGCTTTCATGAATCATAAAAAAGGCTGGCAGAGTTTCTCTGCCAGCCTTTTTTTATGAAGTGCAATGGATCAATGACTTTGTTGAATACCTGCCAGGTACCAGGTTGGGTCATCTGATGCTGGAGCGTGATGGAAGATCCACACTTCGTTAACTTCTGTGGTGTTATCACTACTGGTTGTGCCATCACTATGCAAAGTATTCTCACGTAGCATAGCTGTGTAGTTAACGGCGACCCATTCGAGATCAGATTCCAGCCAGCTATCAGAAATTTCGGCATTCAATGTGGCAACTTCTGTATTGTGAGTTGTATCCGGTTGCATATCCTGGCTAATGCGATCAGCAATTTCAGGAGTACAGAACTTACGGATATCATCGATGTCACCACCATCCCAGGCTTTTTGCATGCGTACATAAATATCTTTAGCCGCTGGTATAAAGTGTTTTTCATTGATCTCAGGTCGAAGTGCAGCGCCGACAGGTTCTCGTGTGGTGCTGTCTGCGATCTCTTCATCATTGCTTTCAAAGTTCGGAGAAAAGTCACCCGCAGAAGTTGCGCCAGCCGGAGATGCACCAGCGTAGGATGGTTGCCTGGTAGGTGCTTTTTTGCGCAGGAACATGAACACCAGAAGGATAATGCCACCAATCATAAGGATGTCGAAAAAGTTGATACCTTCAAAAGCGCCACCAAAGAACATTGCACCCAGAATGCCACCGAGCGCTAAACCACCAATCATGCCCATCATACCTGTACGGGCTGCACCGCGTTGGCCTGCAGTTGCAGATTTGCTGGGTGTAGCCTGACGCTGGGTGACGTTGTTTGATTTGGGTTGAGACATGCGCTGTTTACCAAAGCTGGAGCCCATACCGAAGCGTTTTGCATCGGCTTGATCTACGCCGGAAACCATAAGGCCGAAGAAGGCAATAATCGCCAGTGTCATCAGTTTTTTCATTCTGTCACCTCTATTTGTTGGAATTGACTAATTCTTATTATCTTGATCATCATATGCAAGTTG
>Ga0316202_10002827_pt1 | contig 10973 bp, 11 predicted proteins | sample 3monrhotite_MG_FD_204934 | JGI IMG/M metagenome (GOLD analysis project Ga0316202, IMG submission 204934) | Microbial mat bacterial communities from mineral coupon in-situ incubated in ocean water Damariscotta River, Maine, United States -... | ecosystem: Environmental > Aquatic > Marine >...
AGGTTTTTTTGAGGGGTAGAAGGAGAGCGTGCGTAAAGTTGGTATGAGCATCACCTCCCGCTTCAGCATTTACGCCCTTCTGGTCGCACTTGTCCTTTCCGTGCCGCTCAGCGCGCATGAGGGGCATCAGAAGAACCTGTCCGATGAAGAGATGCTGATGATGGAAGCTGATCCGACCGATGTAGAGGGCATGCGCGGATTGGATCATACAGCCCTCTCTGAGATCGATTCGAATGACGCCGTCCCAATTGAGGCAATGACGCCGGCGCAGGTGATGCAGCAGAAGGTTGAGGAGAACCGGCTTTCGTCAGTCAGCGATCTTATCGCGCGGCTTCATCCAGTGGCTGCGCATTTTCCGGTTGCACTACTGATCGTCGCAGCACTGGCTGAACTGGCAATGTTGTTGCGCCCAAATCTAGGGTTGGTGACCACAGTACGTTTCCTTGTCGCGGGCGGAGCGATCGGAGCGGTTGTAGCTGCGCTTTTCGGATGGTTTGCTGGAGGTTGGAGATTGGCGGACCGCTCGGATGCGCTCGCTATCCACCGCTGGAACGGCACGACGATTGCAGTGCTTAGCCTGCTAGCTTGGTGGTTCGCGGCGCAAGGCGTGGGCAGAGCCCGCTTGCGGCTCTTGCTTGCACTCATTGCGGTTGCTCTTGTGGTCCAAGGTTACTTTGGCGGCGAGATGGTACATGGCCCCAATCACATGGGTTTCATGTGATGAGCAACGTGGCTGGCCCCGAGAATACAGGCTCTTTCACCCCCGCCCTTGGTAAGGCTTGGCTGACACCTCTTTACGATAGCGCAATCGGCCTACTCACCAGGGAGCAAGCGTGGCGGTCTGCGCTCGTCCATGAAGCCGACCTCTTTCCTGAAGATCGCTTGATTGATATCGGCAGTGGCACCGGCACGTTGCTTCGTGACATGTTGATAAGATGCCCGCAAGCTGAGCTTATCGGTGTCGAACCGGACCCAAGCGTCCTCGCGATCGCGAAACGTAAACTCGGTCCAGCGGCAGAAATGATCTGGTGGCACAACGGTTTTCTCGACAGTCTGCGCTTAGCTGATGGTCAAGCTCCCAACAAGATCGTAAGCAGTCTAGTGTTTCACCAGGTGGCGTTGAAGCAAAAGCGGGCGATTCTTCAGCAGATGCACTCGTTGCTCCAGCCCGGCGGCATGGTGCTGATCGCTGATTACATGCGCCAAGAATCGTCAGTGATGCGCGCTCTGTTTCGAGCGACGGTCCAGCAATTGGACGGCATCACAGATACCCAGCCCAATGCTGATGGCGTTGTGGAGCAACTGCTGGTCGAGATCTTCCACGATGCCGAGAAAATTCACACGTTCCGCACTGCAACCGGGGCGATTTCGCTCTGGCGCGGTTACAGGAAAGAGAACTGAATAATGCGAGGCTTCGCCGAAAAACCTGCTCGAAGATCGGTTGCTAGGGCCGTTCTTCTAATGCTTGCCGCCTGTTCCAATGCAGCACAGGCGGCCACCTACACAATGTTTCGTGATCCGGGCTGCGGCTGCTGCCTCAAATGGGCGGGCCATGTTGAACGAGATATTACGGCCGGAGTAGCCTCTGTCGATAGGACGGACATAACCAAGATCAAAGTCGAACAGGGCGTGCCTCGCAAACTCTGGTCATGTCACACGATGGTGGTCGAGGGCTATGTCATCGAAGGCCATGTTCCAGCAGCTGCGATCAAGAATCTTCTGCGCGAGCGTCGCGAAGGCGTAACGGGCCTTACTGTGCCAGGCATGCCCCTTGGTTCGCCCGGCATGGAGGCGGGTGGGCGCGTCCAACCATATCAAGTCATCGCCTTCGGCAGTGGGGGCCAGCGCGTTTTTGCGAGTTACCCCTGAACGGGCACCTTTGTGCCTCCAATCAATGGAGAATGACCATGAGAACTATGATTATTGCAGCTGTTGCGATGGGCCTTTGGGCCAACCCGGCGCTCGCCCAAGACGAAGCACCCGAAAAGCCGAAGATGTGCAAGATGATGCATGAAGGCAAAGAGATGCACGGAATGATGGTCAAAGGCAAAGACGGCAAGATGACCTGCAGGATGATGGACCATTCAAAGATGGGTGATGACAAGATGGGCCGCGCTGAGAAGAAAGATGCACCGGCAGAAAAGCCGGACGCACCACACGAGCACGACTAGCTTCGCGATCCGCTTTGGGCTGGGGCGTCCATCGTCCCGGCTCTTAAGGGCTACTTGGCCATTTTTTCTACGAGCGAAACAAGTTCAGCGACCTTTTCCGACTGATCCACCGCGTCGTTAGAAGCGAGTGCCTCTTGGATGCAGTGCTTGGCGTGAATATCGAGGATTTTTATCCTTGCCTTTCGCGCAGCTGCCTCGAGGGCAATGAGCTGCTGGAGGATATCGACGCAGTAGCGATCGTCTTCCATCATCTTGATGATCCCTCGAGCTTGACCCTCCACCCGTCTCATCCGGGTGATCGGGTCTCCAAATTTTCCTTGCTTCTCATCTGCCATAGTCGAGCCTCCATTTCTGGACCCAATCCGCGATTTCGATCTGACTTGCAAATCATGAAATATATACTATACTCCCCTATAGTATATTGAAAGGACCTAAAAGATGACAAATGGAACGTTGTGGAACGCTATTTCACGCTGGGGATGGACGCTTAGCGTATTCCTGCTTGTTAGCTTTCTTGTCTGCGTAGCCTTTGGCCTCCTGGCACCTGGGCAATTCCATATGCATGAGGCATGGGAGCCACTTCTACCAGGCTTTGAATGGCTTACCTGGACTGGGTTTTTCGCAGGCGCCATCGGAAGCTTCTTATATGGATGGTACATCGCGCTCGTTGCCGTGCCGCTGTATCTCTTCTTCAGCAGAAACCGCCAGTCTTCGTGACATAGGAATTGAAGGTCGTCTCACCCTCACGGAGCCGAAGCTCTTCGAGCTAGGGATGGCATAATGGAAATATGGAGTAAGCGATGGATCATTCTAACTGCGGCCACGACCACGCAAGTGCGCCTGCTTCAAGTGATGGGCGATATGACAAGGTTCCATCGGACTATGCTGGAAAGGTTTACACCTGCCCGATGCATCCCGAGGTAAGGCAGACGGCGATGGGATCGTGCCCAATCTGCGGTATGGGCCTTGAACTGGAATCCGCCGCCATGGTTGAAGATGGACCAAATCCCGAACTGGTCGATTTCTCAAGGCGCTTCTGGGTAGGCGCGGTCCTAACGTTACCATTGCTGGTACTCACCATGAGCCCCTTTTTGGGCTGGCCTGGGGTCCGTGAGATCTTTGGCGAACGCAACACATTGTGGATCGAGTTTGTTCTAGGAACGCCTGTCGTCCTGTGGAGCGGTTGGCCGTTTCTCGAACGCGGCTGGAATTCCTTCAAAACCTGGAACCTGAACATGTTCTCGCTCATCGCGATGGGCGTTAGCGCAGCATGGCTATTCAGCCTGGCCGCCATTATCGCTCCGGGTGTTTTCCCTGAAGGCTTTCGAGATCCGCAAGGAAATGTCGGTGTCTACTTTGAAGCGGCAGCAGTGATCGTGACCTTGGTGCTTCTGGGGCAAATCATGGAGCTGCGTGCTCGTGAAGGGACGGGCAAAGCTATTCGTGCGTTGCTCGACCTTGCTGCAAAGACGGCCCGGGTAATTCGGGCAGACGATTTCGAGGAGGAGATTCCCCTCAAACACGTGGCTGTCGGGGATCACCTGCGCGTTCGCCCAGGTGAAAAGGTCCCGGTGGATGGTGTGGTAATCAGTGGCCGCTCCTCGATCGATGAAAGCATGATCACTGGGGAACCTGTGCCAGTCGAAAAGGTCGATGGTGATCGCGTGACCGGGGCAACCGTGAATGGCACCGGGAGTTTGGTCATCGAAGCCCAGCGGGTTGGTTCCGATACGATGCTGGCTCAAATCGTCGAAATGGTCGCAGCAGCGCAGCGTTCTCGTGCACCGATCCAGAAATATGCCGATAAAGTGGCGGGCATGTTCGTACCGGCAGTGATGCTAGTGGCCGCAACCACCTTCGTTGCCTGGGCTATTTTGGGGCCGGCTCCGGCACTCGCGTACGCACTTGTCTCTGCCGTTGCCGTGCTCATAATTGCGTGCCCTTGCGCCCTCGGCCTTGCTACACCTATGTCAATCATGACCGCGACTGGCAGGGGTGCACAAGCCGGTGTGTTAATCAAAAATGCCGAGGCATTGGAGCGGTTTGAAACCATCGACACCCTCATCGTCGACAAGACTGGTACTCTTACACAAGGCAAGCCAAAGCTTGTCGCGGTCATGGCCGAGCCAGGCCATGAGCAGGCAGAAGTTTTGCGTTTGGCTGCGTCACTCGAGCGCGGCTCCGAGCATCCGCTTGCCGAAGCCATCGTGCGCGGAGCAGAAGATCGCGACATAGCCTTGGCAGTAGCAACAGACTTTGAGGCCATCACCGGCAAGGGGGTCAAAGGCTTGGTCGATGGCCGTACAGTCGCGCTCGGCAACCTCGCGCTCATTGATGATCTAGGCTTAGAAGGAGGCATCCTGAGCGACAAAGCCAACGCCCGCCGTGATGAGGGTGAGACTGTGATGTTCGTCATAGTGGATAATGAAATCGCAGGCCTGATCGCGGTCGCTGACCCCGTAAAGGAAACCACACCTGCTGCGATAGCGACGCTTCACAAACTCGGCTTCAAAATTATCATGGCGACCGGCGACAATGAGCGCACCGCTAGAGCAGTAGCCGCGCGTCTTGGCATCGATGAAATTCGCGCCGGCGTGCTGCCGGAAGAAAAAGCCCGGCTCATTCGAGAGCTCCAGGGAACCGGTTCCAAAGTCGCGATGGCGGGTGACGGTGTGAACGATGCGCCAGCTTTGGCTCAGGCTGATGTGGGTATTGCCATGGGCACAGGAGCCGATGTTGCAATCGAAAGCGCAGGCATCACTCTGCTCAAAGGAGACCTCGATGGCATCGTCCGTGCCCGACGGCTTGCCCGCGCGACCATGCGCAACATCCGACAAAACCTGTTCTTCGCACTGATTTACAACGCAGCGGGTGTGCCGATCGCGGCAGGTCTGCTCTATCCATTCTTTGGCATTCTGATCAGTCCAATGTTTGCAGCATTCGCAATGAGCGCATCGTCTATTTCAGTTGTGGCCAATTCCCTCAGGTTGCGTGCTGTTAGATTGGACTCTTGAAAGGTCCGATTGAGCGGCTGCAAAAGTTGGGTTTTTGTGAGTGATAGGGCGGTTGGCTTCGTACCAGAGAGAACGACGCTCTATTTTCTCAAAATCGGCAGGGGCCAAATTCGTGACTGATCCACAAAGCCATACGCATACCAGCGAAGAAAATGCTGGTTCCATCGGATTGTGGGGAGGCGTGGCATTGGGAACCGGCGTCATGATCGGCGCTGGGATTTTTGCGTTGACAGGCCAGATCGCGGAGCTTGCGGGCCCCCTGTTTCCGCTTTCCTTCATTGCGGGCGCTTTGGTTACCTCATTGGCAGCATACAGCTACATCAAGATGTCGAACAAATGGCCTTCGTCTGGCGGGATCGCGATGATCCTTCAAAAGGCCTATGGCCCAGGCGTTGTTGCGGCCTCCGCATCGTTGCTAATGGCGCTTTCAATGGTCATCAATGAGAGCCTGGTTGCTCGCACATTTGCCACTTACGCGCTCCGGCCATTCGCATTAGAACAAAGCGGCCCTCTAGTTTCTGCCCTCGCGCTCGGCCTGATAGTCTTCGCTTACCTCGTTAATGCCTCTGGGAACCGTTCAGTAAGCGGATTTTCTTTGGTGATGTCGGCTATCAAGATCTCCGGTATTGTCGTGTTCGCAATTGCTGCGCTTTGGGTAGGGGGCTTTTCGTCGGGAGCGTTTGGGAAACCAATTGTCATATCGAATGGTGAGGCATTGCTAGCCTCGGTTGCGTTCTCAATCCTCGCTTTCAAAGGCTTTACGACGATCACAAACAGCGGAGGAGAAATCGTCGACCCGCACAAAAATGTCAGCCGAACAATCATGATATCGATCGCGATTTGCGTGGTCGTTTATCTTCTGGTCGCACTCGCTGTGGGTTCCAGTCTCTCGATCGAGCAAATCGTTGAAGCCCGGGATTATTCGCTCGCCGCAGCAGCAGAGCCAGCCCTTGGAACAACCGGCTTCTATTTCACAGTCACGATTGCGATCGCCGCGACTACGTCCGGCGTTATAGCCAGCGTGTTCGCCGTATCGCGCATGCTGACGATGCTGACCGAAATGAAGATGATCCCGCACAGTCATTTCGGGATGAGCGGAGGCATCCGTAGCCATATGCTAGTCTATACAGTTGTTGTAGCGGGGGCGTTGGCAGTTCTGTTCGATCTGTCACGCATCGCGGCTTTGGGCGCATTCTTTTATCTCACCATGGACATGCTCGTACAATGGGGCGTGTTTCGCAATCTACGTGATGAGATAGGTGCAAGGGCGTCCGTATTGCTTGCTGCCCTTGCAGCAGATGCAGTCGTATTGGCAGCCTTTACAACCGCAAAATTACAAAGTGACCCTGCCATCGTGGCATATGCGGTCGCCGGAATTGCCATCGTATTCCTGGCAGAATGGGTTTTTCTGCGAGGCTCGACAGAGGCGGAAACACATTGATTTGGAATGAAAATCTATTGGGGTCGCCAAAGCAAACTCCAGGCATGCGGCACGGAGAAGATGACCGAACTTCAAGGCCCAAGGCGGCGACGTTTGGGACAATAAGTGGGTTCCACGGGAGATCACCTGGCCATCACAGATCAAACCAGCCTCGCCGGGTTCGAGGAAGGTTTGCAAGCTGCCACCGGAAATTGCTGCCAAAGCCGAAGAGTTTCTTGCCGAATTGTGCTCATACGACTATTCACATCCTATGGATTTGATCCGCCGCCTTGCTCACATCGTGCTTTGCGTAGGCCTGTTGTTTCAGGTCTCAGCGCCAGCTGCTGCCTTGCCGCAGGCCGAGACGATGTCGATGTCGATGTCGATGATGGATTGTGCGAAGATGAAACACCATTCGCTCCAAGAATCAGGACATGCTGGCCATTCGGGCAACACCGATGGTCTCTGTAAGGATATGTCGCTGGCTTGTATGGCATCTATTAGTGCCGCCGCACCGGCCTTTTTGGACAGCGAAGCTACGCATATCACTGGCGAATTTTTTGTGAGCAGTTTACTGTATGATTCCGATGGCGAGGCCCAGCTTCTGAGCCGTCACTCCGCGCCTGATTATCCGCCTCCCCGACTCTAACTCGATTGCAGAGAACTGCGGCGCATTGCGCCCTTTCTAGGCGTCGTCCCTAAGTATCGGTGCACCCTTAGTTGCATCAAATACCGGCATGGGGCGCAGCATTCCTTTCGAGTGAGAATATTCCATGAAATGGTTCATAGGCGGAGCCCTTGTGGCGGCTCTATTGCCAACACAAATCGCATTTGCGCAGCCGCTTGGATATGAAGAAACCTTGCGCGCTGCGCGGGAAGATCAGCCGCTTTTGCAGGCCGGTGAAATGCGTGTTCGGGGATCGCGCGAAGCCTCAGAAGCAGCAGACGCGATTCCAGACCCTATTCTGCGCGGCGGAATTGCCAATCTACCGGTGACCGGCCCGGTCGCCTTCGAACTGGATCGCCAGCTCCCCACACAGATCAGCGTGGGGATCGAACAACCAATACCAAACCTGGCAAGGCGCAGAGCACAGCTGGGTATTGCGAGCTCTGATATCCGCATTGCGGAAGTACGACTGGGGGTTGCAGAACGCAGGATCGACGTCGCAACCGCACTGGCCTGGGTCGACCTCCATTACGCTCAGGAAAAACTTGCATTGGCGCATACGGCACTAAGCGATTTGCGCCGGCTCTTGCCCGTCGCCAATGCAGCTGTCGCATCGGGTTCTGCGCGGCCTGCCGAAAGCTTGGCCATCCGCCGCGAACTTCTCGCAATTGAAGATGCCGTTACGCGGATCGACGCGGAACAGGACGCGGCGCAGGCCGCACTTGCGAGCTTTACAAATATCAGTGAACCCTCGGCTTCGGGCAGCCCTCCCACGTTCGAGGTTGACCGCCAAGCTCTGCTGAGCCTGCTTGAGCTTAACCCGGAAATTCAATTGGCTGATGCGGAGAGCGGCCGCGCCGAAGCGGGGGTTGACCTTGCTCGCTCTGCATTGCGACCCGATTTTGGTGTGAGCGTCAATTATGGCCGGCGCGACCCTGGGTTTGGTGACGCCCTGTCGGTGATGGGATCCGTAACTCTGCCAATTTTCACCGGAAAGCGACAACAACCTCGCATCCGGGCCGCCGAAGCCGGCGCCGCTGCTGCTCAGGCTGAACGCGCGGACCGTTTGCGCGCTCTGCAGGTTCAGTTTGAAACGGACATGGCCGCATGGCGAAGCGCCCAGCGTCAATGGGAGCGGGCGCGAGATGAGCTCCTACCGCTGGCACGCAGCCGAGTGGAATTCGAAACCGCCAGTTTCGCCGCTGAGCGTGCCGATCTCATTGATGTCATTTCGGCCAAAGCCGATCTCGCGCTGCTCGATCTGGAGATTCTCAAGCGAGAGGCCACCACGGTTGCAATGGCAGTAAAAATCAGACTCTATTATGGGGAGGCGCGGCGGTGACCGATAAACAAACACGTTTCATGCCGAAGCAGCGTGCTTACGGCACAATGGCGGCCATCGCCCTTGTGAGCCTAGCTGCCGGATATGGCCTTTCCACGCTTGGCGGTCAGAGCGAAGTCATGTCAGACGGCGTCGCTGAGGGCGAGTGCGAGAACGTGCTTTATTGGTACGATCCCATGGTTCCCGGGCAGCGCTTCGATGAGCCAGGCAAATCTCCATTCATGGATATGATGTTGGTCCCGAAATGCGCGGGCGAGTCTGCTACGGCAGGCGTTCAAATTGATCCAGGGCTGGTCCAGAATTTCGGCATTCGCACCGCGTCAGCCGATTTTGGAATCCTTGAGCCTGAGATAACTGTATCGGGCACGCTTGCCTATAACGACCGCAGTGTCGCCTTGGTGCAACCGCGTGCCGGAGGCTACGTTCAGCGGACTTATGGCTTGGCACAGGACGACGTAGTCGCCCGAGGCGCGCCTTTGGTCGATATCCTTGTTCCCAGTTGGGGCGGCGCACAGCGTGAGTACATCGCTGTTCTCGATACGGGCGACGCAGCGCTTACCGATGCGATGCGGCAACGGATGCATTTGCTCGGCATGCCCGATGGCATCATCGCCTCTGTAGAACGAACGCGCCGTGCTCAGACGGTCATAACGGTCACCGCGCCCTCTGGAGGCGCTATCACTTCGCTGGGGGTGCGCCCCGGAATGACTGTCATGGAAGGGCAAACTCTCGCAGAGATAACCGGCTTCTCTCCTATCTGGTTGGAAGCCTCCGTTCCTGAGACACAGTCAGCAGACATTCGCGAAGGCCAGACGGTCAGCGCAAATCTGACAGCGTTTCCCAATGAAAAGTTTGCAGGCCGGATCATTGCGATCCTGCCAAGCGCCGATCCAGCGAGCCGAACACTCACCGTGAGGGCCCAGCTCCCAAATCCGAGCGGGAGGCTTAAGCCCGGTATGTTCGCGCAAGTTTCACTCACGCCCGACACACGGCGCGCTCTGCTTGTTCCGTCCGAAGCGATCATCCGCACCGGGCGCCGTAACATCGTGATGCTCAAACAAGATGAGGGCGCATTTCTTCCCGCAGAAGTCGAGATCGGGCGCGAAGCGAATGGCCAAACCGAAGTTCTCGCAGGTCTGGCACAAGGCGAACAGGTCGTGACCTCGGGTCAATTCCTGCTCGATTCCGAAGCAAGTCTATCGGGTATCGAAATTCGATCGATCGATGGGGCCATTCCTGATGCGTCCGGAAACGAACGGGCTAGCAAGAGCTACAAGACCACGGGCCGTGTGACCAAAATCGCTGGTGATAAGATCACGCTGGACCACGCTCCTGTACCTGAATTGAGTTGGCCATCGATGGTCATGCCCTTTGAATTGGACGACGCAACGTTGGCTGCCAGTATCGAAGTTGGCGATGAAGTCGAATTCACCTTCACACAGCACGATACCGGACCGCGCATTGTGTCGATCAGGAAGGTTGGCCGATGATTGCCCGGATTATCGACCTCTCGATCGCCAATCGGTTTATCATCGTTCTGGCCGCAATCGCTGTCACGCTAGCCGGTTTCTGGGCGGTGCGCGCAACCCCTGTCGATGCCATTCCAGACCTGTCCGATGTTCAAGTCGTGGTCCGTTCGAACTATGCAGGCCAAGCGCCGCGCATCGTCGAAGACCAAGTCACCTACCCACTTGCCACCACCATGCTTTCCGTTCCGGGAGCGCAGACGGTGCGCGGCTATTCGATGTTCGGCGATAGCTTTGTCTATATCATCTTTGAAGACGGAACCGATCTCTATTGGGCAAGATCGCGCGTTCTCGAATATCTCAACCAAGTCGAGAGTGAACTGCCAGAGGGCGTAACCACCGCGCTTGGGCCGGATGCGACTGGGGTTGGGTGGATCTACGAATACGCTCTGGTCGACCGGACCGGCGGCAACGATCTCGCAGGGCTAAGGAGCTTGCAAGACTGGTTCCTGCGCTACGAACTTCAAACAATTCCTGGCATTGCCGAAGTGGCGAGCGTCGGCGGAATGGTGAAACAGTATCAGGTAGTGCTGGAACCCTATCGGATGGCATCGCTTGGTGTGACCCACAGCCAGGTCGTGCGTTCTATTCAGGCAGCCAACCAGGAAGCCGGCGGATCCGTTGTAGAAATGGGGGAAGCCGAGTTCATGGTCCGTGCGTCGGGCTATATCGAAGGTCTCGATGACTTTCGTAAGATCCCGCTGAAGACGGTCGGCAATGGGATTCCAGTCACCCTTTCTGATGTCGCGACTATCCAGCTGGGCCCTGAAATGCGTCGCGGGATCGCGGAACTGAATGGGGAAGGCGAAGTCGCAGGCGGCATCATTGTCCTA
>Ga0316202_10002829_pt1 | contig 10971 bp, 11 predicted proteins | sample 3monrhotite_MG_FD_204934 | JGI IMG/M metagenome (GOLD analysis project Ga0316202, IMG submission 204934) | Microbial mat bacterial communities from mineral coupon in-situ incubated in ocean water Damariscotta River, Maine, United States -... | ecosystem: Environmental > Aquatic > Marine >...
GTCGAGGAGTGGCGAGTGCAGCTGCAGACCCTCGGCGGCACGTTCGGCGAAGTGGTCAAGTGGCTCGGCAATGTCGGGTTCGCGTTCAACGACTTCCAGGCCGGAGTGGGAGAGGCGATCGGCGGCGTAGTCGACAGCATCGGTGTCGGGATCGGGCAGGCGGTCTCGTTCCTGGCCAGCCTGCCCGGCCGAGCCCTTGAGGCAGTCGGCAACATCGGGGCCGTTCTCCGCAACTCGGGTCGGGCACTCATCCAGGGATTCCTCGACGGAGTCCAGTCGATGCTCCGCTCGGTCGGCGACACGTTCGGCGGCCTCATGGACTTCGTGCGGGGATTCTTCCCCAACTCGCCGGCCGAGCGAGGCCCGTTCTCCGGGTCGGGATGGACTGACTTCCCGAACTCGGCACAGGCACTCATCGACCAGTGGCAGTCGGGCCTCTACCCGGTCGAGGTGCCCCTGGAAGCGGTCACACCGTCCCTGACCACTGCGACGGCCACGGCCATGTCCGAACGGGCCTCACAGCCTCTCAGGGGCCTCACCGCGTCGGGAGAGTCGGTCATGGTCACCCTCTCCCCCGAGTCGGTGCGGGCGATCGCAGACGCGACCCTCACGGCACAGCGCATGACGGCATGGAGCGGCGCGGACGCCTAGGCACCCTCCCGTTTCGGTCCCGGGACCGGAACGGGCATCGCCCTTGTTGAGCGCGCTGGACTACTGCCCCCGGCGAATCGACTTGAGCAGCTTGATGATCTCGTCGAGCTTGTCTGCGATCGTTTCGCTCGAGCTGGCCGCGTCCGCCGCATAGCCCGCGGCCGCGCTGACCTCGTTGATGAGCTGCGAGTACTGATCCTTGTCCATGAGGACGCTCCTTCGGTTCGGGCTCCCCAGCGTAGGAGCGCGCACCGACAGCCCCCACAAAAACCCCACAATTGTCCACAATCGGGGTCATTCCGGGTAACCGAACGCGACCCAAAAACCCTGGAAATCCGGGGGAGTTGAGCAGGAACACAGCACCTAGGCGGGCAGGTATGGGGTTCAAATCCCACCGTCACCGCTCTGTCCTGTCGCAGGACATAGGAAACCTCCGAACCTACGGGTTCGGGGGTTTTCTGCGTTCTCTGGATGTTGTCGATTCCGAGTGCGTTGTCGTGCGCGTCATGAGTTGCCGAGTCTCTCCGCGATGTCGTGGCTGATATACAGGCCCTTCTCTCGTGCTGGGCGCGATTCTTGCTGTCCTCTTGCGCTCCGTGACAGGCGATGGCATGCTGGCTCCAAGTAAACAAGTTGTTTATAGGAGGTAAGCGTGGCGCTTCATCCGGATGATCTTCCTGTGCAGGGAAATGCGATCGCCGACCCCGAGTCGCTGCCCCGCAGCGACCTGCAGCTGACGCCTTCCGACGATGCGCTAGCGGTAGGGCGGAAGATCAAGTCCTTCCGAATGGCGCGCCAACTCACCGTTCGTGAACTCGCGGTGGCGGCGGACATCAGCCCGGGCTTCATCAGTCAACTTGAGAACGGTCGCACCAACGCGGCCATAGGAACGCTCAGGCGAATCGCTAGCGCGCTCGGGATGGCCTTCGTCGATCTCTTCTCCCCAGACACATCGACGAGCCGAGTGCTCCGTCGTGATGAGCGACCGCTGCTACCGACACGCTCGGGAACGAAGAAGTACGCGATCGCACTGCCGCCCCTGCGCGGTGTCGAGATCTACATCTCGGAGCTCACTCCTGGCCAGTCCACTGGCGACAGCAGTTATACGCACGGGGACTCCCAGGAGTTCGCCTACGTCTTGCGCGGCACCGTCACGCTCACCGTCTCCGGTACTCCATTCGAACTCGAGATGGGCGACTCGCTCGAGTTCAGGAGCTCTGAACCCCACAGTCTTCTCAACACTGGCCGCGAGGACGCCGAGGTCATGTGGATCAATTCCCCGCCCACCACCACACCCACCGCTCAATCACGCACAAAGTAAGGAAATCTCATGACATCAAAGAAAACCTCACTGGTTGCCGCCGCTGCCGCTCTGGCCCTCGCCGGAAGTCTCGGAGCCTGCTCGGCCTCCGACTCCGATGACGCCATGACCCCGATCGACTTCGGTCTTCCGACCACGATGGGAGCGAACAACGCTCCTCTCGCCGTCGCCGTGGGACTCGGGTATTTCGAGGACGAGGGACTCGACGTCAACATCGTCGGAACAGGTGGCTCCGCGCCGACTGTTCAGGCGGTGCTCTCCGGCCAGCTCGACATCGGTAGCGCGACCCCCGAGCCTGTGCTTCAGCTTGCGGAGTCAGGCGCCGAGTTCGGCGGCGTTACGATGATCTACAACTACATTCGCAAGCCCACTGGCGCCATCGCTGTTCTCGCGGACAGCGACTTCGAGAAGCTCGAGGACTTCGCCGGCGTGACGATCGGCAACAGCTCTCTGGGAAGCGGCAACCTCATCCTGGCGAACGCCATTTTGAGTTCGGTGGGGCTCGAGCAGGACCAGGACTTCTCGCACGTTGCGGTCGGAACCGGTGCCGCCGCGCTTCAAGCTCTCACCTCCAACGAGGTTCAGGCGCTCTCGCTCTGGGATACGGAGTATGCGGCCATGGAGGTTCAGGGGGTTGAGCTGCGCACGTTCACGAGCGAGCAGGCGAGCGAGCTGTTCTCGACGACCTTCTTCGCCTCGCCGCGATTCATCGAGGAGAACCCTGATGCTGTCATCGGATTCGGTCGGGCGATGGCACGGGCGACCTACTTCACGCAGCTGAACCCCTCTGCGGCGCTGCGCGTGATGTACGAGGCGTTCCCGGAGACTCGGGCCGCCGGGCTCTCGGAGGAGGAGCAGCTGACGAACGACCTCGTCGCACTCGAAGCGCGACTGACGCTCCTCACCGCCGACGACCCTCAGGCCTCGGGTCAGTGGGGCTCCTACAGTGCCGAAGCAGTGACTTCGTGGACAGAGTTCGCGTTCACCTCGGAGATCATTGGAGCCGAACTTGACCCCGCGACTCTGTACACGAACGATTTCGTCGCCGACTACAACGACTTCGATGCTGCCGCGGTGGAGGCTGACGCTCAGGACGCTCGCTGATGTCCATCACGCTCGACATTCCGGCGATCGACCACCACTCGCACGCTTCTGCCTACGGAACGTCGAGCGTCGGTTACCGCACGGTGGCGGAGTACGAAGACCACTTCGCCACCGGGCACCTCGAATCCCGTGTGCCGAGCTCGATCTACCAAGAGTTCGTGCACGCGCGCAACGCGCACGACCAGGCGGCGCTGGACCGGTTGGATGCCTCCCACGGAGTGTTCGCGCTGATCCGAGAAGGTAGGCGATTGCGCAGCACCACCTTCTTCAGCCGCGCGCTCCGCAAGGGATGTGCGCTCCTGTACGGAACGGAAGACGAGTCGATGTTCGAGAGCGAGGGAGCTGCTCTGCGAGCAGCGGGCCTATCGACTCCGTACGATCGAGCTCTCGATGTCTCCGGCACCGCTGTTGCCCTCGCGGATGTGCGCTCCATCGATCGGGATCACTGGGATTCGGGCCGCTATCGGCAGGTGATCCGTGTGGACCCGTATCTCTACCCGTTCTCCGTACCGGAGAGAGATGATCGTGGAACGGAGGCCGAGCGGTTCGGCTCGATCTTCTCCTCCGTGCTCGAGGAGCAGCTGGCCGCCCAAGGGCTGAACGGTGTTCCCGCCAACCTGGACGACTTTGTCTCCTTCGCGATCGAGTCTCTGAGGAGGCGACGGGCACGAGGCGCCATCGGCTACAAGTTCGCGTCAGCCTATGTTCGAAGCCTCCGATTCGAACGAGTCGCACGCGCGTATGCCGCGGAGCAGTATGCCGCGATCGTCTCGGGACGTCACGGTGACCACATGGCGGTGACCGATTACCTCGCGACACACATCGCCATGGATGCTGGCGAGCACGGCATTCCCCTGCAAATCCACACCGGGATGGGGCATCCCGAACCCGGTATGTACATCAGCAACGCGAATCCGCTGAATCTCGAGAGCTTCCTCATCCAGCCCGAACTCAACCAGACCCAGATCGTGTTGATTCATGGCGCTTACCCGTTCACGAGCGAGGCGGGCGCACTCGCCCAGACGTACGGGAACGTGTATCTCGACTTCTCCTGGATGCCGTACCTGCACCATGCGCATCTCCGGCTCAAGCTCGTCGAGTGGCTCGAGATCCTTCCCCTCAACAAGCTGATCTTCGGCACAGACACCGGGCTGCCGGAGTTCCATGTGGCGGCCGTGCACTACGCACGCGAAGCACTCGACTGGGCTCTGGAGGACGGCCTCCAGCGGGATGTCTGGACTGCAGACCAGGTGGACCTGCTGGCGCGACGGGTCTTGCACGACAACGCCGCCGAACTGTACGCGCTCTAGCCAGAAGGAGTCACTCGACATGACCAGAGAGACCATGCCTGCGGGATCGTCTGCGCAAGCCGCCTCCGCGCCGCGGATCGACATTCGCGGGCTTGACAAGACGTTCGACACCAAGTCGGGGCAGGTGCACGCGCTCAGTGATGTGAACCTCTCCATTGAGGACGGCGAGTTCGTCGCCATTGTTGGGCCGAGCGGGTGCGGCAAGACCACTCTCCTGAGGATCCTCGCGGGTCTCGAGACCGCGACCGACGGTCAGATCGTGCTGTCGTCTTCCCGCGAAGCGCAAGTGGGGATGGTCTTCCAGCGCTCGGTGCTGCTGCCCTGGCGCACGGTCCTCGACAACGTGCTCCTGCCGATCGAGCTCTCCCACAAGCCGTCGGCCGCAGATCGCCAGTCGGCAGTGGAACTGCTTGCGTTGGTCGGGCTGCAGGACTTCGTGAAGAAGTACCCGAACGAGCTGTCGGGCGGCATGCAGCAGAGGGTGGCGATCTGCCGCGCGCTCATCCATGATCCCGAAGTGCTGCTCATGGATGAGCCGTTCGGCGCTCTCGACGCGATGAGTCGCGATGCGCTCAACCTTGAGACGAACCGAATCTGGCGTGAGACGGGCAAGACCGCACTGCTCATCACGCACAGTATTCCGGAAGCAGTGTTTCTCTCCCAACGCGTCATTGTCATGGGGCCTCGGCCGGGACGGGTGCTGGACATCATCGAGATCCCCTTCGGAACCGACCGGCGGCTGGAGCTTCTCAGCACCCCGGAATTCGCGCAGTTGACCGGCCGCATCAGGAAGTACTTTGAAAAGGAGGAGCAGGCCGATGCCTGACACCGTGAAGCGTCTGCACACCCAAGCGGTGACTGGACAGCCTGACAGTCGAGAACGCGCCAGACGGCGAATCCGTGGGCTGTCACTGCCGCTCGGGTTCCTCGTGGTCCTCCTGCTGGCCTGGCAGTTCGCCCCGTCACTCCTCTCGGTGCCGTCTTACATCCTTCCGGAACTGAGCGCGGTGCTGACGGCGCTGACCGATCCTGACGCCCTTCCCCGGTATCTCTACAACGCGGGATACACGCTCTTCGAGGCCGGGGTGGGGCTCGCCATCGGGGCGTCGGCCGGAGTGGTGATCGGCATATTGCTGGCGGAGATCAAGGTGCTCTACAACACCTTCTACCCCTATATCGTCGCGATTCAGTCCATCCCGAAGGTGGCATTGGCGCCTCTCTTCGTCATCTGGTTCGGGTTCGGGATCGAGTCCAAGGTCGTCGTGGTCGTGCTGCTGACCTTCTTCCCTGTGCTCGTCAACACGATCAACGGCATGCGCAGCGTCGACCCCGAGCAGATCGACCTCTTTCGCGTCAACGGGGCAACGGTCTGGCAGACCAGGCGGAAGCTCATGCTTCCCGCATCGCTGCCCTACATCTTCACCGGGTTGGAGATCGCCGTCGTGATGGCGATGCTGGGGGCCATCGTGGCCGAGTTCGTCGGGGCGCAGAACGGTCTCGGTGTGCTGATTCTGCAGGCTCAGTTCCAAATGCAGACCGCCGCGGTCTTCGCGCTCCTCATCATCCTGTCGACGATCGGGATCTCCCTGAATCTGCTCGTCCGCCTCGTGCGTCGCAAGGTTGTGTTCTGGATGCCCACCAAGTAGGCGAACATGGACGCGACCTGAGTGTCGCCGCTAGGCCTTGGCGACATCGGCCCCGACGTGTCTGACTGGTAGTTGGTGCGCGCGCAGTGGGCGTGCTCCGATGAACACCACCACGACCCCGACAGGAATCGGAGCCGATACTCATGCGCGAGCATCCCGACAGTCGCGACGACGCACCCGAGCCCGATGACGGCCGCAAGCCCACCTCGCCGACCGATCTGCGACCGCGCACCGCCACCTACGTCGTGAAGCGGGCGGGGCGCGAGTTCATCGCCCACCAGAGCTTCGACATCGCCGCCTCGCTGACCTTCTTCTCGGTGCTCGCGCTCTTTCCGGCGCTCATCGCCGTGTTCTCCATTCTCGGGATCGTCGGGCAGGGCACGCGATCCGCCGATGCCGTGCTCGACATCGCGGGGGCCGTGGCGCCCGAGCAGATCATCGAGGTGCTGCGCGGGCCCATCGAGCAGTTCGCCACCTCGCCCGGCGCAGGCCTCGCCCTCGCGGCCGGCCTGCTGCTCGCGCTCTGGTCAGCCTCCGGGTACGTCTCCGCGTTCAGCCGGGCCATGAACCGCATCTACGGCATCGAGGAGGGGCGACCGATCTGGAAGCTCAAGCCCCTGCAGCTGCTCATCACGCTCCTCGGCCTCGCGATCCTCGTCGTCATGGTCGTCGGCCTCCTCGTCTCCGGGCCGCTCGCGCAGGCGATCGGCGATGCGCTGGGCATCGGCGCGACCGCGCAGACGGCGTGGAGCATCGCGCGCTGGCCCGTGCTAGCCGTGCTGCTCGTGCTCATGGTCGCGGTGCTCTACTACACGACCCCCAACGCGCGGCAGCCGAAATTCCGATGGCTGAGCCCCGGGGCGGCGATCGCGATCGTGGCGCTCGTCATCGTGTCGCTCGGCTTCGGCTTCTACGTGTCGAACGTCGCGAACTACTCGGCGACCTACGGCGCTCTGGGGGGCGTCGTCGTGTTCCTGCTCTGGCTGTGGCTTGCGAACATGGCGCTGCTGTTCGGCGCGGAGGTCGACGCCGAGCTCGAGCGGGCGCGCGAGCTTCAGGCGGGCCTGCCGGCCGAGGAGGTCATCCAGCTGCCCCCACGCGACGACACCATGATCGAGAAGCGTGCCGAGGCAGAACGTGAGGCCATCGAGGAGGGGCGCCGCATCCGCCAGCGCGCCGAGCACGAGACGCAAGACTGACGCGCGCACACGACTCCGTGCACGCAGGGTCGCCAGGGGCGACTCTCAGCGCGATCATACCCCCGGGGGTATTATGGGAGTTCTCCGGAAAGGAGCTCACCATGAGGTTCGAACGCACCGCACGCCCCATCCGCTTCGCCATCGGGACGGGCGCTGTCGGGCTCGGCCTGGTGGTCGCCCTCACCCTCGGAGGCTGCGCACCCGCTCCCGAGGCCGTGCCTGCCCGCGACGCGACGCTCACGCCGGCAGACTCGAGCACGAGTGTTCCCGAAGCCGCCCCGGGCATCGCTGCACCCGCGGCGCCCGCCGCGACGGCCCTGCCCGCCGGCGTCGACCCCGACAGTGATGCTGCCCTCGCGTGGGAGGCTCTCCTGTCGCCCGTCGGCGAATACGCCGCTGCAGCCTCCTACCTCGCCGTGCTCGATCGGTTCGGCGAGGTCGAGCCCTACGCGACGATCCTCGAGGGCGAGCTGCGTCACATCGACGCGCTGACGCGCCAGCTCGACCGCGCCGGCATCGAGGCTCCCGACAACCCGTACATTGCGCTGGTCGTGGCGCCGAACAATCTGCAGACAGCAGCCGAAGCGTGGGCGGAGGGCGAGATTGACAACGTGGCACTCTACGACGAACTGCTCGACAGGGCCGATGATTCGAGGCTCGTGGCGGTGCTGGGCAACCTGCGCCGGGCATCCCTCGAATCGCACCTGCCGCTGTTCGAGGCGGCTGCGGCCGCAGGGGGAACTCTCGACGAGATGCCGGCACACGCCCCGTAGCCACAGTGCGGGCGCACCGTGCCCGCTCAGCAAACGCTTCTATCGTCGAGGCATGACCTCCCTCACGGATGCTCCGCTCACGATGCTCGACGGCCGCGAGACGACCTTCGCCGAGTTTGCCGACCACGTCGTGCTCGTCGTCAACGTCGCCTCGCGCTGCGGCCTCGCCCCCCAGTACGAGCAGCTCGAGGAGTTGCAGAAGCGCTACGGCGACCGCGGCTTCACGGTGCTCGGGGTGCCCTCCAACCAGTTCTTGCAGGAGCTCTCGTCGGAGGACAAGATCGCCGAGTACTGCAGCACGACGTGGGGGGTCACCTTCCCCATGACGGAGAAGGCGAAGGTCAACGGCTCGAAGCGGCACCCGCTCTACCAGCAGCTGGTCGAGACGCCCGACGGCGGCGGCAAGGCCGGGCCGATCATGTGGAACTTCGAGAAGTTCCTCGTGCTGCCGAGCGGTGACGTGCACCGCTTCCGGCCGACGGTGAAGCCCGACGCGCCGGAGATCGTGCAGCTCATCGAGGCGAATCTGCCGCGCTGACGCGCTCAGCTCTCTGAGTCGGCAGGCACACGCACTGTGAGGCCGCCGTGCTCCACCCAGGTGCGAAAGGCGATGGTCTCGCCGAACTCGTCCCCGTCCAGCTCGATCGGCTCTGGCCGGTTCACGGCCAGAGTGAACACCTCACCCTTGATGTAGTTGAGGGCGGTGACCTCCTTCGTGCGAAACTTCCGCCCCAGCTTCGTGCGGCTGAGCACGCCGTTCTCCCACACGTTCTTGCCGAGCACCTGCATCCAGGTGAGGAAGCCCTCGGGGCGCATGAGCAGGATGTCGAGCACGCCGTCATCGACGGCAGCCTCGGGCATGAGGAGAACGTTCGCCTGCAGGGTGCCGCAGTTGCCGATGATGACGGTGTGCGCCCGCAGCTTGCGGGTGCGATCGCTGTCGAGCTTGTAGCGCACGCGCAGCTGGTTCTTGTCGCGCAGCGCGATCATGATCGCCTTCACGTATGCGAGCCATCCGACCTTCGCCTTGAGCTCGTCGTCGGTGTGGGCGAGCATCTTCGCGTCGAGCCCGATGCCGGCCATGACCAGGTACGCGTGCTGGTCGACGGTGTCGTCCGCGCGGCGAATCTCGATCATCCCGAGGTCGATGTCGCGATCGTCGCCGGTGAAGGCCGCGTGGATGGAGTGCTCGAGGTCGTCGAGCGTGAGCTTCAGGTTGCGCGCGAGAAGGTTGCCGGTGCCCGACGGCAGCAGGGCGAGAGGCAGGTCGTGCTCCCGCATCGCCTCGGCAACGGCGCGCACGGTGCCGTCGCCGCCCGCGACGACGATCATGTCGACGCCACTCTCGAGCGCGGCCTCGGTCGCACCCGTACCGGGGTCGTCGGCCGAGGTCTCGAACCACACCGTCTTCCCCCACCCGGCGGCGATCTCCTCCGCGGCGACCGCGGCTTCGAGGGCGGGAAGGTCCACCTTGATGGGGTTGTAGACGACCGCGGCGACGGGTGCGGCTGCCTCGCTCACGACGATGCCCCGTTCGCCGCGAGGTCGCCCGCGATGTCGGGAACGTAGTGGTGCTGCTCGCGGGGCGGCCGCTCGTAGTCGGTCGCGTCGGGGCGATTCGGAATGGTCACCTTCTTCGGCCTCGTGGTCGTGTAGGGAACCTGGCTGAGCAGGTGGCTGATGGTGTTGAGACGGGATGCCCGCTTGTCGTCGCTCTCGATGGTCCACCATCGCGCCTGGGGTGTGTCGGTCGCGGCGAACATGGCGTCCTTCGCCCGCGAGTAGTCCTCCCAGCGCGTGATCGACTCGAGGTCGGTCGGCGACAGCTTCCACCGCCGCATGGGGTCGTCCAGGCGCGAAGCGAAGCGCGCCTGCTGCACGTCGTCCGACACCGAGTACCAGTACTTCAGGACGGTGATGCCGTCGTCGACGAGCATCTGCTCGAGGAGAGGCACCTGGCGCAGGAAGCGCTCGTACTCCTCGACGCTCGAGTACTCCATGACCCGCTCGACGCCGGCCCGGTTGTACCAGGAGCGGTCCATGAGCACGATCTCACCCGCCGTGGGCAGCCACTCGATGTAGCGCTGGAAGTACCACTGGCCCTTTTCCTTCTCCGTCGGCTTCGGCAGCGCGACGACGCGCGCGTGGCGCGGGTTCAGGTACTGCATGATGCGCTTGATCGCACCACCCTTGCCCGCGGCGTCGCGACCTTCGAAGATCACGAGCACCCGCGCACCGGTCGCGGTCACCCACTGCTGCATCTCGACGAGCTCGATCTGCAGCCGTTCGAGCTCGGCTTCGTACAGCTTCTTGGGGACCCTCTTGAGGTTGGTCCTCTGCTTCTTCGTGCCGTCGCGCTTCTTGCCCACTATCCGTCCTCACGTCGCTGCCACCGTAGGGGCAGACGCTGGGCGGGCATTCAGCGCGGCTATGCGCGTTCGCAAGCAGGCGGCATGCAGCAGATCCAGAGGCGGCCCCAGCCCACGGGCGGCACGGCGCGCGCCCACTCGACTGTCTCCTCCGCGCCCAGGTCGGGAGGAGGCGGGACCTTTGGCACTGCCCGGGGCTCGCTCAGCGGGGCACGCTGGGGTCACCACCACTCGGATCAGCGACTCGCGCCGGTTCGACATTCCGTCGAGGAGACCATGATGACCACCACCACGACCACCACCCCGACCGCGCACCACGACACCCGCGCGCATGACGTCGGCCCGGGCCGTCGCTCCCTGGCCGTCCTGCGCCTAGCGACAGGGTTCATCTTCCTGTGGGCGTTTCTCGACAAGACCTTCGGGCTCGGCTACGCGACGCCCCTCGAGCGGGCCTGGATCAACGGCGGCACTCCGGCCCAGGGCTACCTCAGGAGCGATACCGTCACCGGCCCGCTCAAGGACTTCTTCCTCACCCTCGCCAACCCGGTCACCGACGTGCTGTTCATGATCGGGATGCTCGGCATCGGCCTCGCCGTCA
>Ga0316202_10002831_pt1 | contig 10970 bp, 6 predicted proteins | sample 3monrhotite_MG_FD_204934 | JGI IMG/M metagenome (GOLD analysis project Ga0316202, IMG submission 204934) | Microbial mat bacterial communities from mineral coupon in-situ incubated in ocean water Damariscotta River, Maine, United States -... | ecosystem: Environmental > Aquatic > Marine >...
GCGCAGCGCCAGCTCCGGGTCGAGGAAGCTCATCGCACCGTGGTCGCAGAAGATGGTGTCGAAGCTGCGGTCCGGGAGCGGGATCGCCTCGGCAGAGGTGTGCAGGAGCGGGAAGTCGAGCCCGGCGGCCTGCATGCGCGCCCGCGCGTGCCGGAGCTGCGCGTCGGAGTTGTCGATGCCGACGACGCGAGCGCCGTGCTGGGCGAGGGCGACCGACCACTGCGCGGCGCCGCAGCCCAGCTCCAGGATGTCCAGGCCCTCGACCGGCCCGAGGATCTGGAGCTGAGACTCCGGGATGGACCACGTGCCCCAGGCCATCGGAGCCTTGCCGAGCTGTGTGCCGTGGCGGGCCTGGTACTCGTCGGCGTAGCGGTCCCAGGCGAGGCGGTTGAGGCGCGCGTCTTCAGAGAGCGTGGACATGAAAAGCTCGGGTGTATCGTGTGGGTGACGGGGCTTGGGATATCCGGTGACCACGCTATGGTAGCGTGCAAGCTGGAGGGTTGGCCGAATGATGCGGAACCAGGCGTCTCCCAAAGAGATCCAGACCCTGCGCGCGATGCTCAAGCGCCTTGGGCCACAGCGGAATCTGTACTTCGTTTACTTCGACCAGGGCGAAGACGGTGCGCCGTTTTTGATGGTCGACAAGAAGAAGATCCCGCCCTCTACGGTCCAGACCCTCGCCGCACGCGCACGCAAGAAGCGCCCGGTGCGCGGCCACATCAGCCAGAACACGGAGAGCCGGACCCCGGACTTCTACCCGATCAAGGCACCCGGAAAGCTGCAGAAGGCGCTGCGGACCTTCTTCCGGCGGGTCCCTGAGCTGCAGGGCGCGCGGGTGGTCCTGCGCGACGACGCCGACCTGGTCGCGGAGCGGCTCGCAGACGCCGAGGAGGAGCGGATCGCCGCGGAGGACAGCGAGCAGGTCCTCGCGCGCGAGGCCGCGCGCCTGCGCAGCACGCTGGCGCTGCTGGAGCAGAAAGAGGCCGAGGCCGACTTTGAGATGGCGGACGCCCAGCAGGCGCTCGACGCCAACTGGCTGTTCTGGAAGAAGCGCGCGCTCCAGGACTCCCTGGAAGAGGCCGAGGCCCGCTCTGGTAAGCGCAAGGCTGACCTCGCCGCGGCCCGCGAGGCCCTCGCCGCCAAGCAGGCAGAGCTCGTCCAGGCCGAGCAGAAGCGCCTGCTCGCCGAGGAGGAGGCCGCGGACCTCAGCGATCTGTGGTCCGCGATCCAGACCCAGGAGTGGGAGCACCGCCGCAACGACAGCGCCTCCTGGCGCGAAGACTTCCAGGCCCAGATGCAGCGGCTCGACCTGGTCTCGGGCGTGTCCGACCGCCTGCAGGCCGAGGTCAAGCGGTGCGAGGACGCCCGGCTCGCCCGGCAGGCAGAGCTGAGCGGCCTCCTGGCGGCCCAGGCGCAGGGCGACAACCGGAAGGAGACCACCCAGCGCGTCAACGCCGCGCGGATCTCGCTGGTGGCGCTGGAGAACGCCGAGGAGAAGGCGCGCCAGGACGCCTGGAGCGCGCGCGACCAGCGGATGCAGGCCGAGGAGGCCCGCAACAAGGTCTTCATGACCGAAGACGAGCGCAGCCGCGCCGAGGTGACGCGGATCTCGCTGCTGGAGGCGCAGGCCCAGCAGATCGCGACCGGTGGGGCGCTGGACGCGGCGCTCGCGGCAGAGAAGCAGGCGCACGTGGGGCTCGACGACATCCAGAAGATCGACGGCGAGGTGGCCTCGCTCCGGCAGACGAAGGCGCGCCTCCAGCTTGAGATCATGGGGCTGGAGGGCCGGGCGAGCCAGTGGACGTGGTTCCGGTCCAGCCGGCAGCAGGACAAGGCCGCCGCTGCCGAGGCGCTCGCGGAGAAGCGCGCCCTGCTGGAGGACACGACGACCCGCCTGGAGCTGGCGACGGCGGTGCGCGAGGACGTCGAGCGAGAGGCCGGCGCGACCCTGGAGGCCGCGAAGGCTGCCACCACGGCCCGCCTGGCGGCCGAGGCGAAGCACCTGGCGGCGAAGCTGGAGGTCGGCCGGTGGGAGCAGGAGATCGCGGAGGAGTCAGCGACCATCCTGGAGTGGCACACCGAGCTGCGCCGCCAGGAGCTGAACCGCCTGCTGGAGTCTGACGCCGTGATGCGGCGAGAGGGCGAGGCCCGTGACTTCCGCCAGGCTGCCGCCGACACGGCGGTCTCGGCGCTGGTCGAGGAAGAGGCCGAGCTGGCCGCGCAGCGGGACCGGCACGCGCGCCTGACCCGCGACCTCGCCGCGAGCAGCCACGCGGACGCCGACGAGACCCACGAGGTCGCCGAGCTGTCGCGGCAGATCGCCGCGCGCTCGCGGGCGCTGGAGGACCAGCGCCGGAAGGCCGAGCTGGTGGTCAGGCGCGCCGAGGAGGCCGAGGCGCTCTACCAGAGCACCCTGCGCTCGCGGGCCGATGCGCTCCGCCAGGGGGGGGACAGCGCGCTGGTCGATGCCATCGTGGCCCTGGATCGGGCCGAGGCAGAGCTGTCGGGCGCCGCAGAGGCGGACGTGCAGGCCCTGGAGGAGCGGGACCTGCTCCGCGACCAGCTCACCGAGGCGGGCCGCCAGGAAGCGGTCCACGCGCTGGTGCTCGACGGGCAGGCCATGGCGCGGGAATTCAGCGAGGTCTTCGAGGCCCTCCGGGACAAGGACCTGTTCGAGAGCCGGGACGTGCGTGCGGTCAAGAAGGCCGTCGGGCCAGCCGTCGAGGAGATCCAGTCTCAGCTCGACGCGCACGCCAGCGAGATGATCCAGGCCGGCGCGACGGCCAGCGAGCTGGCCAGCGTCTTCGAGCGCGTGCCCAACGGGCTTCGCCCGGCGGCCTATCGCAAGGAGGTCGGCGCGGTCGACGAGCTGATGCGCCGCTTTGATCTGCTGGAGGCTGAGAAGGCGCAGGACAAGCGCGATCAGGTCCTCATCCGCACGGCCACCGAGACCACCCCCGAGGAGCACCTCCGCAAGATCCGGGAGATGCTCTCGGAGCTCGACAAGCTCCGGCAGGACGCCAAGTACCTCCCCCTCCAGGGCGCCGGCAAGCTGTCGGCGGCGTCGGACTGGCTCAACGTCATCGGCATCCTCGACGCGGACAGCACCGATGCGAAGACCCTCGGGGCAATCTCGACCTTCCTGTGGCAGCTCAACACCGGCCTGGGCGCGATGGGCGCGGTCGGGGACGCTGCGGCGGCCCTCTCTGCGAAGAACGCCGACGGCGACCCGGTGCTCCAGAAGCTCCAGGACAAGCAGCGGCTGGACGCGATCAGCGGCCTCGTCACCGCCGGGCTGGACGTGACGCGCCACATCGTGCCGCTGGTGGCGCTGCCGTGGCTGGGCAAGGGCTTCGTCGACAACGTCGTCAAGGCCGCCGCGCGGACCTACCGGGCGCAGGTCGACAGCAAGCTCAAGGCGCTCGCCCGCCTGGAGGGCAGCGAGCTGGCCGGGCCGCTGGAGGAGTCGATGGGCCACGAGTGGCGGCTCGCTGAGAAGTATGGCTTCTCGGCGGCGTCCTCGGCGGCCTGGATCGCGGCCGTCGTCCTGGGGATGGGGCCCTCCGCGTCGATCAGCTTCGCGATCGCGGTCACGGCCAAGAGCACCGGCATCGCCCACGACCTGCTGACGAGCACCCACGACTGGAAGCTGGCGCGCAAGGCCAACGCCCTGCTGGAGCGCGCCCGCGCCGGCGACCCGCGGGCCAAGTCAGAGCTGCTGAAGAACCACGGCCGCTACGCCAAGGGCCTCCTGGCGCTCAAGGCCCAGGAGGGCGACCCGTTCGCGATGCAGTATGTCGCGAGCCGGGGGCTGGAGGAGAGCGACATCCGCGCCAGCAGCTTCGACATCATCACCCGCTACCTGTTGAGCATGTCCGAGCAGAGCGACAGCGACCACCAGCAGACCTTCACCGACTGGGTCGCCGAGCGCCGTGCGTCGTTCGGCCGGCTCGCGGGCATCGTGGTCAAGCCGCTGCGCTACGCCTGGGCGACCCTGGTGAGCTGGTTCGAGGCGCCGGGCTGGAACCGCGACGTCGAGCTCCCACCGGTCGACCTCGCCCTCGACACCGCCGCCGAGATGGTCGCGCTGATCCGGGACGGGGAGGACCTGCGGGGCCGCCTGTCGGCCCGCGAGCTGCCGCCAGACGAGCAGGCCGCGCAGGAAGAGACCGTGCGCCAGCTCGACGCCCTGCTGGCCGAGCAGCACCAGCAGGCCCGCGGCTACTGGGTGCAGGCCAGCGACCAGCTCGAAGACATCAGCGGCGTCGAGGCCCGCTTCAAGGCGCAGCTGCTCAAGCCGCTGGAGCTGGACCGCGACGAGAAGCGCACCCTGCTGGAGGTCCGCTCCCGCGTGCTGCGCGCCCGCCGGGAGCACCTGCTGCTGCTGAACACCCTCTCGGAGATCGCCTGACATGGATCACCGCAACACTGCGTCCCTGAAGCGGAAGCTGACGCTGCTGGGACGGACCCGTGAGCAGCTCGCCTTCCTGTATACGCCGGCAGACGCCGAGGGTGCGCCGCTGCTGATCGCCGACACGCGCCTGGACCCGGCGCGGGTGCTGGCGCTCAGCCGCGCCGCCCGCAGCCGGGACTTCGTCCGCGGGAGCGTGGTCCGGGACCTGGAGACCGGCATCCTGACCTTCCGGGTCGACACCGGCAACGTCGAGGGGCTGTCCCGCTTCGTCGGTCACCTGGAGGGGTTGCTCGCAGAGCAGGTCCCCGCGCTGGCTGCGGCGCGGGTCCAGGCGTCGGGCGCCTGACGGCGGGGACTCAATCCGACCACCAGGCAAGCCGATACCCAGCTTATCTGGTTGGAGTTGTCGGGTATGTGGTCGTCTCCTGAATTGAAGGGTGAGCACCCTCACCCGGTCACAGGGCGCTCTGGTTTTTACCGGCGCAGCCTGGTCGGCCTCTTCCTGCTCGCGGTCATGTCGACCTCCTCGCTGGTGCTCATGGAGTGGGCGCTGCACGAGACGGCCGGCGATCCGGCGACCCTCAACGTGGCTGGCCACCAGCGTGCGCTCAACCAGCAGGTCCGCGTGCTCTCGTCCCAGCTCGGCGGAGAGCTGTCTGTGCGCGAGCGTCTGGTGGCCGAGGGCTCCCTGGCTGCTGTCGTCGCTGAGATGCGCGACAACCACAGCCGGCTGACGGACACGGCCGATCCAGACTTTGGCGGTACGCTCTCGCCGGAGCTGAGGGCCCACTTCTTCCAGGCGCCCGTGCAGCTCGACGCGCGGCTGGCAGAGATGTGGGGGGCCGCAGAGCAGGCCGTCGCGCTCTCGCGGCGCGACCAGCGCATCGACGCGTCACGGCTGGCGGTGATCGTGGAGCACGCCGACCGCCTGGCGCCGGACCTGGGCCAGGCGGTGCTCCTCTTCGAGGAGCACGCCGGCTCGCACATCCACAGCGCGGCGTGGATCCAGCGCATGCTCTGCCTGCTGATGCTGGCGGCGGTCGCGGCGCTGTGGGTCTCGGTCTTCCGGCCCATGATGGCGATGCTGGTCGAGGAGGAGGCGGAGCTGGCTGCGGCGCAGCGCCACCAGTCGCAGCGGGTCGCCGAGCAGGAGTTCATGCGCAAGCTCAACGACGCGATGGAGATGCGAGACGAGGAGCGCGACCTGATGACCCTGACCTCCCAGGCCCTGCTTCACCTCGGCTGGGACAACGGCGTGGAGCTGCTGCTCGCAGACTCCAGCAAGGCGCACATGCGCCTGGGGGCTGCGCACCCGACCCGCGGGGCGCCCGGCTGCCGGGTCGACACGCCCTGGCAGTGCACGGCCGTCCGCCGCGGCCGCCCGATCCGGCAGGCGGACACCGGCTCGCTCGACGCCTGCCCGCAGCTCCGGGGACACACCGACGCAGGCTGCGCGGCCGTGTGTGTGCCGGTGACCTTCATGGGGGAGGCGATGGGCGTGCTCCACACGGTCTCGACCGCCGGTGACCTCCCGCCGCCCGGCGCGCTGTCTCGGCTGGAGATCCTCGCCAACGGCCTCGGCGCGCGGCTCGGCGCGGTGCGCTCGTTCAAGAAGGTCCAGCTCCAGGCGAGCACCGACCCACTCACGGGCCTGCTCAACCGGCGCGCCCTGGAGGAAGAGGTCCGCAGCCTGGTCCTCGCGCAGCACGAGTTTGCCGTCTGCATTGCCGACCTCGACCACTTCAAGCGGCTCAACGACACCCACGGACACGACACCGGGGACCGGGCGCTGGGGACCTTCTCGAAGGCCGTCCGCGAGGTGGTGCGCGACACGGACCTGGTCTCTCGCTTCGGCGGCGAGGAGTTCGTCATCATCTTCCCCGACCTCGTGGCCGAGCAGGCCCAGGATGTCCTGGAGCGGCTGCGGCAGCACCTCGCCACGGTCACCGCTGGCAGCGACACGCCGACCTTCACGGCCAGCTACGGGGTCTCGGACACCCGCTGCGGCTCGGACCTCCAGGCCCTCATCCAGATCGCCGACGCGGCGCTGCTCCGGGCCAAGGAAGAAGGCCGCGATCAGGTCATCATCGCCGACATGGGCGAGCCCAACGCGCGGCCCCCGGAGCTCGTCGCCTCGTAGAGCCACACCCCGCCGGGCGAGCACGCTCCCACCCGCCCGCCCGGTGGGGGTGGTTCAGAAGCGGATGCCGACGCCCCAGCGCAGGTAGTAGCCGCCCAGGGCGATGTCACCGATGTCGGCGGGCGTGTTCCCAGCGTCCGGGTCCGAGAAGTCCAGCGCGAAGGCGCGCGCGTAGCCCATCTCCAGGTGGCTGGCGAGGTGCAGCCGCGCCCGCGGCGCGCCGGGCACGAGGTCGATCCCCACCGCCGCGAGCCCGCCCGCGGCGGTGTCGCCGTAGCGGACGCGGCTGTCCTCGTCGCCGTCCTCGGCGAAGCCCAGCCGGCCCAGCAGGCCCATGCCCTGCACCGTCGCGTACGGCCGCAGCCAGTGGGTCACCGGGAGGTCGAACTTCGGGCCGATGGACAGCTGGTGGACCGTCAGGTCCATGTCGGAGTACGCGTAGTCGTAGTCGCCGTCGGCGCCGATGACCTCGCTCTCGATCCCGCCGCCGTAGCGGCCGTACTGGTAGTCAGCCAGAACCGACCAGCGCGGCATCACCGCGTAGCCGATCCGGCCGCCCGCCGAGGGGAGCATGCCGTCGCTGGAGAACATCGAGAAGTTCTCGTCTCGGCTGCCCAGCGTGCCAAGCTCCAGCGAGACCTCGTGGTCCGCGGCGTCCGCAGAGCCTGCGTGAGCCGGCCCGTTGAGCAACATCAGGAGGGTCGCGGTCATCATCACTGCTCTCCTCGGCGCGGCAGGACATCCTCGCGCAGCAGGCCGGCGACGGCGAATCCGTCGACCGAGTTCATCTCAAGGGTCTGCGGGTCCAGGTAGCTGACCAGGCCCAGCGCGGCGGTGTGCGAGATCAGGAAGCGGCCGTCCGGCAGCGTGCTCAGCGCCGAGGCCGGCGCCGGCAGGTCCACCAGCGTCGGCACCGACGGGTTGGCCAGGTCGACGTACAGCAGGTACCCCTGCCCCTCCAGCAGCACCAGCGCGTACGACGAGGTGTCATCCTCGACCAGGGCCACGCCCACCGGCTTTGACTCGGTCACGAGGCTGATCGTGTCCTCGCTGGCCAGGTCGATGACCCCCAGGCCCCAGCGGGCGTCCTGGAAGCCGTCGAGGTCGTTCGTGTAGCTGTCCTCGGGCTGGAGCACGGCGACGCCGTACCGGCCAGAGTCCGTGAGCTGCATGCTGCGGACGGGGTTGTCCATGACGTGCTCGACCAGCTCCATGCTGTCGAGCTTGAGCTGGTAGACGTCGCGGGTGTTGATGTTGCGGTTGTTGTAGAGCACCGCGAAGCCGGCGCCCATCAGGATGTCCGTCGCCGGCTCGTCGAGGGTGATCTGCTCGATGAGGCCCTGGCTGAAGGCGTCCAGGCCGTCGTTGTCGAGCACGTCGACCTCAGCGGCGCCAGCGAAGACGAACACCGAGCGGTTGGTCACCGCGTCGACGGCCAGCGTCGCTGGCTCTGCGCCCAGCGAGGCGAGGTTCCAGTAGGCACCCTCGTCGCCCAGCTCCAGCATGTACAGGTCTGAAGAGCCCACCACCGTCACCAGCAGCGTGCCTCCGTCCGGGGTCAGCGCCGCGCCGGAGGGATCGACCTGGTCGTCGGCGTCCAGCCGCAGCGGCGCCTCCAGGACCTTCTCGAAGGTCTCCAGGTCCACCGCGACGACCACCGATCGCGACATGATGACCGCGGTCTCGCCGTCCTGGCTGAACAGGATGCGCTCCGGCGAGAAGCCCACGCTCACCCGGCCCTCGGTGCCGTCCGACAGCCGGATGAACCGGACCTCGCCCAGGTCGGCGATGCCGTCGATCTGGATGTCGTCTCCGTTCTCGTAGTCGAGGTACGCGACCGCGATCGCCCCGTCCTCCGAGAAGGCCAGCGCGTTCATGTGCGGCGCGATCTCGCCGAGCGGCGTGACCGTGGTGTCGTCGACCACCGACAGCTCGTTGTGGTAGACCAGCGCGTCGCTCGGGCAGTCGCTGACGAGCTCGATGTCCTCGTCGTCGTCCTTGCACTCCGGCCACTGCGAGAAGACCAGCAGCCGCTCCTGGTCCGGCGTCGTGACCAGCCGGGTCGGCGTCGCGCCGTCGAGGTCAAGCTGCACGTAGGTGCCGTTCTCCTGGAGCCGGATGAGCTGCTGGGCGTGCGGCAGGCGGACGTAGGTGCCGTCCGTGGTCACCGCGACATCGGGGTCCCACAGCGCATCGTTGGCGTAGAAGGTGTGGTAGGAGCCGCAGCCGGCCGCGGCCAGCAGGGCGAGGGTGCTCAAGGTGCGTCTCATCGTCGTCTCCTGCCTACTGCTCGATGGCCGAATTCAGCTCGAAGCCCGTGATCGTCTGGAGCGGGGCCTCGTCTTCGTCGACGTTGGGATCGTAGAAGCTCAACCGGCCGAGGTCGTGGACCTGGTTGACGAAGGCGGTGTCCTCCTCCGGCAGCGTGCCCAGGTGCACCGGCTCGCTCGGCAGCGGCGCGATGTCGTGGCTGATGGCTTCGTAGTCGAGGATCCCGAGGTACGGGAGCCCGTCCATGATGAAGTAGCCGGTCTCCCCGTCTGCCGCGTTCGCGTACGCGATCGGCTCGGCCTCCAGCTGGATGGGGTTGGGGAAGAAGCTGGCGCCGTCCAGCTCGATCAGCGTCAGCGCGTGCTTGTCGTAGAAGCTCGACGCGGGGTCGATGTCGCCGTTTGCGAAGGTGTGGAACACCAGCGCGGTGTTGCCGCGGGGGCTGACGCCGACAGCGCTGACCGGCTTCTCCAGCGGGAGCGTCTCGACGGTGTCGGTCGCCCGGTCCCAGACGCCGTAGCGGGCCTGGCCGCTCTGGGTGCTGTAGAGCAGCCCCTTGGTGTTGTCCGGGCTCATCAGCAGGCTGCCGTAGATGTCGTCGGTCGGCATGTCGACGATCTTGGGCGTGTCCCGCGGCGCGGCGACGTCGTAGACCCACAGCTCCGAGCTGTTCCGCGCGACCACGATCGCCTCGCTCTTGTCCGGCGAGAGGTCCATGTCGGTCGGGTTGAGACCGACCGGCAGCCGCTCGGTCTCGGCGGTGTTGAGGTCCACCAGCACCAGCGCGTCGACGGCATACTGCCGCACGAAGACGTAGTCACCGCCCGGCGGGAGAAGGACCTCCTCGGCGGCCGGCGGGTTGAGGGTGTCCTCGGCCAGCGGGATGCGCAGCGGGTCGGGGTCGTCCTCGGTCAGGTCGAGCACCGCGAGGTAGTCGTCGCTGATGACCACCGCCATCGAGCCGTCGTCGGTGAACTGCACCCCGTGCGGGAAGGTGCCGACGACCGCCTCGACGTGCCGGAGGTTCTCCAGGTCGACGAGGCTGATCTCGTTGTAGGAGATGGCCCCATCGGGCGGGTCATCGTCCACATCCTCGGCCGCGATGTCGTGGTAGACGACCGCCCAGCGGCCGTCCGGGGAGACCACCATCTGGTTGAGGTTCGGCTGCACGGCCACGGTCTCGACGGTGAGGCTGTCGGCGTCGATGATGCTCAGGTCATCGGAGCCGGCGTTGAAGGTCACCGCCCGCGAGTAGTCTGCGGCCGTCGAGATCACCCGCGGGCGCACGCCGACGGGCACCGTGACAACCTCCAGCTCGGGCACGCTGATCCGGCTGACGGTGTCGCGCTCGGTGTTGACAACAAAGACGTACCGGCGCGTGGTGGCGGGCAGGAGGCTGAGGAAGTCGTTCTCCTCCTCTGAGCCGTAGCCGTCGTCGAAGGTGTCCGAGTCCTCGTCCGCCGCCGCATCCTGGCCGCCGCCGTAGTAGCCGCTGTCGTAGTCGGCGGCGTCCTTGGCGTTCAGCGCAAAATCAGCGTCACAGCCAGTGGCCAGCAGCGCCGCGATGGGCAGCAGAGACCGTTGCATGTACCCTCCAGGTCACGGGACCTGTCTAAGCATAGACTGTGCCAGCCCCACCGCGCGGACGTTGCCACACAGCATCCGTGCTCTGCGCGGCGAGATCCGGACATTGATGTCGCGGGCTACTCTTCGGGGAAGCTCACGCTGCCTGCCACGTCCACGATGCTGCCCGCGAACGACTCGCTGTAGGCAAAATCCAGCACGCCCTCGGCGTAGCTGGCGTCGGCGTCGAGCAGCCGCGCCTGGCCGTCCTCGAAGGCGTAGATCATGGCGAAGCCGTCACCGAACAGCACCCCGCGGAAGGTCGGCTGCGCCAGCGGGATGTCCAGCACCCCGGTCTCGCAGGCGCTGTCGGCCGACGGCGTGAGCCGGTAGATGGCGTTGCAGGTGACGCAGGCGGTGTAGTGGGGGTGGTCCTCAGGCAGCAGCCGGCCGACCTCGGTGACCTGCTCGCTGCACGGGGTGCCCAGGATGTCGCCGTCGAAGCGGAGGGTGCCGTTCCACACGGAGGTGTCGTAGGTCGGGTCGGTGACGACCGGCTCGCCGGTGTCGCCCGTGGTGTCG
>Ga0316202_10002833_pt1 | contig 10962 bp, 14 predicted proteins | sample 3monrhotite_MG_FD_204934 | JGI IMG/M metagenome (GOLD analysis project Ga0316202, IMG submission 204934) | Microbial mat bacterial communities from mineral coupon in-situ incubated in ocean water Damariscotta River, Maine, United States -... | ecosystem: Environmental > Aquatic > Marine >...
AACATGACTTACATCACTCTCATATGCTTCTTTAAATATCAATGAGTTCATTATAACATTGTCTGTAACGTGCAGATATGGTTTGTTTATGGCATCTACTATATTGGTTGACACTGCGGCATATTGTAAAATCATATCACAACCACCATATAATGCTCTCTTCACATCCCACTTCTTTGTCAAATCTACTTGTACCCATTCAACTTTATCACCATACGAATCTATAGCATCTTTATTCTTATGATAGGTTGCTCTGATATCATACTTATCAATACTTAAAAAGTGGTCAATCATATTTCTACCTTGAAATCCATTACCACCACATATCAAAAGTTTCTTCCTCATTATAACTCCTTAAATTCCTCAATAACTTTTTCTGTTGTCTTCCATTTGACACCATCAAGTTCTGGTGTCACAAATTTATAGTCACCAAAGATACAACTACCATCTAATATTTCATTAACTTTACCAAGAGTAATATTTTCATCCGATATAAAATCTGATATTCCAGATACTCCACTTAATATATAGTCAAGTACATCCGAATGAAGAACATAATTAAATGTAGAATCTTGGTGTAAAGTTAGTTGTGGTTTTTTTTCATTTAATATCTTCCATATTGAGTTTGGTCTGATATCAACTCCCAACATAGCTGGAACTCTTACTATCAAGAAGTTATCAGATTTCTTTTCTACAATAGACTCAGAATAAAGTTTTGTACTTTTGTAATTTGAATAACCCTCATCATAAACTGCTAATGAAGAAATGTATATAAACTTTGTATGTTTTGTATTAACTAACTCATTGGTTAGTAGTATATTACTATCAATAAAATCAAAATTATCTGATACATCATTACCTCTTTCCGAACTAAAGGCACAATGGATGATTAAATCATATTCATCTTTCAATACATAGTGACGATTTCCTCGTGTCAATCCAACACAATCTGGTACGTTTTCATATATGTATTTTCCTAAACCACTTGTTACACCAGTAACTAAAATTTTATTTGTTGAAGACACTATACTTCTCATCTATTATATTTACATTATCTAAAAACCATCTGACCGTATTTGATATACCATTCTTTAAACTAACAGATGGTTTAAACCCATATGATTCTGCTCTCTTAGTATCAAACAACCTAATCATATCACCCATAGGTTTATCTTTATCCCAAACCATTTCCTTACCAAACTCAGATACTATCGTCTCTGCTAATTCTTTTATAGTTACTCCAGTACCACTACCAAGATTTACTGGTTCTGTTACTTTATTTTCAACCATATGTAACATACCACTTGCTACATCACCTGCGTAAATAAAATCTCTGATAGGTGAACCATCTCCCCAAACTGAAACTACCTCGTTCTCATATGCTTTTCGTATCAATGATGGAACTACCATAGAACTTTTTGGGTCAAAGTTATCATACTCTCCGTATACATTTGCTGGTCTTACTATTGATATATTTGATTTACCATTTTGTTTTGTATATGCCTCTGCTTGTAATTCACCCATTCTTTTTGCCCATCCACCAAACCAATCAAGTTTAGATGGAAATCCTTTCCAAACATCATCCTCTACGAATACATCTGCTGGTGGATATACCCCAACCGTACTTGTATACAAATACCATTCAACTTCATTCTTCATTGCTGCACCCATCATATTTGTATTAAACTGCATCATAGGTGTCATGATATCTGCTGGTCTTTCCTCTATAATCTTTGGTGATGCTTTTATACCAACTAAATTAAAAACAATATCCATACCATCACACACAGAAATACAACTATCGTAATTAGTTAAATCAACTTCTTTGTATGTGATATCTTTCATATGAACTGGTTTATTTAAATCAGCGACATATACATCACTTTCTTTTTCTTGTAGTAGTTTGACAAGATGTCTTCCAATCATCCCACTACCACCAGTTACCAATACTTTTTTATCTTTTAATTGTAACATATTTGTAATACCTTTTCTACTATTTTTTCTGGACTTGGTGGTAGATTGTCAACATCTGGATGAAATCCTGCAGTCCTATGGTCTAACCCTAATGTATATACTTTCCTATCCGAAGTTCCTCTTTCTGTCATCATTTTATGTGCAAAGTAACTCGCTACACCTTGTTCATAGTCATCGTCTAAAACTAATCCACCAAATTTTGAGTTTCTTAATTGAACTTTCCACATACCTTTATTTAAATGCCAAGGTTTAATCCATAACATATTACATATACTTACTTTTATACCTCTATCTTTTAGTATATCTCTTGCTTTAATAGCATCAAATCTTGTTATACCTATTGGGTACAAGACCACATCTGGTGCATCCTCATATATGTCATGTAACTCTTCTGTATTATCATAACTTCTTCTGTGTTCTGAAATATAATAAACATCATCATGGTCTGTAAACATCTCGTAGGCAAATTCATACTCTCTCGGTGTCATCGGTGCCATTATCCTCGTACCTGGCATTCTTTGGTACAATGAATGATGTGATGAACCTGCTACTGGACCCATACCACCTTCCATAGCAATACTTCTGATAAATATAGGACAAGGTATATCCCATATCTCTTTTGACTTTGATGCATAGTTTACAATCATTGCTGCATTGTACCATTGGAATCCTTGATACCTTACTACATATATCGGTCTACGACCTTGTAGTCCAGCACCAACTACGAATCCACCATTAGCAACATCAGCCGTAGTTACCTCAACCATACCATCCTCTTCATATAATTCAGGTAATGTTCCACCTACCCAACCAACTGCAGTTAGACATTGACCAAAACACAACCCATTTCTTTCAGTAAGATGAGTTCTTGTTATTTCTTTTATTGTTTCTCTAACTGACTTTGCCATATTTCCTTAACCTTATTTTTATACTCTTCGTGTATTTCTTTTCCGTCTTCTATCTTTTTCATCTCTTCTTCGTATCTATCAAAAGCATTTTCATCATCGTTACCTGCTCCGGAATGCCAATACTTCCGTACCGTGTTTATATTTAGCAACATTGGTTGTTCAAATACTCCGTCAAGTCCAACTCTTATATTTTCTGGTCCATCTTGTAAATCAAATGCTTTCATACCAAATCCATCTGCTACTCTATGTATATCCCAACTCCTACGAACTTTTTTCTCTGTTAGTATTGAAAGATTATTATCTTCTACTACAAATAATATAGGTAGGTTTTTCGTTTGAGCCCAACCGATAGATGCAAGTGCATAGTCTTCTTCTACTGCTGAATCCCCAACAAATACAATAGTAGGTCTCTTACTTGCATAACAAGAACCAACTCCAATTGTTACATTACTTCCCATTAGACCATCGTGACCATATATGTTTTTTTCTTTACATTGAATTGATGCTGAACCACCCATACCATTTGCACATCCGTCTTTTTTACCAAGAAGTTCTTTTACTAAACCTACTGGGTCACCACCAAAAGATAAGTAAGTAGAATGTCCTCTATGCTGAATGAATATATCAGGTAAGATACTGAGTTCTTCTACATATTGTGCTATACTTGCTGCAATGTATTCTTGTCCAGCCGATAAATATACTGGAAGTTTTAGTTTCTTATTTTGTATTTGTTTGTATGTTTCGTTTTCAAAGTTTCTACATAAAGATGCTCGTTTAAATGTTTCTCTTTTATAATTCTGTTCCATCCCAATCCTCTATTGTATCATTCCAATTTTCAAAACGATATGCTTTATCGTCTATGTATAATATTGCTCTTGGTTTTTCTGCAGTTATCTCTGTGATATATTTACTAATATTATACTTATCACACCACTCTTGAACTAATTCCATACCAGTTTTTCCGTCAACAAGTGGTCTATCTGGTTTTACTTTAGCAGTAAATATTATTATAGTGTATTCTTTTGATAGATGTTTAATACCTTCTATAGCACCAGTAAATGGTTCTCCATAACAAGTTCCATCATACCAACCTTTGTCGTTGTTATGTATCACCCCATCAAAATCTATGGCGATTTGTTTCTCATCTACTTTAAAATTTGGTGGAAATTCGTTTTCAATCATCTGTATATAGTCATTATTTTAGTGTTCTCATCAAGTATAGGATATAGTTTTATTAGTTTTTTAATAACACCTACTGCCACAACATCTCCTGCTTGAGCAACCATCATTCCATCACTTGTCTTAATCCCACCATCCAAGAACACAATATTTTGTTCATCGTCCTTGTCATAAAAGATATCAGAAGTTGATGTTGTCTCAACCCTTATCTTACAGTTAGAGAAATCATACTCATTATCATCACCATCTATCCATAAACAATCTTCTTGTTTAGGTGTCTCGTGAGTACTATCTTCATACTCTTTTCCCTCTCTACCATATTTATCTTCCAACCTAACCAAATCATGTTTGTCAACTGGTGTTTCTATCTCAAAAACATAAGCACCATCTGTAGATGTTGCTTTCGTTGAGTGAAACAAACCTTTTCGTATCATTGTCTTTGATACTGGTTTTATTCTGAACGAGTTCATTATAAATGATATTTCTGCTTCTCCATCTAACAAGATAAGACCAGTTGTTTTATTAGGATGACAATGCATAGATGTCTGTTGACCATCAAGTATGTGTAAAAACCAAAGTGCAACTTTGTCGTTTTGGTAAACTAAGTATTCATAACCCCAAGGTTTTTTTACTACAGTTTTTTCATACGGCATTATTTATCTCAATAACCTTGTTCATCCATTGTCCCATCCATTTGTAATGTGGACAACATATTAAGTTATCAGACACTACCGCTTCAGCGTCAACAAAGTTACCACCAGCATTAATCAAGTCATCTTTTATACTATAGTAGCCAGATACATCACGACCATTCGCTATACCAGAAGAGATTAACATCTGTCCACCATGACAGATAGAACCGATGGTTTTACCACGAGAATCCCACTCTTTGATAAAGTTTAACGCCGATTGTTCTTGTCTTAGTTTTTCAAGTGACTTTACTCCACCAGGAATAATCAACAAGTCGTACTCTTCTAAGTATTTGTTAAATAGTTCTTCTTCATTCAAATCAAATACTGACTTAGTACATTCATTATATGTTCCAAGTATACCATAAATCATACCTACCTTATTAGACATAATATCAACTTCATATCCACTCTCTTGTACCCTATAATAAGGATAGATTACTTCGTGGTCTTGGTATTTTTCCCAAGTCATTATTAGTGCTTTTTTATTCATCTCATACTCCATTTAGTTTATTTGCTAATTTTACTATTTTCTCATCCTCTAACTCTGGATGATTTCCAATATACAATCCATACTCATGTATGTGATTTACATTGTCTAAATTATGTTCTATAAAATCATATTTCTCCAAGTAAGGTTGTCTTACTTGATTACCACCACCAGCAGTTCCCTTACGATACTCCACTCGTTCATCCTCAAGTAACTGACAAACCCGTTTGAATAACTCTTGGTCTTTGTCATTTAGAATCAAAGGAAGTGCGAAGTTACTATTTCCCTCTACTAAAAAGTCTGTGTAGAACATCTTAGAATCTAACCAATGTAACCAAGTATCAAAATTCTCTTGTCTTTTCTTTATATTGTTTTCAAGTCTTTTACCCATACGACCACTACCATTAAGTTGAGATATACCTAATACTGCATTTATCTCTTGGTTTCTCACATTATATCCAGGTACTGCGAATGTGAATAATGGATTGTTGTCTGGGTATTTCAATTTATATTTGTCTTGTAATGTATCAGATGCTTCTCTTGTCATACCATGAGACCTAAACAACTTTGCCATATCCCATAAATCATAATCGTTAGTACATACCATACCACCTTCAATTGAAGTTATATGATGACCAAAGTAAAAAGAAAAGTTAGATACATCACCATAGATTCCAACTCTATCTCCGTTGTTAGTTGCTCCATGTGCCTCACAACAATCTTCAATCAAAAACAAATCATTGTCTCTACAAAAATGTACCATCTCATCTGTAATAGCATTAAATCCTAAAACATGAACTAAGGTAACTCCTACCGTTTTGTCTGTTACTGCTCTTTTAATGTTCTCTAATGTTATAGACATATTGCTCATGTCAACATCAACGAAGACTGGTGTAAAACCTAAGTTTACTAAGGGTGATACATCACTCACCCATCCTAATGGTGATACAATAACCTCACCAAGACCTTTCTGTTCTTTCATCATTGATGCCATTATGTAGTTTGCTGATGCTCCAGAATTTACATAGACACTATGAGAACATCCTAAAAATTTACACCACTCCATTTCAAACTCTTTAACCCTTTCTCCTTGTGTGAATCTTTGATTAGGTTCGTTTATGAAACGAGTGAGTGCTACTTTGTCACTATCTGTGATACTATCGTTTATTAATTGCCAGTTGTAATACATTATCTATCCCTATCATATAATATTGGATTTTTTGATGGCCAATCTATATTTAGACTTGGGTCATTCCATTTAATAACAAACTGGTCTCCTACATCTGGGTAGTTTCCATCATAAGAATACTTATAATGAAATACACATTTATGACTTAAGACATAATGACCATTTGCATAAGTTGGTGGTATCAATACTTGTTTTTTATTTTTGTTACTCAGTATAATCCAATCCCATTTAGTCTTTTCTGGATTAACAATAACAAGATATACTTCTCCGTAAACACAACTTACTAATTTATGTGATTTTTGGTCACCATGTAACCCTCTTAGAACACCTCTTGATGATGTAGAAAATTTATCTAATCTCCAATCATATCCCACCCATTCTTTTTCGTCCCAATTTGTCCAGATATCTCCTCTGAAATCCTCATGAAAATCTGGTTGGTATACTTTTATTTCAGTTCCTATCATAAATGACCTTTGTTCTAAGAAATATAACTTGTTAATAAATATAGAAAGTTAGTCCCTAAAGTTATTTTTTTTAAGATAATTGACAAAATTATATGAGTCCACTTTTATTTTATCTTTAAATTCATTGACACTATCTGGATGTGTTACGATTCCATCCTTTACATGCTCTGCTGGTAATATATGATGATGTAATTCTATGTTATGTTCTATCATTTTTATACTTGGTTCGTTGTAAACAAACATATCCCATTGTCTATCTGCAGATGGATGTAGACAATAATAACCAAGGGTTTCTGGTATGAGTCTATGTATTATTATAAATGTATGTTGTGTACTATTCTTCCCATTTAAATGTTCCCAAGGAATATCTCTTGGATTATGAATGTCGTTATCATCTCCATTCAGATACTCTCTAACTTTTGCTTCAACTAAACCAATACATCCACTATGTTTTCTTAACTCAACATCCCAATTATCAGAGTGGAATACTGCGTCATCGTTCATCCCTATTACAAACTCACCTTTAGACTCCTTAAACATTTGATTTTGCATAAGATGTAAATCAGCATATCCATTCCATCTATCATCAACTATTACTTTCAAATCAAAACTACTATCAAACTCATTTATCTTATCCATATTGTCAAGTGTTTCGGTATCGTCATTGTCCATTCTCAGTACAACTTCAATGTCTTTTAAGTTACTTGTCTTGTTCTTAATAGACTCTAAACAAGTGATAAGATGGTTTATTCTTTTACGAGTAGGTAATAGTATACTTACTAAGTAATCATATTTCACATCAGTTACATATGGATGTTTATTCATTGTATCTTTATCCATGTTAAATTATCTATTCCAGTATCAAACTTTTCTGCCGTTCCTTTTGAATCCTTATATCCAAATTCAAGGTTTTCTCTAAACTTTTTCGCTACTTCTACATTCTTCAAATACTGCTCGTCTTTAATTCCAGGATGATTGTCATCATGTGGTAATATAAAAAAGGTTCCTTCTTCTGGGTTTGGTCTGTACCATTTAAAACCATGTGATTTAACTCTTTCTCTTGTATCATCATCTTCAAGTCCCCATCCTACATACAAAGGATTTAACCCACCTATTTTTTCCCATGTCTTTCTCGTCATCATAAAGACAAAACCAGAATGGTCACCTACATCATTACGAAATCCTCTATAACCATGTGGGATGTCATCTAACTCTTTTACTTTACCATCTTCATTTAAAAATATTGCTCTACGACAAGGATACATACATTGTTCTTCATCTAACTTATATGTAACATTTTCATCTGGAACACAATCAACATCATGAAATATCAAAACATCTCCTTTAGCATAATCTCTTACTGCGATGTTGTACAAATCATTCTTTCTAAACTTCTTATCATCGGCTTGTTCAGATATTATTATTTCGTAATCCATATCTTGAAACTTTTTCTGTAATACTGGAAGTAGTTGTGATAGATGCTTTTCTCTATCTCGGTATGATATTATTATTGAGTATTTCATAATGGGTATTTTTTCTCAATAATATCATTCCATTCTGGTATTCTTTCGTATTGATGTACTAAACAAAATACATCATCTTTACTATTTCTAACAAGTCCATCCATACCCATGTAAGGTGGTTTATCAAGTAGAACACTTTTTAGTTTATCATAATTTTCAACCAATGTTCCAGTTTGACATGCCCAATAGTCATCTGTTCTGACAAATTGAACCTTGTCTTTGTAACTTGTATTTGATAATATATTAAATGCGGGTTGGTCTCCATGCCCATTACCTACTGCTAAACTATAAATCATATAAGACATTTCTCTTAACTCATCAACATTACCTGCTATTGTTCCAACATTACACACTTGTATATCTTTACCAAGATATTCCCACAATAGGTTTCCAAATGTTGAAACAAAGTTAGTCATGTTCCAACTCTCATCTTTGTACATAACACTCTCACCAGGTGCTATAATAGGTTTCTCTTGATGTGCATCTAACCAATCAGATGGATTTCCTTGAAATATCACATCTCTAACATCAGTAGTTATTAGTCTATCGTATTTTCTACCCTCTTTTTTAAACTGACTAAGTAAATGCCAGATATGAAAGAACCTTAAGTTGTGTACGAGTCTATGTGCATTTTCTGGATTAACCAAACCACTATGTGTTATCAATTCATTTCCACCACTCAATGGTCTTCCCCAACCATCCCAATTTACTTCGTAGACTTCAAACCCATTTTCTTTTAGTTTTGAAACTACATCATCAGAAGAACCATATGATATCATCACTCGGTCTCCATCAAATGCGGTTTGATTTAATGAGTACACCCAATTCTTAATTTGATGGAACTCATACCCACCTATTGCTCCTATTACAATATCATCCATTTATTAACTCCTTGTTTACAAATACTAAATCTCTTTGTACTAATTTGGGTACTTGGGAAGCACCAACGTACTGCCAAGCATTTGAATGTGTCCATCCGATTTCCATATTATAGATAAACCCTACACTTTCCATATACTCTCCTACCTCATCAACTAATGGTGCTTTCTCATTATATTGTACATGAGAAACCTCAACAATTATTACAGAAGTGTTCTTTATTAAACGAGAACCACCATTCATAATATCTATTTCAGACCCTTGTGTATCTAATTTTATCAAATCAAATGTTTCGGTATAACCATCATATAACTCATCTAATGTATATGTATTTCTCTCTTCTACTATGAGATTCTCATCAGAATATGCTGAGGTTAATTCTTTATAAACAGAATTTCCAGTGTTTGTTTCTTCTAATCTTGTCTTGTAAAAAGGTATTGTCTTTTTAGAATCACTCAATACTGCTATTAGGTAATTACCACCAGTTTTTTTTAGATGAGGTTCACATTCTTGAGTTGCTTCTATCATCATAATCTGTGAATCTGGCCATACCTCTTTGGATTCTCTGTAGAAATCTCCTATCTGTGCTCCCACATCAAGAATAGTTCTTGGTTCAAACCCAAGTTCATTTTTTAATTTTAATAAATCTAACCCAGTTGCCATTATGTTCTCGTGTTCATTTCTCTACTAAAATTTGAATTGTAAAATAAATTTTGTTGTTCTTGTTTTTGAATAGTCTTTGGATGGTATAAACTTAATGATTCATGTGGTGGTAAATGTGAATATGTATCACAACCAGATATGTATTCATGTAGTGGTCTTGTCCATCGTATATCTTCTCTATTTCTAAATACTCTTGCTTGATAGTCTGGATAGTTAACCCAATTGTTCTCTGTAATTCTCCAACCCCATTTTTGTATATGATGTTCTTCCATACCCTCAATAGTATTGACTCTTGGTATCCACAACAAATCAACATCATTTATTTCCAGTATCTGTTTTAGTTGTGCTAATAAAGTCTCATGTGGATATTCATCAGCATCTATATGAAAGATATAATCACCAGTTGACTTTTCTATTACATAATTTTTTTGGTCTGAGAAGTTACCATCAAGTTTTCTGTTGTAATGTATGACTCTACTATCTGTTGAGTATGATTCAATTACACCCTTTACATTTTTATCATCTCCATCTACACAGATTACCACTTCATCTTGTTCTTCAATACTGAGAAGAAGTTTTTCTAACAAATTTTCAAGTTCTTCAGATTCGTTATGAACCGTAATTCCGTAACTTATTTTCATTTTATATTAAACTATCAAAATCAATTGGTCGTATTCTAACAAGAGACATTTCTGACATTATAAATTTTCTATAATATAAGTCAAGTTTTAGTCTCTTAATTACCTGATATGATTGTTTTCCCTTTTCTGGTAATTCAAGTTTTTTGAAAGATTGTCCTTGTATTAATTCTGTATTCGTTTCAAACTTTTCAAGTATTTTTCTAAAATCGGTTTTCAACATATCATCTAATTTTAGTGCCCATACATAACCACCAGGTGGATAAACATCAAGAACAACACAATCATATAACTGAGAAGTTCCATCTCTCTTTTTATAATTGAACTCAATAAAAAATCCCTCTTTTAAAGTTCTTGGATTTAAAG
>Ga0316202_10002834_pt1 | contig 10961 bp, 5 predicted proteins | sample 3monrhotite_MG_FD_204934 | JGI IMG/M metagenome (GOLD analysis project Ga0316202, IMG submission 204934) | Microbial mat bacterial communities from mineral coupon in-situ incubated in ocean water Damariscotta River, Maine, United States -... | ecosystem: Environmental > Aquatic > Marine >...
ATGCCGTACCAAGCTTGGGTTTTTTGCTTTCATTAAGATATATTAATTTTTTACCTCTTAGGTTGTTACGTCCAAATACGCTAGCAACCCGATTTATCAGCACTCTATTTTCAATAACCTCTAAATGAATCGGTATAACAATAGCTTTGTTACTATCTGTTACAGCATCAACCAATACGATAATGCCCTTATCTCCTTTTGGAGAGTCATCTTTAAAAACAGCTACAGGATCAGCCAATAACTCCGGTAATTGCTCAATAACTGACATAGGAACATCATGATCATCTTTAGCTTTATTAGTTGCCTTTCTTACTGTGTCACGACGAATATAAAGATCTAAATCTGGACTACCTAAATGAGTTAAAACCTTTGGTGTTCTGCCTATTTTGATAGGAGGTACATTCGACTTTAACGATTTAACCGCTTTTGATAATTCATCTCTATAACTCTCGGCTTCATTCGCTACTGGATTAAAAATACCATCTTGTTTTTGTGAAAAGCGAATATCACTCTTTACAATAGTATTACTACCTTGTTTAACCGCACCTCTCGCTTGTTTTAAAATGTAGAATAATTCACTGTCAGTTATGCCACTTAACTTAATAAAACCAGATTTTTTAAGCCATTGACGAATTGCGCCAATAATTTCTTTTACTTTACGCATGATAGATGGTTTATTGTTTTGTGCTAAATGAGCAAGTAATTCATCCATCAATATTGTTTGTGCTTGTGCGTTGGTTAACGACGAACCGGCCAAGCCTTTTTTATAAGCGCTTAAGTCAATACCGTATTTTTTAGCAATTATATCTAAACCATTAATACCGCCAATACCAACCAATAATTGGTTTAGTTTTTGTCCAATATCTTTACCAAATAACTTTCGTATGCCATGATGACCGTATGTCTCATGAAATATAGTAGCTTCAACGTCTTGCGCGTTAGCGAGTTTATCTCTCACTAAATAGGTTTTACCCTTATGGAATACGCCACCTATACCATCCTCAGCGCCTTGGTCTTTTGCGGCATCTTTTATTGCTTGCGGAAGCTCATCAAACGTAGAAACAACAACAAAGTCTTGCTTTCGCAAACTGCCACCATCCCACCCACTGACGATACTATCGATGACTATTTCAGTATCAGCTTGACTAACGGTGGTCGCATCACTAATGCCTACGGTGACACCATCAGGTACGACACTTCGAGAAAATAAAGCATCTTGATCAATTTTGTCAGTTTTAGGTTTTGGTGTTATACTTGATTTAGATGGTTTTCCATCTTGCATTTGAGGCGCTGACCCCTGATTTGAATAAGGGCTATTCAGTGCCTTTTTTGTTTGCTCAAAGCTATGATCATAATAACGGTGCCCTTTGTTATCTTCCTTAACAACTAGCACTAAGTCCTTAATTATTAAGTCCCCATCAAGCTTGACCCTGTTGCCGTAGTAATGAACCGCTTTCACGTTAGGATCATTGTTTTTATCTGGCTTTGTCTCAAGTAAAACTGCGCTAGATAAAATGTCTGGTAGCTGCAAGATAGTTGATAGTAGAGGTTTCTGCGCTTTATTACTGGTATGCCTGATACCTGACATTGATACCGAAATATCTACATTTTCATTATTATTATGATATTTTTTCCCTGCTATGTTTTGTTTGGCAAATTCCCTTACCTTTTTAGCATACTCACCAACACTAATATTTTCGCCTACATCAATAACTGAGTTATCCACTCGAATAAACGGAATGTCTTTAGGAACTCTGCTTTTAATTATTTCTGTAGCAATGTCTTTTGCTGTAGCAAATGGCTTAGTCGTATCGCCATCTTTCACCCAAGCTTTGAAGTCATCCTTTGATACTTCGGTAATATTACCTAGACCTTTCCACCCTTTAGAGTAGTTTGATAGGTAAACGGCTTCAGCTTCTTCTTTTGAGTCGAATCCCATAAGTATTTTAGCTTCATCGAACTTTCCATCACCCGGGTTAACTTGATCAACAACAAATACTTTCTCGCTGTCTGTGGTTGAAGGTTTAACAAATACATCGAGCGCATCACCGTCTGCCGCAATAGTACCTGTCAAATCCCCATAGTGAGCAGTCATTTTAACGGACCACTCTTTCCCGTTTGGATCAATGCCAGTACGATTGCTTCCTTCAGGGTTTTCAATGCCGATATCAAAGCCGCTGTGCTTAATTCGACCAAGCTTATAATTATTCGCATCTTTTTGTGCTTGGCTGGGTTCTTTTGAATCATTTTTAGGTGAAGTCGCGGCTTCATGTGCGGCTTCGTCGATAGATTTTTCAGCAAATAAATCAGTCTCTTGAGTTATGGTGTCGTTAACATCGTTTTCTTTAGCATCAGAAACAACAACGGCCTCTTGTGAGGCCGTTTTAGTGGTAAGTGGTATAGATGGTATAGGTGGTGATTTTTCTGGTGCTGTACCAACTGTACCACTTTGCTGTGCCTCAGCGGTGTCGCTGGTTGTGGTTGGTACAGTTACTTTTAACTGACTGACCAACTCAGGGTTGGTATGCCAGTTATCCCATTGGCGCTTATCTTCCTTTAGTTGCTCAATACGTTGATTAACTGCTTTAGGGTTTTTAACGTTAACACCTTCTTTGGCGGCAAGTTCAGGTCGTTTAGCTGCGCCTTGAATAGCCGATAATGATCGTTGAATTTCAGCTTGTTTTTTACTGGCTGCTTTAGCAAGGTTTTCGGCTTCAATCATAGCTGAATCGTCAAATCCAAATAAATCACCTGATCCTTGTTTCTGATCACTCGTCATAGACTTAACAGCCTTAACCAAGTTTTCAGCAACCGCGATAGTTTTACCATCATCAATCGCTTTAATACCTACCGCTTGTAACGCTTCGTTGTTTGGTGCGGCTTGCGCTATTCTGGCGGCTCCTTCGTCGGTGAGTCCATTATTTCGATGGGCGGTAATGAGGCTATCACTTCCGAGATTTGCGATTGTGTAAGCCCGTTTGCCCGTTGCTCTTGCCAGAATTCCTCTTGACTCTGCCTCTTTTTCGGTTGGGTTTGTTTGTTGGATGAATTTGACATAATCTTTTACCTTTCCTTGCCCTTCACGGACATTTAATAACGCATCTAATGAGGCGGCTTTTTGTTTGGTAAAGCCATCATCTTCATAATGATACTGTGATGGTATGGTGTTTTCACCACTTCTTTGTGCTAAATCTAAACGATGGCGACCGCTTATTACTTCTTTATCGCCGTTACTGCGCACCCATACTTGAATAGGGGCAACACCGGTACGCTCAAACTTACCACCAAGCGGATCAACTACGCCTTTAGTATTCGCACCATCTTTAAATTGTGGTACGTCATTAGATAATGATAGTTCATTAACGGGTGCCTCAACAACTTCTAACCCTTTAATTTTTGCTTTTTGCGGTGGTTCTTGTTGTAAGTCTTTTTCTGAAACTGAACTGTTTTCAGGTAAAGGTAAGTTATTTTCCTCTTTAGTAACTTCTTTTACATTTTTTGCTTTTTGTTCATCTTTTATGTTTGTTTGCTGCGCTTTTGTAGGTTTAATTGATTCTTGATTGTTGTGCTCTATAGTTTTAACGCGCCAACCTAAACCACCATCAAGGTTAATTATTTCAATCGGCTTTTTATTGCTTTCTGCTTCTTTATAGCTACGTGACATTTTAAGTAAGCGCTCATTTTTAAAAGGCTTACCACTGGCTTTAACGTTGATTTTTTCAGGTTTGTTCGCATCTTCAGTAAACACTATGTTTTTATCTGTAATTTGCGCTGGTTTATCGTGGTTTGTTGGAAATCTTGCTTGTTTAGGTGATAATTCACCTTCTATAAAATCACCATTGATACCTGTATAGGTTGGCTGAACAACTAACGCTGTGCTTTGATCTTTTGGTGAAACTTCACCTTCAAGTACGGCTCTGTCTTGTGGTGTAAAACCAGAATTATTTTTAGCCTCGTCAACCATTCCTGCTGGTGTTTGACTGTTCATATTTCTTAATGATTCTTGAGCAGGGCTAAACATAACATCACCAAATTTCCCCGCTTCTAAATCATTAGTTGCGCCTGCATTTCTTGCCACTGTTGGTACGTCATAATTGACTTGCTGCTGGTTTTGTTGCTGCTGGTTTAATTTGTCGAAAAATGCAGGGTCATTATTTTGCATCGTTGCTGATTCTTGTCTATTTATCGCATCATCTGCGCTAGACGCCGCATTCTCCTCTGTCATACCTTGCTTGATAGCAGATCCAATTAAATTTAATCTTACTGACTCTGTGGCTTCTTGTGGTGTTGCCCCTTGCTTTATTAGTTCATCTATGCCGTTTTTTGCAACTGCCGATCTTTTCTCTTGCCATTGATTGATGCGATTACCGACCACTTCATCAGTTTGTGCTTGTGACCATAAATCATCTGCCGATTCATTTGTTTTTTCTGAGTTATCACGTAAAGATTGTGCGTTTCTATTTCTCTGAACACCACTATAAACACCAAAACCCATTGAGCCAGCACCACCAGCCGCCATCGCGTTAAATATTTCAGAACTATTTCTAACGGCTAACGGATTTTTAGCATCGGTAAGCACATTCACCATCACTTGATCTGTGTAGGTTTGTAACCCCTCGGTGAAGGCTTCTGTTTTACCTGTGCTGATCATTTCTTTAGCCCAGGTAGTAAAACCTTTATCATTAATTATTTTTTGCTTGGCTAGATCAGAATAATTTTTAGTGGCTGCTTTACCAATTCCTGCTTTCATTAATTTTGCAGGTACAATCATATCAAGCATGGTTTTAATACTAGCTGAGGCAAAGGCTGCTTGCGATTTAATATCACCAGTCGCATCATAGGCGTTTTGTACTGACTCGCCATAATTAGGGGTAAAGCCTGCTGCCGTAGCTGCAGTGGCTTTAGTTGCGTTAACTAAAGCGCCTTTAGCCAGTCCTTTAACCGCTAACCCACCTAGCCCACCAGAGCCAACCATTGTTGCTATAGAGGCGGTTCCTGAACCAAGGTTATAAGAAAGCCAGTCGGTAAAGTCACCTACGCCATTAATATCTTCAATACGTCCCACTTTACCGGCGTTTTCGTCTGCATTGTTACGCATATCATTGATAGCGCTCAACGTCATGTTGTCATCACCGACAACACTACCCAATAATGCCTTACCACCAGCAACGGTACTTTTTAAAGCTGAAGTTACGCCTTTGGTAAACTCGTAACGATCATCAATTGGCTTGTCTTGATTAAAATACCCAGTTTCTTTTAAATATTTATTTAAGTCTACCATTTAAAAATTACCTAATGTTTGTCTTGTAGTAATATTTTTTGTTGAATTGTCTTTGTTATATTTTTTCTGTTTAGCCCTTTCTACTTTAAACATTGCTCTTTTTTGCATCATATCAGCCAAGAGTTTATTAGCGTCTACGGATGATCCAGATGTGTTCAATGCTGTCTTGAATTCTTCTACAACTACTTTTATATCGTCTGAATTAAGTCCTAATCCCATAGAGTTATTAACCTCATTAGCACCACTAATAAACTGATTAGTATGTTCATTTGCTAGGTTTTTATCATTTTGTAACTTTTCATCAGAACTCATTCCAGCGACTTCTGCGGAATTATTAAGCTTTTGGAACGAGCCATTATTAAGGTTTTGATAGCCTAATGTTTGCCCCATATCGCCTTTAACTTCTTTCCATTGTGGTTTTTGCTGTTTATTGCCACCAGCACTGACAGCGCCCAAAACTTTATTACTACGTTCTTGATACTGATCACCATTCTCAGCTAAATCAGCCATAATGCCACGCACTTCAATAGCCGAAAGCATTTCGTTTAATTTCCACTTATTTACAGGGTCGTCTTGTTCGCCAGTACCACCTTTTGTCATGGGTTGTACTTCTTCATACGTTGATCCATCAGTTTTTTGATAAGTGACTTTTAACCCAATAGAAATTTCATCTTTACCAACAGGAATAAATTCAGCGGCTTGTTTATCGATAACTTTAGCGTTGCGAACCATATCCATTTCGCCAACACCACGCTTAATGGTTGACTGAAAAGAGTCATTGAATAACTTTAAAAACTCAGGCTTTTGGAATACCTTTAAATCACCTGTTTCAAGCGCTTGATGTGTTTCAGTTTTTAATTGCTTAATTGAGTCACGACGATTTTTGTCAGTGTACGTTAAAGGGTTGTAATCATTAAATACTGGGTTTTCACCAAAAAATGATTTTGCTTCTTCTGGTAGCTTTCCTGTTTTATAAAATTGAGCGTGAATATTTTCTAATTGCGGTTGAATAAGTGACCATTGCTTTGCTTGTAATTGCTCTTTTTGCTGCCATTTATTTTGTGCCACTTGATTATCAGTTCTTGCTTTAGACTGATCTTGCATGAATCTACGATAATCATTCGTATTCTTCGCCGTTTGTTCTCTGTACGCTAACGTGTCTTTATAACGCTCGTTATTTTGTGCGTCAATCGAGGCAAGCCTATCTTGGCCTTGCTGATAATGTTCCTCGTTGCGCTTATCTAAATTAGCAAGGCGCTGATTTCTGCCTACTCTGGCATTATGACGCTCCATCATATTAAAGCCGCGCTCAAAACCGTCTACAATTGCTGAACCCATGGTTAACTCCTAAAGTGAACCTGCTAAAAAACCAACAGCAGCGCCAATGGCAATACCATAAGGCCCAGCAGAAGATCCCATTTGAGCGCCAATAGCAGCACCACTGGCAGCCCCACTTAACTGGTTTGTTTTCTTTTGTTGCTTTAATCCTTTATTCGTCATATCGCGGTTTTGTTCTAGCTTGGCCAGTGTATTCAACGAACCTTGCGCTTGCGCTTTGGTACTTCTACCCATATCTAAAATACTGTAACTCATTGTTTTTTTCCTATATCCGCGAGTGTTTTAGGTGCACCACCTTGACCAGTGATAATTTTGTTTTGTAAATCTTCAACCGCTCCACGTGTTTCATTATTAACAGAGGCGGTAGTTAAGCTTTTTAACAAGTTATTATTATTAGTATTTTGATTTGAGTGTTCAGGTGTTAACCCATATCTACCCATTCGCATTTCTTCATTTTGCTGTGCGGTTTCAAATGAGTTATCTATATTTTCTTGATTTCGCCCTAACTGTTCATTTAATAATTTATCGCTAGTCGCAAGGCCAAGTAATTCATTTTGTACAGGCAAAAAACGGTTTTTATAGTCTTTCCATTGCTCACGGGTTAAATCAGCTAAGGTGTTTTCGTATTTATCAGTCCGTATACCACCACTTCTAAAGTCATGGTTAATGCCACGGCCACCATCATATTGTTCTAATGTGTTATACATAATTACACCTATTGTTGAGGTCCGTAGTTTTGATCATAGCCTGTACTATCTGTGTTACTTTTGTGTAGGGAATTATTAGTAAATGCCCCGCCTATTGCACCAATAGCGCCTAACGTATTGGCTTTATCTTGTGAAGCAATACTGGCATCGTTATATGCTTTTCGTTGAGAATTAACCGCAATATCATTGAGTGACGCGACCGAGCTTTGCGCTTGTCCTTGCCCCATGGCAACAACATTGCTCATTTTATCAATATAACGCTCTTGCCCTGCTACTTGTGATCGTGACTTAGCATCAGAGGATACCGAACCTTCCATATCAGATAACGAACTAACTGCCCCTTTAAATTTTCCTGAACTAGGATCAACGCCACTTGCTGTTAAGTTTTTTAGCGTTTGTTTGTTAGCACTGCTAAATGATTTTTGATAGCCTATATTAGAGTCAGCACTTATTTTGTTATATGTACTGCTATCGTTTGCCTTATGCGCTTTAGCAATAACCTTGTTTTCAATAGGTACAATATTTGACTTGTAATAACCCCACTGTTCTGCATAAACCTTGGCTAACTCTTTTTCATACTGGGTTTCTTTTACGCTAGGTGTGCCGCCCATAATAATTCCTATAAATAATATCGCCAAATGACGAAATGTTGATATTTGCCTGAATATTGCCATTTATATTTTGGCGCAATACGATTAAATCCTTTTCTAACCGTATAAAACTCTATGTACTTAGCATTGCCGCAACTGGCTAAATTAATGATGTGTTGTTGGTATTTAAGTAACGCATTACCACTATCGCAATAAGCAGCAGAAACATCGATATAATGTGTTTGTTGTTGGTGTCTTGGTCTTAGAATGACAAATCCATCTGTTGCCAGAAACAAAAAAGCCCACTCATTTGAGCAGGCTTTGTCGATGTTGGTATATAGTTCGTGGTCGTTGGCTTTACTGCCAATATTGTCAATATGTATCTTGATCTTATCTCGATATTTAGACCACTCAACCATCACTAGACTGTAGTTTTCCATAATGGGTAAATACTACGATATTTTGGGGCGTTTGGCTATCTTGATTTTTTATCGTTTAGCATAACTAATAAAACCTGTAACCTCTGCACTTATATTCATTGCTGTTGAACCTGCTGCATAAACATCTACTTTAACGGTTAATTTGTGTCCTCTATACGCATTTAACATGGCTAAATCAAACATTCCACATAGTGAAGCAGATCCAACATATAGATACGTGGTTGAGTAAGCATTGGTTTGATTGCTTCCTACGGTAGTTATACCGTCAGAAATAACGGAGATAGTAACCCCTATTGAGGCATTTGCATTGTTAGAACTTAGTAATATAGCTCTTATTGATAATGCGTATTGAATACCTCCTCCAACATAAATACCTACATCATAAATTTGTGTTAGGTGCGTACCAAGTGATATACCTATTGATGATCCACCGCTTGATATTGATACTGAATGAGGGATGGTAACGGCTTGCTCTTGTATTTTAAGGCTATCAACCGATAAGTCTTTAATGTAAGTACCATTGATGCCATTTGCATCTAAAATTATATTACCTAACGAATCAAGTATAATAAGTGCTTTTAATTTAGCGCTTGTTGCTTCCATATTCCCATTAGGATCAATAGAAAAGTTATTACTTCTTACACCTGTAATTTTGTTATAATTTATCGATGGTGTATTTAACTCAGATCCAACAATAATACGGTTAGATAATAAATTCTCTGTAACGAGGCTTTGAATGTAAGCAGTATCTATCACTGCTGAACTAATAACTGTTTTCCCACCTGATACAGCAAAAATAGGTGTTAATACTGTTGGGGCAACATCATCTATAACGGCAAACTTAGCGCCTTTTATGGCGAATATAGGATCAATGCCATCATTTAATAATCCAAATGAAGCCGTTATTCCTGATACAGTAGTTTTAACGCCCCACATTGCATAAAAATCACCTGTATTTTTTGCTACTGTATTTCCTAATATTTGAAGTGAAGCACCTATTGAATTTCCTAAAGGATCTTCGATTTGTGATTTTAAAATTTGATTAGACGATGCGATAGCGCTGTCAGCGGTTACTTTCGTGTAATAGTTATTATATAAATCTGCACCAATACTAGTACCAAGCGGATCTTCTATGGAAGTTTTAAGCTGTGTTGTAGCGCTAGAGATAGCCCAGTTAGCATCGACTTTTGTATAAAAGTTTTGCTCTAAATTTGCGCTTACACTATCAATATTGCTTGTTAGCTGTGTAATATCCCTACTTGATGCCTCAACATTGCTTGCTAATGATTGTGTTAACCTAGAAGCGACCGACTCGCTATTATTAAAACTTGCTGTGAGTGAAGTAAGATTTTCAGATAGTGCTTGTTTTTCATTAGATATAACTTGTTGTTGTTCGATTATATTCGCAGTTGCTTTGCGTTGTTGATCTAAGGAAAGGTCATTAGCAAGCGCATTTTCAATAGCACTATTAGCAATCAAATCAAACGAAGAATTTAACTGATTTATATTTGCCGAAATCGCTTCATCTGCATTTACTTTTGTATAGTAATTTTGTTGTAAACTTGCACCAATACTAGTACCTAATGGATCTTCAATTTGAGATTTTAACGTAAGACCTGCGGCAGAAATAGCGCTATCAGTATTTACCTTAGTATAATAATCATTATGTAACGTTGCACCAAGGCTCGTACCTAATGGATCTTCTATTTGAGATTTTAATGTAAGACCTGCGGCAGAAATAGCGCTATCAGTATTTACCTTAGTATAATAATCATTGTTTAACGTTGCACCAAGGCTCGTACCTAATGGATCTTCTATTGCTGTTTTAAGCGATAAATCGGCTAATGCAATAGCACTGTTAGCACTGGCTTTTGTATAATAAGTATTAGCCAAGTCACCTGATATAGAAATACCAAGCGATTGTTCTATTTGTACCTGTAGCGTAGTTGCTGCTGCTGCAATAGCTAAATTTGCATCTGTTCTAGTATAAAATTCTTGTGTTACTGTTGAAATAACACCATTTAATGAACTTTCAATATTGACTAACTTAGCTGAATTGTTTTGCCAGTTCTGATCTGCAATCAATGCGGCATCAATCAAATTTAATGCAAGCCCTTCTGTTGTCGTTTTTGCTACCTCTGCATTGTTTTTTGCTATCTGAACAATACCATCAACATTGAACATTTCACTTTGAAGTGCTGCAACATTAGTAGATAACGGCGGTATTTTATCAACCTCTGTACTTAAAAAAGTACCTAAATGAGATTGCTCAATTAATCCTCCTATTTCTGCAAATATTGATGCGGCTGATTGTTGTGTGCTCACTAACAGGCCATTAGCTCCTTGTGTTGGACCTGCAACATCAGCTTTATTTACAAATCTAACCCAATAATAATAACTTGATCCCATGTTTACTGAATCACTAAATATATCTGTGACCTCAGTAGCAATTTTTACAGCATTAGCAAAAATATTAGTATCACTACGGTATATTTCTGTATAAGCATGGCCTTTATAATTCGGATGGTTCCACGTTAATGCAATAAAAGTAAAACCACCAGTACCTTGTAAATTAATAGGTGCAGTCGGTGTTTCAATTCCTCCA